>ERZ1370068.2173-contig-1333_pt1 | contig 29449 bp, 23 predicted proteins | sample MGYA00561227_ERZ1370068 | MGnify/ENA primary metagenome ERZ1370068 (study PRJEB38410, sample SAMEA6850437) | metagenome | study: Metagenomic assessment of the ecological functions of the soil: analysis of the soil microbiota associated with the...
GTTGTACTTCGTTCAGTTACGTATTGCTCGGCGATCCTGCGCCTGCTGCAGAAAGCGCAAGCGCGCTAACGCGCGAGCAGCCTGATCCCGCCGTTCACGCCTTCGATGTCGAGACGCGGGCCGCTGCCGTTCAGGCGGCCTTCAGATACAGCGGCGGTTGTTCTCGCCGCTGGCGTCGAAGGCGGCAGGTTCTCGGTGCTGATGCCGCCGTTGGTGATGCTCGCGCGAGATCGCTCGCCTTGGCGTCGCGCGGCATGCCGCATCTTGATGCCGCCGTTGCGTGCACTCCGAGCTTCACGCCCCCTTCGGGCACGCGCGAGCATGATCGATGTCGAGGCCGCCGTTCGTGGTGCTCGCGTCGGAGCTGGCCGCCGACGTCGCGCGTGACGACGCCGCCGTTGGTCGTCTCGGCGACGATCCGTCCCTCGCAGCCCGGTGATCTCGACGCCGCCGTTGGTGGTCGTGAACTTCACCTCGGCGCCGGCCGGCACCTTCGACGCGATACTCGACCTGCACGTTGCCGCCGTTCATGAAGGACGATGCCCGACGTGCGCGCCACCTTCGTCTCGATCTTGATGCGGCCGCCGCAGACGTCCTCCGACGATGGTGGCGCGCTCGAGCGCGGCCTTGGCGGCGTCCGGTCGAGGCGCCGCGCGCCTTCTTGACGGCGCGCTGACGTCGACGGTGTTGCCGGTGGACGGCTCGACCTCGATCTTGCCGTTGACGTTGCTGATCTCGACGCGCCCGTTCGGCGTCGAGCTGGTAGGTCTTGTGCCACTGCGCCGTCTCCTCGACGCGGAGGTCGGCGGTGACGATGTCGCAGCCGGCTGACGGCGATCGACGCGGCGCAGCACCAGGGACGGCAAGCCAGAGCGTCATCGGCGACTCCTCGGACAGCACCATGCGCTGGTCCTCGGACGACCCTGTTCCACGCTGGGCCGCGAAGCCGTTCCGGGAACGCCCGAAGGCTGACGTATAATCCGGCCCTCCGACATGTCTGATCGCAAGATACCGCCAGCGCGGCTACCAGGACGAGCCGCGCGAGCCGCGCGGCGAGCAGAAGCCCGAGCAGAAGAAGGAATACACGCCGCGCGGCGCAGCCGCCGATCGCGCCGAAGACCTTCAGCATGCCCGGCTTCCGGGAAGTGGTGAAGTGCGCGCGCTGCGGCGACGAGCTGACCGTCGCCACCGCGTGGAGCGCCACCGCGCAGTGCCCGCGCTGCCAGTCCGATCTCCACAGCTGCGCGCAGTGCGCGAACTTCGATTCGAGCGCCGCGTTCGAGTGCCAGAAGCCGATGCCGGCCCGCGTCTCGCCGAAGGACGCGCGCAACGAGCTGCCCGCTGTTCGAGGTCCGGACGACGGTCGAGCGCGAGACCGAAGTCGTCGCCGCGTCCCCGAACAGCCAGTCGAGCGCCAAGAAGGCGTTCGACGATCTGTTCAAATAGTCGAGACGCCGCCGGAGCCATGCGGTAATGCGTCTGCTGTCGAGGCGATAACTCAGCTCGTGCTGGCGACGATTCTGATCGCTTCGGCTGCGCCGCTTCGGCGCAGCCGCCCAGCCGAAGACGCATCGCCTCGAGGCGACGCCGTCCACCGATCGCCTACGGCTGGTACTGACGCGGCCGGCACGCCGGTGCTGCGCATCGCGTCGGGCGACATCATCGACGTCGACACGCTGCTGACCAACACGCCCGACGGGCCTGCAGCGCGCCGGCGTGCCGGACGATCAGATCCAGGCGTCGCTGAAGGCGATCGTCGAGCAGGTGCCGCGGCGACCGAAGCGCGGACCGGGCGGGCACATCCTGACCGGCCCGGTGTTCGTCGAAGGCGCCGAGCCCGGCGACGCGCTCGAAGTGAAGATCCTGCTCGATCGATCTCGCGATCGCCTACGGCTACAACGGCTGCAGCGGGTTCGTGCGCGAGAACTGCGACGCGCAGGCCGCGCCGACCCGGATCATTCCGCTCGACACGAAGACGATGACGGCCGACGTTCGCGCCCGGGATCGTGATCCCGCTGCGTCCGTTCTTCGGCAGCATGGGCGTCGCGCCGCCGCCGGAGGCCGGGCGCGTCAGCAGCAATCCGCCGGGCACGCACGCCGGCAACCTCGACAACAAGGCGCTCGTCGCCGGGACGACGCTGTTCATTCCGGTGCATCGTGCCGGGCGCGCTGTTCGAAGTCGGCGACGGCCACGCCGCGCAGGGCGACGGCGAGGTCGATCAGACCGCGATCGAGACGTCGCTGCGCGGACGCCTGCAGCTCACCGTCCGCAAGGGCATGAAGCTCGCGTGGCCGCGCGCCGAGACGCGCGACCGACTACATCAGCATGGGCACCGACGAGGACCTCGACGAAGGCGACGAAGACGCGCGATCCAGGAGATGATCGACTTCCTCGTCGCCGACGAAGAAGCTCGACAAGCATCGCGGCCTATCAGCTGACGAGCATCGCCGGCAACGTCGCGATGACGCAGCTGGTCGACGGCAAGGTCGGCGTGCACGTGAAGATGCCCAAGGAGATATTCAAATGAAGTTCGCGCCCCTCGCGTTCGTCGTCTGACGCTCGCTCGCTCAGGCTGCCGCTCCGTGCCGCCGTCGCCGGCGGACTTCGGGCAGTGGGAGCGGCTGACGCCGGCCGGCGAGCGCGGCGGCCTCTCGCCCGGACGGCCGGTGGCTGGCGCGCGATCAACCGCACCAACGGCGAGAACGAGCTGCGCGTCGACGAGCGTCGCCGACGGCACGACGAAGACGATCGCGTTCGGCGCGCAGCCGGCGTTCTCCGCCGACTCGCGCTGGCTCGCCGTGTCGGTCGGCGTATCCGAGGCGCAGCAGGACAAGCTGCGGAAGGACAAGAAGCCGATCCGCCGCAAGCTGACGCTGGTCAACCTCGCGAGCGGCGAGCATGTCGACGCATCGACGGCGTCGAGTCGTTCGCGTTCAGCCCCGACGGCAAGCACCTGCTGCTGCGGCACTACGCGCCGGAGCGCACGCCGGCGCGCGCGGCGACCGGATCCGGCGCGGCGCTCGATCCCGAGGAGCACCGCCGGCGTCACCGCCATCGTCCGCGACCTGCGCGACGGGACGCGACACGACGTTCGGCAACGTCGTCGGAGGCGGCCTGGCAGACGAAGGGCCGGCTGCTCGCGCGATCGCCATCGCCGCGGAGGATCGCGCCGGCAACGGCGTGCAGGTCTTCGATCCCGCGGCCGGCACGCTGCGCGTGCTCGACTCGGCGCCGCGCGCGCTACCTCGGGCTCGACGTGGCGCAAGGACGCGGACGATCTCGTCGTGCTGCAAGTCGAAGACCGACGACAAGACGCGACGGCGCGACGTACGCGATTCTCGCGTGGACGGGCGTCGGCGCGCTCGCGCGAGCGGAAGCGCGCAGTACGATCCGGCCGCCGATACCGACGCTCGGCGCGGCGCGGCGTCTGTCGCGTTCCGCCGGCCGTCGTGGTCGGAGGACGGCGGCACGATCTTCGTCGGCGTCGGACCGTGGTCCGAGAAAGCGGCGCGAAGACGCGACAAGGATCAGGACGCAAGGACGCGGCGGACGCGGACGATCCGCCGACGGTGGACGTCTGGCATCCGCGCGACGTCGACGTCATGCCGAAGCAGAAGGTCGGCGCGACGCGCGATCGCCAGCGCAGCCTGCTGGCGGCGTGGCCGATCGACGAGCCGGCCGTCACCGTGCTCGGCCAGGACTACTACGAGCAGGTCGATGCCGCTCGAAGCAGCGCAACCTGGCCTACGCCGTCAGCTGGGCGCGGCAGCGCGCTCGGATCGGAGCTGGGGGCGCTTCGGCGTCGTCGACGATCTCGCTGGTCGACGTGGCGACCGGCGAGCGCACGAAGGTCGTCGGATCGCGCTCGACGATCGCTTCGTCCGCGCCAGTCCCGGAGGGAAGTGCATCCTCTATTACATCGACGGCCAGTATCTGGACGGTCGACACCGCCCGCCGCGACGGTCGACGCAACATCACGAAGTCGCGTCGCGACGTCGTTCATCGATCGCGAGTCGGACTCCACCGACGTCCAGCGGCCGTGGTTCGGCGTCGCGGGCTGGACGAGCCGGCGACGCGCGACGTGCTGCTCTACGACAAGTTCGACATCTGGGAGGTGGCGGCCGAACGGATCGAAGGCGACGCGGCTGACCGACGGCGCCGGCGGAGCAGATCCGAGTATCGCTACGCCGACGTCGATCCCGACGTCGACCCGATCGATCGGTCGAAGCCGATCTATCTCGACATGTTCGGCGACTGGACCGAAGAAGTCCGGGATACGCGCGGCTCGCGCCCGGGCGCGCCGGCGCCCGAGACAGCTGGTCTGGCTCGACAAGAGCGTCGACGCGTCTGGCGAAGGCGAAGGACGCCGACGTCTACGGCTACGTCGTCCAGAGCTTCGAGGATTCGCCCGATGCGTTCGTCGGCGGCGCCGATCTGAAGAGCGCGAAGCAGGTCACGGCGACCAACGCGTTCCAGAGCAAGTACGCGTGGGGCCGCGCCGAGCTCGTCGAGTTCAAGAGCGAGAAGGGCAGCGGCTGCAGGGCGTGCTGCGCTATCCGGCCGGGCTACGAGCCGGGAAGAAGTATCCGATGGTCGTCTACGTCTACGAGAAGCTGTCCGACGGCGCTGCACAGCTACGTCGCGCCGTCCGAGCGCGAGTACTACAACGTGCACGTCGTTCACGAGCGCCGGCTACTTCTACTTCGAGCCCGACATCGTCTTTCGTCCGCGCGAGCCCGGGCTGTCGGTCGTCGAATGCGTGCGGCCCGCCGTCGCAGCCGGTCGTCGCAGATGGGGCGTCGATCGATCCGAAGACGCGTCGGCATGATCGGCCACTCGTGGGGCGGCTTCGACACGGCGTTCATGGCGACGCACACCGACATGTTCGCCGCCGCCGTCGCCGGCGCGCCGATCACCGATCTCGTCAGCAACTACGGCAGCCATCACTGCTCGTCGGGCATCGCCGAGACCGATCACATCGAGACCGGCCAGCAGCGCATGCAGGTGCCGCTCTACGAGGATCTCGCCGGCCTACATCGCGCAACTCCGCCGTCTTCACGCGTCAACACGATGACGACGCCGCTGCTGATCGAGGTGGGCGACTGCGACGGCACGGTGTTCTGGCACCAGGGCGTCGAGCTGCTACAACGTCGCGCGCCGCGCGAAGAAGGACGTCGTGCTGCTCGTCTACGGCGGCGAGGATCACGGCCTGCGGCAGAAGGCGAACCAGATCGACTACCACCAGCGGATCATCGACTGGTTCGGGCACTACCTGAAGGGCGAGCCGGCGCGCGCCGTGGATCACGAGCGGCGTGACGCTTCCTCGACAAGGACAAGGCGCTGAAGAAGATCGGATCCTGACGCCGGCAGTGACCAGCCGCCGCCGGTTTCTCAGCGTCGCCACGGCGGGCACTGCGGCGGCGGTCGGCCTCTACACGTGGCGGATCGAGCCGCACTGGCTCGAGATCGTCCGCCGCCCTCTGCCGGTGCGCGGACTGCCGCCGCGGCTTGCCGGCTGCACGCTCGTGCAGATCAGCGCACGTGCACGTCGGCCCTCGCGTCTCGGACAGCTACGTGCTCGACGCGTTCGCGCGCGTGGTCGCATCCAGGAAGTGGCGCAGGAGCTCGTCGACATCGTGCAGCCGTCCGGCATCTCCGTCCTGCGCCACGGGTTCACGACCCAGGCTAAGGGTCAAGCGAGGGTCAGACCGAGGTCAAACCAGGGTCAGACCGGGGTCAGACTAGGAGTCAGGCCACCTAATGCGGGGACTCAAGCGGTTGTAGTTTCTGCGAAACTCGGTCGTGATGGTGGCCGCGACAAATGAGCTGTCGCGGTACGACCTCACCACGCCTACCGAGCCCGGCGAAAGTGGATCCGGATTCATGAATGCGGGGCCGTATGCCTCGCTACAAAAGAATTCGTGAACCGGGTCTTCTACATCACGTCATGTCGCGCGGGAACGGTCGCATGCGGATCTTTCTCGACGACGCTGGACTACCGGAAGTTCCTCTTACATGCTGACGGACGCACTCGACGTCTGGGACGTGGACTGCTGGGACGCGTGCGTGATGCCGAATCACTATCACCTGGCGCTGATGGATCACAAGGCGACTCTGTCGCGTGCGATGCATCAGTTGAACAGCGAATACGCGATCTGGTGGAACGCGAGGCACGGGAGAGTGGGGCACGTCTTTCCAGGGACGCTACAAGGATCAAATCGTCCAGCGCGAAGGATACCTGCCGAGCACCTGCTCCGCTACATTGCGATGAACCCGGTCCGCGCCGGCCTCGTGAAATCGCCGGACCTCTGGCCGTGGAGCGCTATGCGATAACCGCCGGCTTCGCTCCCAACCCGGATCCGTGCGCTCGGATCTTGTCCTCGCGCTGTTTGGCGACGCCGACATCCCGGAGCTGCGCCAGGGCTACATCGACCACGTCCTGTCGAAGATTCCGGACGACAACGAAAGTTACCAGCGATTTCGCTCGCGTCAGAGAATCCTCGGAGATCGCGCGCTTCAAGCTGCACGTCCGGCGGATGTTAGCAGGCGAAGGCCGAGCCCGCAACCATCGTTGCGCGTTCTGACTACTTTGGCTTCCCCTTGATGCGAAGGATCGGCGAAGGAGGTCTGACCCTGGTCTGACCCCGGTCTGACCCCGGTTTGACCCCAGGTTGACCCTGGGCTGACCCTGGCTTGACCCCAGTTTGACCCCGGGCTGGCGCTAGTTCCAGCGCGAGACCCTTCGAGCTGATCCAGGTTCACGTTGCCGCCGCTCAGGACGCAGACGACCTTCGTCCCCGGCGGCGGCCTTCGACCGAGTCCCTGCAGCAGCGCGCCGACTGGCGCGGCGGCCGCGCCCTCGGGGACGACCTTCAGGTGCGACATGATCCACACCACCGCCTCGAAGATCTGCTCGTCGGGCAGCGTGACGAGATCGTCGACGTAGCTGGCGGACGATCTCGTAGGTCTTCTCGCCGACGCGCTTCACGCGCAGGCCGTCGATGATGCAGTCGACGCGTGTCGAGCGTGACGCAGGCCGCCTTCGCGCACGCTGCGCGTCATGCCCGGCGCGCCGGACGACTCGACGCCGACGATGCGTGATCGCCGGGTTGCACGCCTTCAGCGCCGTCGCGACGCCGGAGATCAGCCCGCCGCCGCCGATCGGCACGATCGCCAGCTCGACCTCCGGCCAGTCCTGGTAGATCTCGAGGCCCGACCGTGCCCTGCCCGACGATCAACTGCTCGTCGTCGAACGGATGGATGTAGGTGTAGCCCTTCTCGGCGACGAGCTGCTTTCGCCTTCTCGTTGGCCTCGTCCCAGATCGTGCCGTGCAGCACGACCTCGGCGCCGTAGGCGCGCGTCGCCGCGATCTTCGACGGCGTCGCGTTCTCCGCCATGCAGACGACCGCCTTGATGCCGTGGCTGCGCGGCGGCCAGCGCCACGCCCTGCGCGTGGTTGCCGGCCGACGAGCAGATCACGCCGCGCCGCTTCTGCTCGTCGGTCAGCTGCGCGAACTTGTTCATCGGGCCGCGGATCTTGTACGAGCCCGCCGCGCTGGAACATCTCCGCCTTGAGACGGACGTCGAACCCGGTGCGCTCGCTGAGGAGCGCGCGACGTGAGCAGCGGCGTGTGATAGACGAACTCGCCCATGCGGGCGCGGGCCTGCTCGAACGCAGACCGTGGGAACGGACAGCATCCAGGCGAGTATAGCCGGACGGTGTTCGACGCCGGCGTCAGGCGACGGGCTTGGCCTTGAGGACGCCGACCTGGACGAGCACGCCGGTGAAGTCGTAGATGCGGCGCTCCTCGACGACGAACCCGTCGGCGACGGTCATGACGAGCGCCGACCTGCAATTCGAGCGGACGTCCGGTCGGCGCGAGGCCGAAGAAGTCGCCCGAGTGGGTGCCGGCCAGCCGCACGATCTGCGACGACGCGATCGCCGTCGATCAGGATGGCGTCGTTCCGTGTAGCGGATGTCCGGGAACGCGGAGAACCAGAGCCGGTAGACGCGCGCGATCTCGTCCGCGCCCCTCGAGCACGCCGCCTGTGGGACTGACGACGATCCCCTTTCGGCGTGCGTCGCCGCGAGCGCGGGCAGCGTCGTGCGTCCCATGCGGCGTGGCGTCGCTTGAGGAGCGCGAGAATTCTCGTCGCGCGTCATTGATCACCCGCTCGGTGGGGCCCCTTCAGTTTCCCACCTCGCTGCGCGCTTGGGCCGCCGCTTCGCGGCGGTTCCCTCCGGCCCTGGCTTGCCATGTCGCATTGATCACTCCGCTCGGTGGGGCGCCTTCAGTTCCCACCTCGCTGCGCGCTCGGGCCGCCGCTTCGCGGCGGTTCCCTCCGGCCCTGGCTTGCCATGTCGCATTGATCACTCCGCTCGGTGGGGCGCCTTCAGTTTCCCCACCTCGCTGCGCGTTCGGGCCGCCGCTTCGCGGCGGTTCCCTCCGGCCCTCGCTTGCCACGTCGCATTTATCACTTCGCCCGGTGGGGCCCATCAGATTCCCCACCTCGCTGGGCGCATCCTATTCCCCTCGCGGCGGGACTACAAGTCCGTTCGGATCAGTCCACCACCCGGCCGTCGAACAGCTTGATGCGCCGCGGCGTGCGCGCGATGTAATCCGGATTGTGCGTCGCCAGGCAGATGGTGGCGCCGCCGGCGTGCAGCTCCTCGAGCATCTGCATCACGGCCTCGCCGCTCTTCGAGTCGAGGTTGCCCGTGGGCTCGTCGGCCAGCACAGATCGGCGGACGGCCGGCGATCGCGCGCGCGATCGCCACCAGTTGCTGGTGGCCGCCCGAGAGCGACCCCGGACGCTGCTTCGCGCGCGGCCGACAGCCCGACGCGGCCGAGCGCCGCGTCCACGCGCGCGCGCCGCTCCGTGCCGTCGGTCGCCGCGCAGCGTCAGCGGATACTCCACGTTCTCGTAAACGGTCATGTCGCCGATCAGGTTGAAGCTCTGAAAGATCAACCCGACGTCGACGTTGCGGATGCGCGCCTTGTCGCCGGGCGGCACCGTGTCGACGCGACGGCCGTTGAACCAGTAGCGCCCGCTCGTCGGCGCGTCGAGCAGCGCGAGGATCGACAGGAACGTCGACTTGCCGCAGCCCGACGGTCCCGACACCGAGACGTACTCGCCGCGATCGATGTCGAGCGTGACGTCGTCGAGCGCCCGCGTGTCAGGCTCCGTCGCCGCCGTCGGTCCTGAAGATCTTCGTGACGCCTTCCAGCCGGATGAGCGGCAGGGCCGCCGCGTCGGCCGCCGGTGCGCCGGTCTCCAGGGTCCGTTCCCGCTTCCACCAGGCCATCGAGCCTCCGGGGATTGGACGTGAATGGGAGGGGAATCGCTGGGGCGATTTATCTCGACGATGAGGTGGCCGACCGCGTAGCGCGCCGTCGCCGCCGGAGGGGGTGATGAGGATCACGTCGAAGCCGTCCCCGCCGCGCGGGCCGGAATGTCGAGCGGATAGCGCATCAGGCCGCGCGTGCGCCGGTACTCGGGAATCGGGCCGAGCTCCATCGTGCTCTGCAGATGCCCTTGGCGGAAGAACGCAATCAGAGTACCTGTCGTCGGAGTCGAGCGACACATCGATGCGCCGCGCGTGCGTCACGCCCGGGTAGACGACGGCGAGCGGCGAGGCGAGCGCGTGGTTCAGCGGATCGTCGCCGGGGGTGCCGTCGGGCCGCCGGTTCGCGAGCTCGTTCGGCGTCGCGATCGACCCGCCGAAGCGGTAGTAGGTCCGGTCGATGAGCCGGTCGTATCGCCCGGCGTCGACCGCCGCGATCTTCCTAGCCGCACCCACGACCAGATACGTTCAGAGCGGGTCAGCGTGGACAGATGCTCGTAGAAGTCGTGGAGCCCGCGATCCCTGATCATGTCGGCGCCGGTCTCGAGCGTCTCCCTGTAGCCGGCGGGAATGATCCGGCGGTAGTGGCCGGCGCGCCACTCCGGGGCTGTAGACGGCGGGCAGGTGCGCGAGCAGCGGATCGGCGAGCGCGCACTCGTCGAGCAGATGCACGTAGGGGCCGAGATCGAGTCCCGCCGTGCCCATGAGACCGCACGTCGGCATCACCTGATAGATGCGGCTCTCCGGGTTCGCGTGCGGCCAGTCGGGCTCGTGGAACGTCGAGCGCTTCGCCAGCACGAGCGACTTGTCGTGGAAATACACGCCTCGTTCGTCGATGATCCCGCTCGCCTTGTTCGCGCTGTCGCCGAACGTGCTGTTGCTCCAGAGCGGCAGGTGCGAGCGCGGCGCTGCCGAGCGCCGCGAACAGCACCGTCGCGGCGATCCAGAACGGTCGCGGTCCCTCGACGCCCCGTGCCGATCAGGAGCGCGCGCGCCGAAGAGCGGCACCCGCCACGAAGCGGCCAGCCATGAAGTCGCCGCCGATCGACACGACATACGCCAGATAGAGCACGAGCCCCGCGGCCAGCGCGATCGCCTGCGCGCTGCCGCTGCTTGACCGCGAGAATCACCGCGGAACGCGATCGTCGTCAACGTCAGCGGATCGCGATCGAGCGGAGTCGATCAGATAGAAGCAGACCCTGCATGTGCAGCTCGGCGCCGTCGACGCCCATCGCGAGCTTCGCATACGCCGTGTTGGGAAACGGGAAGCCGTAGTAGACGAGCGAGAAGAGCGTCCACAGCGCAGCGGGAAGCGTGCCGGCGAGCGCGGCGCGCGGATCACGCCGCTCCTCCGCAGACGCCACGTGGCCACGGCGAGCATCGGCGCGACGAGGACGATATCGTCGGGCCGCGTGAGATAGAGGAGCGACGTGATGAGCCACAGACGCGTGATGAGGCGCCGCGGGCGCTGCGGTTCGGGCTCGTGGGTCCGCAGGAAGTTCACGACGAACCATGCGAGCAGCACGCACGACAGCGGGTTCTCCAGCCCGGACGTCGAGAAGTCCACGAACGCGCGCGAGAAGAGCAGCACGACGACGACGGCGGCCGCCTGCCACGCCGTGGCGGCGCGGTTGACGGCCGTCCAGAACGCGATGACCGCCAGGAGCACCGACGACAGGAAGGCGGCGAAGCTAGACGTTCGGACGTCACGTAGCATGCGCGCCGTCACCACCGCCAGCCAGAGCGGATGCGTGAAGGTCTGGACCCGTTCGTCGATGTTGAACCGCAGTCCGAAGCCGTGCGTGACGTTGAGCACCGTGCGCAGCGTGATGAGCGAGTCGTCCGACAGCCACGCCGTGCGGATCACGACGGCGAGGAACGTGAGCGTCAGGAGAGACACGAGCGCCTCGGGCACGGCCGCGCGCGTAAACGCCCGTCCGGGTGTCGGCGTAGACATGAGGGATCGGACCAGAACGTATCAGATTCCGTGTGATACCATCCCGATTTTCACGTGTTCGCGTGAGAAAAGCCCATTCGTGAGAAAGGCCATTGATGACGCCGCGCCGGTTCCTTCCCGCGCTCCTGCTGCTGTTTGTCGGCAGCGGGTGCGCGGCGCTGATATACGAAGTCGTCTGGTTCCAGCTCCTCCAGCTCGTGATCGGGTCGTCGGCCGTGTCGATGGCGGTGCTGCTCGGGACGTTCATGGGCGGCATGTGCCTGGGCAGCTACCTGCTGCCGCGCTACGTCGGCCGCGCAGCAGCATCCGCTCCGCGTCTACGCTGCACTCGAGCTGGGCATCGGCGCGCTGCGGTCTGCGTCATCTTCTTCGGCATGCCGCTCGTCGGCGGGGCATACGGCGTGGGCGCCGTCGGGCATCGCCGGCATCGTCGTCCGCGGCATCGCCGCGGCTATCTGCCTGCTGCCGCCGACGCTGCTCATGGGCGCGACGCTGCCGGCGATCTCGCGCTGGGTGGAGTCGACGCCGGAAGGCGTGTCGTGGCTCGGGTTCTTCTACGGCGGCAACATCGCCGGCGGCGTGCTCGGCAGCCTGCTCGCCGGCTTCTACCTGCTGCGCGTCTACGACCTCGGCGATCGCGACCTACGCCGCGGTCGCGCGTCAACGTCACCGTCGCCGGGCTGGCGATCCTCATCGCGAGGTGCGTCGCCGGTGCCGGCGGCGACGGACGCCGGCAGGAACGCCGCGCCGCCCGCGCCGGCGCCGAGCGCATGGGCGGTCTACACCGCCGATCGCGCTGTCGGGCGCGACCGCGCTCTCGTCGCGAAGTCATCTGGACGCGGCTGCTGTCGCTGCTGTTCGGCGGCACGGTCTACACGTTCTCGCTGATCCTCGCCGTGTTTCTCTTCGGCCTCGGCATCGGCAGCAGCCTCGGCTCGGCGCGATCGGCGCGCGCCTGCGCGCGTCCGCGCGTCGCGCTCGGCTGGTGCCAGATGTTCATCTGCGCCGCGATCGCGTGGTCGGCGTACATGCTCACGCAGTCGATGCCGTACTGGCCGGTGAACCCGTCGATCACGACGGACCCGTGGTTCAACTTCCAGCTCGATTTCGTGCGCTGCCTGTGGGTCGTGCTGCCGGGCGCGATTCTCTGGGGCGCGAGCTTTCCGCTGGCGCTCGCCGCGCTCGCGCGCACGCGGCCAGGATCCGCGCGCGCCTGGTCGGCGGCGTCTACGCCGCCAACACCGTCGGCGCGATCGTCGGATCGCTGTGCGCGAGCCTGCTCCTCGTGGTGTGGCTCGGCAGCCAGCACGCGCAGCAGGTGCTGATCCTGCTCGTCCGCGCTGTCGGGTCTGCTCGTGCTGTCGCACCGGCGGCGACGAGCCGTCCGGCAAGCCGCAGCTCGCCGGCACCGTGCTCGTGATCGCCGGCGGCGGCCGTCGCCGGGCCTGCTGTCGCGCACCGTGCAGCCGCTGCCCGGCATCTTCGTCGGCCTACGGCCGCTACACGGCCACGCGGGTCGGCCAGGCCGAGAGTGATCTACACCGGCGAGGGCTGGAACGCGACCGTCGCCGTCACGCGGCTGCCCGGCGGCGTCCTCAACTACCACAACGCCGGCAAGGTGCAGGCGTCGAGCGAGCCGCAGGACATGCGCCTGCAGCGCATGCTCGGCCACCTGACGACGCTCATCCCGAAGCAGGCCGAAGAAGGTCGTCGTCATCGGCTGCGGCGCCGGCGTCACGGCGGGCGCGGTGTCGATCGATCCGGCGGTCGAGCGATCAGACGATCGCCGAGATCGAGCCGCTCGTGCCGCAGGTCGTCGTCGAAGTACTTCGGCGAGCACAACTTCCACGTCGTCGACGAACCCGAAGGTGCACGTCCAGATCGACGACGCGCGGCACTTCCTGCTGACGACGAACGAGAAGTTCGACGCGATCACGTCGGATCCGCTCGACCCGTGGGTCAAGGGCGCGGCGATGCTCTACACGCGCGAGTTCTTCGAGCTCGTGAAGAAGCACCTGAATCCCGGCGGCGCGGTGACGCTGTTCGTGCAGCTCTACGAGAGCAACACCGACGCGGTGAAGAGCGAGATCGGCACGTTCATGGAGGCGTTCCCGAACGGCGTCGTGTGGGGCAACACGAACAACGGCGCGCGGCTACGACCTCGTGCTGCTCGGGCAGGTCGAGCGACACGAAGATCGACGTCGACGCCGATCCAGGCGAAGCTCGAGCGGCCCGAGTACGCGCCGGTGCGCGCAGTCGCTGCGCGAGATCGGCATGAACTCGGCGGTCGATCTGTTCTCGACGTTCGCGCGGCGCGCGAGCCGACCTGCAGCCGTGGCTCGCCGACGCGAAGATCAACCGCGACCGCAATCTGCGCCTGCAGTTCCTCGCCGGCCTCGGCCTCAACCTCTATCAGAGCGACGTGATCTACTCGCGGGATGCTCGCCTACGCGCGCCGGTTCCCGGACGAGCTCTTCGTCGCGCTCGCCCGAGACGATGAACGCGCTGCGCGCGGGCATCCGCCGCGAACAAGGGCAATAGGGTGCCGGGTGCTGCGTGCTGGGTGCTGAGTGCCGCGGTGCTGGGTGCGTCGGCGCTGAGTGCGTCAGCGCCCGCGCGCGATGCGTCAGCGCAGCCTGCGGCGCGCCAGCCGTCAAGCACGACGTCGTCGTCGACGGCCACCATCTCGCCGTCTGGCAGAAGCGCGGCGCGCAGCCGCGCGCGGCGATCCTGCTGCTGCACGGACGGACGTGGAGCAGCCTGCCCAATTTCGATCTGCAGGTGCCCGGCGAGAAGCGATCGTTCATGGACGCGCTCGCCGACGCCGGGTTCGACGTGTTCGCGCTCGACATGCGCGGGTACGGCGCGACGCCGCGCGATGCGACCGCGTGGCTGACACCCGATCGTGCGGTGGCCGACGTCCTCGGCGTGGTCGCGTGGCTGCAGCAGCGCATGCCGGCGGCGCAGCGTCTGCCGGTGTATCTGCTTCGGACTGTCGCGCGGCGCGATGATCGCGGCCATGGCGGCGCAGCAGCGTCCCGAGAGCCTGGCGGGCGTCGTGCTGCTCGGGTTCGGCTTCGATCCCGACGCGCAGTCGCCGCCCACGCCGGGCAACGCGCGTCCGGAGCGCCTGCGAAACTACGGCCGACGCCGCGGCGTCCGACTTCCTCACGGATGACGCCTACACGAAGGCGACGGTCACCGACATTCGTCCGTGCCGCGCTGAAGGCGGATCCTGTGCTCGTCGACTGGCGCGACGAGAACCAGTTCAATGCGTTCCGTCCGGCGCAGATGCAGGTGCCCGCGCTGCTGGTGCACGGCGCGCGCGATCCGCAGGCGCCGGTCGCCATCGAGACAGAAGCTGTTCACGCGCTTTGGCACGCCCGACAAGTGGTGGGTTATTCTTCCCGGGGCCGACCACGCCGCCGCACCTGGAAAAATCGTCCGTTGAGCTCGTCCGCGCCATCGTGTCGTTCACGCCGGCGCCATGAGGTGTCCAGTCCATGAAGCTACGCTCCGCTCATCGCCTCGCTGCTGGTGGCCGCCACCGCCGCCCAGGCAGCCGTCGCCGTCGAAGCCCTTGCCGGCGAAGCCGGCGGCGCCCGCCAGGCCGTTCGACGTGTTCGAGGCGAGCATCCCCGAGATGCAGGCCGCGATGAAGTCCGGCCGCACGACGTCGCACGCGATCGTCCAGCAGTACCTGACGCGCATCGCGAACTACGAGGACCTGCTGCACGCGGCGATCACGGTGAACCCGAAGGCGCTCGAGGAGGCGGACGCGCGCGATCGTGAGCGCGCGCAGGGACGCCTGCGCGGACCGCTGCACGGCATCCCGATCGCGCTCAAGGACAACATCCACACGACCGACATGCGGACGACCGGCGGGGCGCTCGCGTTCGAGTGGCTGGTGCCGCCGTACGAGGCGACGCTCGACGAAGAACCTGAAGGACGCCGGCGCGATCATCATCGCCAAGACCGGGATGACCGAGCTCGCCAACTACGTCGCGCGCCGCGCATGCCGACCAACTACAACGCCGTGCACGGCTACGGCATGAACCCGTACGATCCGCGGCGCGATCCGCGCAGCGACGGCCGGCCGATCCTGCAGACCGGCGGCTCGAGCTCGGGCATCGGCACCGCGGCGAACTTCTGGGCCGGCAACGTCGGCACCGAGACGTCCGGCTCGATCCTCAGCCCGTCGAACCAGAACATGCTCGCGGCGATCAAGCCGACCGTCGGGCCGCATCAGCCGCTACGGCGTGATCCCGATCACCGCGGATCAGGACACGCCGGGGCCGATGGCGAAGTACGTGAGCGACATCGCGATCATGTTCGGCGCGCTCGAGGGCGCGTCGGCCGATCCGAACGACGCCGCGACGAAGACGTGCACGCCGCCGCCCGGCCGCGACTACACGAAGTTCCTGAAGGCCGACGGTCTCGAAGGGGGCGCGCATCGGCATTCCGCGCAAGAACTACTACGAGCCGTTCGATCCGCCCGTCGTCAGGCCGAGCCGCGCCCGGCGCGCCGGCCACTGCGCGCAGGCGGCGGGCGCGGCGGCGGACGTGGCGGACTGAATCCCGCGCAGACGAAGGTGATGGACGAGGCGATCGCCGCGCTGAAAGCGCGCGGGCGCGATCGTGATCGACGTCGACATCCCGAGCCTGCTCGAGAAGGACCCGAAGGAGAACCTGCTGACGGCCGGGCAGTCGAGCGTGCTGAACTACGGGATGAAGCGCGACTTCAACACGTGGCTCGCGTCGCTCGGCCCGGCCGCGCCGGTGAAGTCGCTGACCGAGCTGCGCGAGTGGAACACCGCGCACGAGCGGCTCGGCGCGATCAAGTACGGGCAGGCGCAGCTCGACAACTCCGACAAGATCGATCTCGAGAAGGACCGCGCGAAGTACGAAGAGGATCGCGCGCGCGACATCCGCGTCTTCGGCACCAACGGCATCGACGCCGCGATGAAGGCGAACAACCTCGACGCGCTGCTGTTCCCCGGCGCCGGGCAGCGCGGGCATCGCGTCGAAGCCGGGTTACCCGACCGTGCTCGTCCCATTCGGCATGGTTCCGAATCCGGCGACCAACGTCGGCGGGGGCGGCGCGGCGGCGGCGGCCGTGGCGGCGATGCCGGGGCGGCTCGCGGCGATGCGCGCCGGCCGAGGGCGCCGCGGCGCCGGCGGCGCAGCGACCCCGCCGACTGAAACGGCAGCGGCGCCCGCCGTCGTCGGAACGGGAACCGGCGGCGGCTCCGCCCGCTGACGCTGCCACCCGGGATTCGACCCGAAGCCGCAGCCCGTTCGGCGTCGGCTTCACGGGCAGCGCATGCAGCGAGCCGAAGCTGCTGCAACTGGCTTATGGGTTCGAGCAGGCGACGAAGAAGCGCACGCCACCCCCGGGCCTTCGCTAGAGCAAGAAAAAGGGGACAGGTCCCTTCTGAACTGAGAAAAGGGGACAGGTCACCTTTCGTAGCAACTGAGGGACAGGTCCCTTTTTACGCATGACGAGGAACAACAGTGAAATCGAGCTACCTCGATTCGAGTCGTCGTCGCAGTTCTTGCGACCGTGCTGTGTGGGACCCGACTCTGCGCGCGCAGGAGTGGCCAGGGCGGACCGCCGCCGGCGCCTCCCAAGCCGGGACAGCTCGCGCCCGATCACTTCAAGAACATTAAAGTGCTGAAGAATGTGCCGGCCGACCAGCTCCGCACGCAGATGGAGTTACTTCACGGCACTCGCTTGGCGTGCAGTGCAACTTCTGCCACGTGCAGGGGCAGTTCGACAGCGACGAGAACCCGCACAAGGACCGTGCGCGCAAGATGATGGCGATGGTCGATCGCTTCAACGACAACCCGTCGAACGACATCATCGTCACGTGCGCCACCTGCCATCACGGCCGCGTGCCGCCCGAGCGGACGCCGACGATCGCGGTGAATATGACGCAGGCGGAAGCCGACGCCGCAGCGGCGGCGCGCGCGCCGCGCGCGGCGCGCGGTCCGGTGGCGGCGGCGGCCAGCGGCCGCGGTCCGGGTGGTGGACAGGGTGCTCCGGGTGGACAGGGCGGACGAGGCGGCGGCCGCGGTCCCGCGCCCGAGCCGAAGCCGACCGAAACGGCCGACGCCGTGATCGCCAGAATCGCGCAGGCGCTCGGCGGCTCAGGCGGCGCCTCGCCGCGGCGAAGACGCGCGCTGCTCGAAGGTTCGCAGACGACGCGCGACCTGCAGACGCAGCCGATCAAGGTGCAGGAGAAAGTGAGCGGCGAATACCGCATCGACGTCGCGGCGACGCCGGGCCCGATCACGCGCGCGTCCGGCCCGGCCGGCGCCTGGGTGACGGGACAGGGTCCCAACCCGCGCGATCTCGAAGGCGTGCAGGCGGCACAGGTCGCCCGCGCCACCGATTTCGGCCTCGCCCTCAACGCCAAGTCGATCTACTCGTCGTTCGACGTGCGCCGCTACGAGACGATCGACGGCAAGCGCGCGGTCGTGATCGACGCGAAGCGCGGCCCGGTCGTCACGGAATCGCTCTACTTCGATCTCGAGTCAGGTCTGTTGCTGCGACGACTCGTGCAGACGAAGACGGCGTACGGCAACCTCGCCGAGGTGGTCGACTACAGCGATTACAAGGAAGCGGGCGGCATCAAGGTTCCGTTCACGATCCGCTACGCCACGTGGAACCAGGTGACGACCGAGAAGTTCGTCGACGCCAAGGTGAACGCGCAGATCGACGACGCGATCTTCGCGAAGAAATAGCGCGGCGGCGGACGGAGGACGGCGGACCAGGGGACAGTCTCTGCGGAACGCGCCGGCGGAGTCACCGACGTGATTCGCGCACGTCGTCCGGCACGCCCGCCGGACTAGTCTTATCCGAGGGGCTTCGCCCCTCGGACTCCCCACAGCCTCTCTCGCTCGCCGCTTCGCCGGCTCGCTCCGTTCGGCTGGCTCGCGTCGGCTTCGCTCGCTCGCGCTGTCCCCCATTAGTGTTGGCCGTTTGTGAGATGCGTTCTCGTGTCATCGTCGAGGCTGTTCGAGAATCCGCGCGGCGGCCTCGGCCGCGTCGCCGCGCGGCGCGAATGCCGACGGCGAAGGACGCCGCTCGAGCGAGCACCGATTTCACCGCCGCGGGCTCGACGTTCGCGCGCGCCGCGTGCGGCATCAGCGCGAGTACCCGTCTCGGCAGGCGCAAGCGGCTGCGGCCGCCATTCCGCGCCCTCATAGTACGCAGTCTGCACGACGAGTCCGAGCGGCAGCGGCGCGCGGGCCTCGCGCTCGCGCGACATCCGCCGGCCGGCGCGCCTCCGCTCGTTTGCAGCCGCAGCGCCGCCGGAAACGCGTGCACGCGCCCGCGACGGTCGAATAGGGCGAATGCGTCAGAGTAAGTGCGTGGCCCCCGATCGACCAGCGCCCGCACGAGCGTGGACGTGCCGGCGCGGCTGAAGCCTGGCACGACGATGGCGCGTCCGCGCCAAGCCGACGCAGCCCGCGTGCACGAAGTGGTAGCCGCGCGCCTCTTTCACGAACAGCGCGCGCAGGGCGGATTCGAACGCGTCCACGAGCGGCTCCCGATCGTGCCCGCGCGCGGCGACGGTGTGGTCCGACCAGAACAGATGAAATCTGCGGATGGCAGATCCCGGCTGCGCGCCGCCTGCCTGGAACGAGAACACGCGATCGACGACGCCGCTGCGCGAGACGCGGAGCCGGCCGGGGACGCGATCCAGCAGGACCGGAAGCCAGTCGGCATCGCTCACGCGCAGGCCGACGCCGCACACCATAGGCGCGAATCGCGACGGTGTCCGCCCAGACCAGGCGGTCGAGCGAGGCCATTCAAGGGCACGGGCGCGCCGTGCGCAGCCGCGCTCATCACTTCACCACCACCACGCCATCTTTCATCACCCACCGCACGCCGGCGATCACGTCGTGGATGTCGTCGAGCGGGCTGGCCCTCGATCGCGACGATGTCGGCGGTGAACCCGGCGCGCAGGCGGCCGAGCGTGTCGCCCTGCCGAGCAGCTCCGCCGCGCGTCGTCGTCGCCGTCGCCAGCGCCTGCGCGGGCGTCATGCCCGCCTTGACGAACCATTCGAGCTCGCGCGTGTTCTGCCCGAACATCGAGTACACGGCGTCCGATCCCATGCCGAGCTTCACGCCGGCCTTGACGCGCGCGGCGCGTCGACTCGAGGTTCTTCGCGATGTAGTCGCTGCAGCGGCGGGATCGCCTCGGGCTTGAAGCCGTAGTCGTCCTTCGCGTCCACGTAGTAGCGGTTGTGATCGATCGTCGGCACCCACACCGTGCCGCGCTTCACCATCTCGGCAAGCGTCTCGTCGTCGAGCTCGATGCCGTGCTCGACCGAGTCGGCGCCGGCGCGCACGGCGTCCTTCACGCCCGACGCGCCGTATGAGTGGATCGCGACCTTGTGGCCGAGCGCGTGCGCGGCGTCGACGATCGCCTTCATCTCGTCGAACGTCAGCGTCTGCGTCGTGTCGACGCTGTCGAAGCTGCCGCGCGAGCCGTAGACCTTGACCCAGTCGGATCCGGCCTTGATGCGATCCTCCGCCAGCTTCGCGCATCGCCGCGCGGATCCGGCGTCCAGCCGCGGCCGCGCGGAGATGCCCCTGGCCGGCGACGAACATCCGCGGGCCGGCCATCGCGCCCATCGCGACCAGATCGCGCATCGCGTAGTCGGTCGTCGCCCGACGCGCCGAGATCGCGGATCGTCGTCACGCCGGTTTCGAGCGTGCGGCGCGCGTTGTCCTGCGCGAGAAAGACGGTCACCGCGCGGCCGGCGCCGCTGGCCGAGCGGACGCGTGCCCGGCTTGCGGTCCCAGTAATACGTGATGTGCGTGTGCAGATCGATGAGTCCGGGAATCGCCGTGTAGCGGCGCATGTCGATGGCGCCGGCGGGGAGCGACGCGCGTCCGGGCTCGATCGACGCGATCTTTCCGTCTTCCACCGTCACCGTGACGTTGTCGAGCAGCTTCGAGCCGTCCCAGAGGTGGCCGAACTGCAGCACAGTGCGCGGCGAGCCCTGCGGAAGCGGACGCGATGGCGGCGGCGGCGAGGACGGACGCGGAGCAGGCGCATGGCAACTCTCTCCTCGCGCGGATATTAACCTAAGATGGAACCGCCATGACACGATTCTTCGCTGTGCTTGCGGCGGCCTCGATCGCCGCGGCCTCGCAGGCCTCCGTTCAATCCGATCCGATCCACGAAAGTGGACGCGGTGTTCGCCCGATGGACGAACGCCGACGCCCGGCTGTGCCGTCGGCGTCGCCGTCGGCGGCAAGGCCGTGCCTCGAGCGCGCTTACGGGATGGCGGACCTCGAGCACGACGTGCCGAACGCACCCGACACGATCTTCGAGGCCGGGATCGGTGTCGAAGCAGTTCACGGCCGCGGCCGTCCTGCTCCTCGCGCGCGACGGCAAGCTGTCGCTCGACGATCCGGTGCGCAAATACATGCCGGAGCTGCCGGACTACGGCGTCGCCGCTGACGATCCGGCACATGCTGACGCACACGAGCGGCCTGCGCGACTGGGGCAGCGTCGACGGCGATCGCCGGCTGGCCGCGCGACGACGCGCGCCTACACGCACGCGCACGTGCTCGACATCGTGTCGCGCCAGAAGGCGCTGAACTTCACGCCGGGCACGGCGCTGGTCCTACAGCAACACCGGCTACAACCTCGCGGCGATCATCGTGTCGCGCGTGTCAGCGGCCAGCCGTTCGCGGAGTTCACGCGCGAGCGGATCTTCACGCCGCTCGGCATGACGCACACGTCGTGGCGCGACGACTACACGCGCATCGTCAAGCGACCGCGCGATCGCCTACGAGCGCACGCGCGGACGGCTACCACCAGGACATGCCGTTCGAGAACGTGCACGGCAACGGCGGCCTGCTGACGACGGTCGGCGATCTGCTGCGCTGGAACGAGAACTTCGTGACGCCGAAGGTCGGCGACGCCGCGTTCGTCGCGGAAGAGCAGACGCCGGGCCGCTTCACCGACGGCCGCGCGCACGAGCTACGCCTTCGGGTCTGTTCGTCCGGCGCGTACCGCGGCGTCCGCGAAGTCAGCCACAGCGGATCGACGGCCGGGTATCGCGCGTTCCTGACGCGCTATCCCGATCCAGCGTCTCTCGGTCGCCGTGCTGTGCAACGCGGCGGACGCCAATCCGACGCAATACGCGCACGCCGTGGCGGACGCACTACCTCGGGCGCCGCCGCGGCCGAGCCTGCGGCGCGCGCCGTCAGATCGGCCGCCGCGCCGCCCGCGCCGTTCCAGCCGTCGACGCCGCCGATCTGACGCGCCTACGCCGGCCGCTACACCAGCGACGAGGCCGAGACGGTGTTCACGATCGCTGCGGACGGTGCGGACGCTCGTGCTGAGGCGCCGGCCCGACACCGCGCTGTCGCATGCGCCCGGTCGAGAAGGACGTCTTCGCCGTGCCGACGCTCGGGACCGTCACGCTTCCGCCGCGATCCGCCGGGCAGCGTCGACCGAGCTTGAGCGTAAAGCTCGACCGCGTCGGGACCTCCGTTTCAGCGATTGCCCTGAGCTGGGGCTCGCACCCAGTGCGACCCCTTGGACGTCGGATGGCACGGTTTCCGCAAGTAGCAGGAGCAGGCAGCCAGCACGGCTGAGCTGGAGGAGTGCTGAGAAGATGTCTCGAGCACGCATGAAATCGGCACTCGTCGCGGCGAGTCTGGCGGCGTTCGTCGTCATCGACGGCGGCGCAGACGCAGGTCGTGGCGCCCAAAAACAAATACAGCCCGGCCGATGACGTGAAGCTCGGGCAGGAGGCGGCGCAAGCAGGTCGAGAAGGAGCTGCCCGTCATGCGCGACGACCAGATCAACGGCTACCTGAGCACGCATCGGACGGCGGCTGGTCGAATCCATCCCGTCCGAGTTCCGTCATCCGGAATTCCGCTACACGTTCACGGGCGTCAACGCTGAAAGAGATCAACGCGTTCGCGCTGCCGGGCGGGCCGATGTTCATCAACCGCGGGATGATCGAGAAGGCGCACAACGAAGGCGAGGTCGCCGGCGTCATGGCGCACGAGTTGAGCCACGTCGCGCTGCGCCACGGCACCGCGCAGCAGACCAAGGCGACGCCGTACGCGATCGGCCAGATCGCCGGCGCAGATCGCTCGGCGCGATCATCGGCGGCACGACGGGCGCGTCATCGCGCAGGGCTGACGCAGTTCGGCATCGGCACCTATTTCCTGAAGTTCAGCCGCGAGTACGAGACAGCAGGCCGACATCCTCGGCAGCCGCATCATGGCGGCGCGCCGGCTACGACCCGCGCGACATGGCGAACGTGTTCAAGACGATCGAGAAGGAGAGCGGGCCCGGCGGACCGCAGTGGATGAGCGATCACCCCAATCCGGGCAATCGCTACGACTACATCAACCGGAAGCGCAGGCTGCTGCAGCGTGCACGCGCAATCCGCGCCGCGTACACGCGCGAATTCCAGAACGCGCAGGCGCACCTGCGCTCGCTGCCGCCGCCCGCTCGTCCGAGGAATGGGCCCGAAGAACCAGAACGCGGTCGACACCGATCGGGCGGCAGCGTCACCGGCGCGCCGCCGAGCACAGGCACCATCCCGCGTCCCGACTCGCGCTACGACGACCTACAACGAGGGCAACCTCTTCCGCGTGAGCGTGCCGGCGAACTGGCGGGAGCTCGGCGAGCAACAACAGCGTCACCTTCGCGCCGGACGGCGCGTACGGTACGATGAACGGCAACAGCGTGTTCACGCACGGCGTCGAGATCGGCGTGTCGCCGCAACGAGAGCCACGACCTGCAGACGGCGACCAGCGAGCTGCTCGGGTCGCTGCGCCAGAGCAATCCGCGGCTGAGCGACGCCGCGCAACTACGATCGCGGCTCGATCGGCGGCCGCCAGGGGCTCCACACGCGCCTCGTCGAACGTGTCCGGACGTCGACGGGCGGCCAGGAGGTCGTCGACGTCTACACGACGCTGCTCGCGCGACGGGTCGCTGTTCTACGTGCTCGGCGTCGCGCCGCGCGAGGACTACAACAGCCTACGCCGGCGTGTTCCGCAACGTCGTGCGTTCGATCCAGTTCACGCGGTAGGCCGCTGCCGGACGTCACGCACCCGATACATCGGCGCGAGCCTGGTTTTCGATATAACCTCCGCGTGATGCGGCGATACGTCGGGTTGGTGCGTCTCTGCGATCATCGTCGCGGCGGCGATTTCGCTCGCTCGCGCTAGCGCGGGCCGGGGCGCCCGTCGTGGCCGGGCTACAAGGGCGAACGGCGTCACGCTGCTGCCCAACGGCTGGCGCATCGCGCCCGAAGGGCGGCACGTCACCGTCGGCGACCTGCCGATGAACCTCGTGCCGTCGCCCGACGGCCGGTTCCTCGCCATCTCGACCAGCGGCTGGTCGAAGCCGGCCCTCAGCATCTTCGACACCGAAGAACCTGCAGATCGTCAGCCGCATCGAGGTGGATCACACGTGGCTGGGTCTCGTGTGGGATCCGGACGGCAAGCGGTTGTTCGCGTCCGGCGCGAGCGACGAACGTCGTCTACGAGTTCACCTTCGAGGCCGGCCGCCTGACGGCCGCCGGCAGCATCTCGCTCGGCTCGCCGGGCGGCATCCCGGGCGGGGACGTCATCACGAACGCCGGCTACGTCGCCGGCATCGACGCTCAGCGGCGACGGCGCGCGTCTCTACGTCACCCAGATGTGCGGACAGAAGGTCCGCGCGATCGATCTCAGACGCGCCAAGATCGTCGCCACCGCGGACCTCGAGCGCCGAGCCGTACACCTGCGTCCTGTCGGCCGGACGGCCAGACGCTGTTCGTCTCCGTCTGGGGCGGCGCGAAGGTCGTGATGCTCGACGCGTGGACGCTCGCCGTCGAAGGGAGAGATCGCCGGTCGGCGAACATCCCGAACGCGATGACGCTGCTCGCGCGACGGCGCGCGGCTGTTCGTCGCGTGCGCCAACACCAACGCGGTGTGGGTCGTCGACGTCGAACGCGAAACGGCCGGCGCGAGCAGATCGGCGTCGCGCTCGGCGTCCGAGGCGCCGGCCGGGTCGACGCCGAACGGTCTCGCGCTGTCGCCGGACGGCCGGACGCTCGCTCATCGCCAACGCCGACAACAACACCGTCACCGTGGCCGACGTGTCGACGCCGGGCGCGATCGGTGCGTCAGGGCTGGATCCCGGTCGGCTGGTATCCGACCGGCGTGCTGTTCGATCGCGACGGCCGCCGGCTGTTCGTGCTCGACGGCAAGGGGCTGACCGGCATGGCCAACCCGCGCGGTCCGCAGCCGGGCGGCGCGCGCATCGACGGGCAGTACTCCGGGCGCGATGTTCCAGGGCAGCGCTGTCGGTGATTCCGACGCCCAACGCCGCGGCGCTGGCGCGGATGACCGCGCGAGGTCCGCGACGCTGACGCCGTATTCCGATGCGACGCGGCTCGCGCCGGCGAACGCGCCGGCGCGTCGCCGATTCCGCGGCGCGTCGGCGACATCGTCGCCGATCAAGTACGTGTTCTACGTCATCCGCGAGAACCGCACCTACGACCAGGTCCTCGGCGATCTGCCGAAGGCCAACGGCGATCCGTCCCTGACGCTCTTCGGCGACGAGGTCACGCCCGAACGCGCACGCGCTCGCCGACGACGTTCGCGACGTTCGACAACTTCTACGTGGACGCCGAGGTCAGCTACGACGGCCACGCGTTCTCGACCGGCGCCTACGCGACCGACTTCGTCGAGAAGATGTGGCCCGCGAACTACGGCCGCCGCGAAGGCGCTCTATCTGAGCGAAGGGGGCTACAGGATGCGCAACCCCTTCGGCAACATCGCCGCGCCCGGCGCAGGGCTACATCTGGGACTTCGCGAAGCGCGCCAACGTCTCGTATCGCGAGCTACGGCGAGTTCGCCGGATGCGGACCGGCCCGGGCGGCAACGATGGTCGCGTCCGGTGCCGGGGCTCGACGGGCACATCCATCCGACGTTTCCGCCCTTCGACATGGCGATCCCCGACGTGAAGCGGATCGAGATCTTCGCGGAGGAGTTCAAGCAGTTCGTCGCGAACGGCGACCGTGCCGCGGCTGTCGATCATCCGCCTGCCGCGCGATCACACGAGCGGCACGCAGCCCGGGCAGCCGTCACGCCGGCCGGCGATGGTCGCCGACAACGATCTGGCGCTCGGGCAGTTCGTCGATCTCGTCTCGCACAGCGCCATCTGGAAGGAGTCGGCCATCTTCGTCCTCGAAGACGACGCGCAGAACGGGCCGGACCACGTGGACGCGCACCGCTCGGTCCTGCTCGCGATCAGCCCGTTCAGCCGCCGCGGCGTCGTCGACAGCACGCTCTACACGACGTCGGGCGTGCTGCGGACGATGGAGCTGATCCTCGGGCTGCCGCCGATGAGCCAGCACGACGCGGCGGCGACGCCGATGATACGCGCGTTCCACGACGCACGCCGAACGCTGACGCCCGTATACACGTTCCTGCCGGCGCAGCGTGCCGATGGATCTCAAGAACGACTGGAACGCGCCGGGCGCCGCGGCGTCGCTGCGCATGAACTTCAGCGCGCCCGATCTCGCGCCGGATCTGGAGCTGAATCAGATCATCTGGGAGGCGGTCCGCGGCCGCGGATCGATCATGCCGCCGCCGCGCGCGGGCGGGCTTCATCCGGCCGATCGTCGTCGACGACGACGATGACAATGACTGCCACGGATGAACGCAGCTGACACGGATAAGACAGACAGTGGCCATCCGTGGTTCCATCCGTGTTTGTCCGATGTTTGTCCGTGTTTTTGTCTGTGTTTATCCGTGGCGATCAGTCTCCTCGCCGCTAGTAGGTGTCCACGCGGTAGCCGAAGCGCCGGAGCCGATCGTCCAGAACGAGAACCAACGGCCCTGCTGGTTCCGAGGATGAAGCGGATGTTGCGCGCGTCGGGCTCCGGGTTGCACAGCCGTGCGCAGCTGCGCGATCGCGATGGCGTAGACCGCATCCGACGGACCGGCCGTCATCGCGCGCCAGACGCGTGATGCGCCTGTCGGTGCCGTCCTCGATTCCACGGATCTCGCCGCATCGGGAACCACCGCGTCTGAATCGTGTGGCGCGGTAGCCGTGCGGCGTGGTCTGCGGAGATGCGCCCGAGGTCAGGATCGAGGAGGCGGCCGCGCCGGCCGTAGAACGCCTCGACGGCCCGCCGGGACGATGAGGCCGAGGCGCACGATGTCGCACAGCGTATTCGCTGGACGCTGGCGGGCGAGGAGTGACGCGCGCGGGATGGGCGTTACTTCGTCCACTCGAGGATCGACCGGGCTGGTCGTCTCGGCGAGCACGGCGAAGCGCGTCGGCGTTGCTGCCTGCGCGAGCGGTGTCGAGCAGCAAGAGCACGGGTCGAGTCTGGGAACACCCTTCGTCGCCGGGTGCGCCGACGGCGTAGCTGCGGACGAAGCCGATGAAGTCTACGTGAGTCGGCAGCACGAGGCCAGAGCTGCGCCCAGCAGCCGGCGGAGATCAGCGGACCGAGCCGTCGGCGTAGGGCTGGAGGCGCGTTCTGATCGCGGTAGAGCGCGATCAGCGTCACGCGAGCCGCTCGTCGTCGGCGTCGCCGTCCGCGATGAGCTGCCGGATGGCGCCGAACGCCCGCCACCGGTTGGCGCGCGCCACGACAGTGTCGACCAGCGCCTGCAGCGCAGCGGCGCTCATCCTGAGCCCGGCATTGCTGCCACGGGTCTCTTTGGTCAGCGGTCTATACGGGTTTTCGAAAAGGAGATGCCTGCGATGACGACTGGGACCGAGGAAGAAGGCATCGAGTGCGGGACCGGCGTGACGAAGGGGAACAGCACGGGTGTCCGCCGATGCGATCGGCGTCCGCGCCTGCAAGCTGCCCCTCGTCTTTCAATCCGCAGGCGCGTCACCCCGACCGCGTTCGACTGGTTTCAGTCAGGAAAAGGGCACGATCCTCGGCCCGGCGGCAACGGGACGACTTCGGTCTTTCGTTCCTGCTGCTGCGCACGCGCCCGGGCGGCGCACGTCGACAGGACAAGCCATGCTGCGACCGCCGCATGGATCGCCATGGACGTGCCGAACGCGCGCCATGCTGCCCCGCAAGCGTACGTCAGCTGCAGTACTCTCTCTTCCATTCGCGATAGCCCTGCACGCACAGCGCCAGGAACATCGCACGTAGAGGCCCGCTGTCCAGTAGAGCGCCTTCATCGTGTAGATGCCGACGTAGACGATATCGGCCACGATCCAGAGCGTCCAGTTGTCGAGAATCTTGCGCGTCAGCAGGAACTGCGCGATTACGCTCAGCATGGTCGTGAAGGCGTCGGGATAGGGGAGCGCCGCGTCGGTCAGCGGTGCATCACCGTGCCGAGGACGGCGGTGCCGCCGGTGACACCAGGACCGTCCAGGCACCTACAGCCTCGTGCCCAGCCGCGTCACCGGCCGAGAGCGACCGCGCGTGCTCGACGCCGCCCGCGCGTCCACTGGTACCAGCCGTAGAACTGCATCACGAGGAAGAAGACGTTCAGCCCGCGCGTCCGAGTAAAGCTTCGCGTCGAAGAAGATGTAGATGTAGAGCGACACCATCACCACGCCGACCGGCCAGCACCAGATGTTCTGGCGCACGGTGAGGTAGATGTTGGCCAGGCCGCAGGCGACGGCGATTTTCTCGAGCATGGCACGGCGTACGACATCCATCGCTTTACACTCACGCAGGCCGATGACTTACTACGGAGCGAAGCACCTCGCCGACAGTTTCCGGCACGGTGCGGAAGAACACCCTGGCGATCGCCGAAGAGATTCCTGAAGACAGCTACGGCTTCAAGCGCCACGCCGGATGTGATGAGCGTCGGCGAGATGCTCGCGCACCTCGCCGTCAGCCCGATGTGGCAGATCGACGTCGCACAGCAAGAAGATGGAACAGCGCTCGACTTCGCCTTCTTCGGCGCGCGCATGCAGCAGGCGAGATGGACGAGGAGCAGGCGCTCCGCACGAAGGCCGAGATCATCGGCGCGCGCTGACGGCCAACGGCGAGCAGTTCGCCGCGTTCCTCGAGAGGCTGGACGAAGCGACGCTGCAGAGCAGCGTCGCGTTCCCGCCGCCGGTGCAGCCGCCGACCAAGACGCGGTTCGAGATGCTGCTCGGCCCGAAGGAGCACGAGATGCACTCACCGCGGGCAGCTGATGCTCGTGCAGCGGCTGCTCGGCCAGGTGCCGCGCTCACCGCGCGCGCCAGCAGCGTGCAGGCGCATGGCGGCCGGTCCGCGGCTGTCCGAAGCGCTAAGTCGGCGGCGCCGATGCCGGCGGGCGTCGGTGCCGCGTCGCCTGCTCCGTAGGCGATACGCGAGCTCTGATCAGCGTCGGCCTCGCTCCAGCGCCCGCCCGAAGAACGTCATGCCCGACCGGCAGCGTCCCGCGCGTATAGCCCATCGGGACGTTGATCGCCGGCCATCCGGTCGTCGGCGAGAACACCTGGCTGTTGTCGCCGTGCGGCGTGTTCGAGATCGCCGATCAGCCGCGGCGGGTTGCTCCACGTCGGGTAGACGAACCCATCCAGCTGTCCCGCCTCCATCGTCCTGTCGTCACCGCCGCGCGGAAGGCGTCACGATACTCACGCCTCCGCCTTGCAGGCCGGCGTGTCGGGTCCGTTCTCCGTCCCGTTCTGCGCCGACTGCAGGCGCGCCTCGATCGGACGGATGGAACCGCCGCGAGCGGATGATCTCCTCGAGCGTGTGCACCGGCACGCGATCGCCCTGGGCGGCGAGGTACCGGTTGATGTCGCATCTTGAACCCGCCGCACTGGCCGCTGCCCTGCGGCCGCGCACGCATCGGCGAGCTCGACGCGCGCGGGATCGACCCGATCGTCGCGCCGGCGCGCTTCAGGTCCTCGATCGCCGCCATGAAGACGTCCACGATCTTCGGGATCGGTCGTGTCGCGCTCGTAGGCCTGACGCAGGATGCCGATGCGCGCCCCTTTGAGTCCGTCGCGCTGGAGCGACTGCGCGTAGACGGGGATCGGCTGTCCGCGCGCCGCGGCCGTCGACCGGATCGTCCGGGTCTTCGCCGACGATCGCCTGGAAGACCGCGACCGCGTCCTCCACCGTGCGCGTCATCGGCCCGGCGATGTCGGCGAGCAGGCTCAGCGGCACCACGCCGGCGCGGCT
>ERZ1370068.9144-contig-7943_pt1 | contig 29441 bp, 32 predicted proteins | sample MGYA00561227_ERZ1370068 | MGnify/ENA primary metagenome ERZ1370068 (study PRJEB38410, sample SAMEA6850437) | metagenome | study: Metagenomic assessment of the ecological functions of the soil: analysis of the soil microbiota associated with the...
ATACTTCGTTCAGTTACGTATTGCTGGCGGCTGCGTCGACCGACGCCAAAGGCGATCATAGGTGCTGTTCTCGATAGCGACCCGCGTCGGGCGGCACGCGTCGCTGGCAAACGGCGGTTCCTCAGGCTGATGGCGCCGTATACCTCGCTGTCGGGAGTGGGATCGCGCTCCAGCGCTGCTCCAACCTCCAGAAAGTGCTGACCCGGGCAAAGCTCGCCTTGGGTGCGCGACCGTTCGTCCGGGCTCTCCTCCGCATGGCATCAACGGGTCGGCGGCGCCCAGCCAGGCTCGAAAACCGCGCTGCGACTGCTCTATCGGGAGTTCCACCGCGCGCGCGCGTGCCCGCCACAAACGCCTTCCCGCTGATCACGGCGTCAAGACTCGGGGCGGCCGTCAGCCAACCGGGGACGGGCCCCATGGCCAGGTCTTCGGCGAGGAAGCCGGCGCAGATCGATTTCCCGCACAATCACTACACCGCCGAGCCGTTAGACCGCCGAGCAGTGATACGCCGCGCTCAACAGAAGCAGGATCGTCGCCACGCGCCGCCGCAATGAGCCTTCACCAGCGCGCTGGCCGGACTTCTGCGTTGTTCGCGGAGTGCGGCGCGTTCAAGGTCGGCGAGAGCAGGTCGTCCCGCTGCTGGCGCAATGTCCGCTCGCGCGCAGCTCCCGTCGAGCGGACAGAAGACGTCCCCGCTTCCACGGACATCGGGCTGCGCTTCCCAGCGTCAACCAGGTCGAAAAAGATCGGGGCTGGGCGGGGGGCCCCGCGCCACGGACGAGGCGGTGGTCGAACTTCTTTGCCACGATCCCTGGCAGCCCCAGATCCGATCGAGCACGGGAACGGCTCATCGAAGCGACGAACGTGCTGCAGACCGCGCTTCGCACGACATCCTGCGCGATCCCGGCCAGACCTACGTTAGCGGCCATTCCGCCATGGCCTGCAGCGAGGCGCTGCTCCGCCAGCGCGGCGGCGGACGGATCGGAGGTCCAGTTCGGCGCGGCGCCGGGCAACGCGCCTCGGCCTCGATGACCAAGCGCGTGCTCGCGGAGATCAGCCGCCTGCGGAAGGACGGGCCAGAAATCGGGTCGACTGACCAACACGCGCCAAAGGAAGGCGTACCCGGCGGGGCGCGCGAGACGGCGCTCCGGCAAGAACGACTACTGGCTCGCAGCCCGGCTGGAGACGATCACATGTTCGTGCGATCCGCACGGATCTGACGGGGCGGCACGCATCGATGCCCGTCACCGCAGGTGCTGCAGGAAGTCTTCGGGGTATTTTCCGGCCGGATCGCTCGACGATCATCACCCTGGTGCCGCGCAGGCGGGGCCGTAGGCACTGCAGGTGAAATTGGGAATGAAAGGAACGAGGAATGAGGAATGGAACCCCAGTTCCCAATTCCCCACGAAGTCACGAGAAAACGAAGATCGGTCTGGCAGGCGCCGTTGTATTCGCCGTAGTCCAGCGCCTACGGCCCGGGTGGTTTCTCACTCCAGCGTCGGTCCCGGCCACGGTGCTGGTTTTGAGCTCGGGATCGCTGCTGCGATCGCTTAGCGGTCATTGCCCTGCTCGTGGCCGCGCGTCTGATCTTACGAATCCCGCCAATTCCTCATTCCTCGTTCTAATTGCCAGTTCGTATTTCAGCGCGCCACCGCGCCGCACGCCTCCGAGACCTCGTCGGGCCGGTCGCCGGTCGCGAAGATACTCTGCGCAGATCGCTTCGGCGCGCCGATGAGGCGTGATATCGAGCGCGGCTTGCCGATCGTTGATCCGGCGTTCGTCGCAGATGATGTCCTTCCAGATGTCCGCGGGGCACGGCGCTGAACCAGAACCGCGTCGCCGTCGACGAGCCCCGCGCCCGCCAGCGTCGGGCCGTCCGCGCCAACCTCGTCGCCAGAGCGGCTTTCCGATCAGCGCGCTGGCAGTCAGCTGCGGCAGATATGGCTGAGCGCGGCGACAGGGGCGATCGTGGGCATCCCGCAGTCATCCGTTTCCGGGACGGCCCCAGCGCCGTGGACGAACGACGTCAAACCGCTCCACCGCGCTCGCGCGCCGTCGGCGGCCGCCATCGGCGCACATCGTCGACCGGCTGAAGGAGCGTCGCAGGGCGTCCGCCCAGAAACCGGATACGTCGCGGGCGGCGTGCTCCGGGCCGCTGTGCGCCGAGCCGGCCAGCGGATGGCCGCCGATGAACGTGAATCGATCCGGCAGTTCACCGGCGCGCCGCCGCGGCTTGCGGCGGCGCGCTCGGCGCTGCCTCTGACGTCCGGTGACGACCGGCGGGCGTGCTGCGGACGTAATCGTCGAGATCGCCGAGGAAGGCGACGTTCTGCCTTCTGACCGGCGCGGCAGAGATCACCGGAGGTCGGCTTCCCGCCAGGACGAGTGCAGGATCGTCGGCGGGCGACGTCGATCGCGTGCAGGCGCATCGCGATTTCGAGGACGTTCCTTGTTGTCCACCGCGCAATGACGAGCGACGTCGGCCAGGGCTGGCGCGCCGCCAGAGCGATCGGAGCCGCCCGATCAGCCCGAGGCCGACTGATGCCGACCTTCTCAGAATCGGAGGCGCGCCACGCCTGCCGGGACTGTCCTGGCTGGATGACTGGCAGCTCCATCGGGGTCATGGCGGCGGCGGCTGATCCTGCCTCACTACAGCGCCCCAGCCGCGGCGCAGCCACTCGCGAGGCAGATGCCTGCGGGCCGATCGCGAGGCGCGATAATGCACAGCTCGGCCATCAAGCGATCGAACTGCGCCGGATACATCGATTGCGCGCCGTCGCTCGAGCGCGAGTCGGGATCGCAATGCACCTCGATGATCAGGCCGTCGGCGCCACGGCAGCCGCCGCCCGCGCCATCGGCGCCACCATGTCGCGACGTCCGGCGCCGTGGCTCGGGTCGGCGACGATCGGCAGGTGGCTCAGCTTCTGACCACCGGAATCGCCGAGATGTCGAAGGTGTTGCGCGTGGCCGTCTCGAACGTGCGGATGCCGCGCTCGCACAGAGATGACGTCGGCGTTGCCGCCGCTCAGCACGTACTCCGGCCGACAGCAGCCATTCCTCGATCGTCGCCGAGATGCCGCGCTTGAGCAGCACCGGCTTGCGGGCGTGCCCGAGCTCGCGCAGCAGCGTGAAGTTCTGCATGTTGCGCGCGCCGACCTGGAAGATGTCGGCGTAGCTGTCCGATCACCTCGATCTGGCTGACGTCCATCACCTCGGTGATCAGCGTCATGTTCTTCCGCGTTCGCCGCGTCGCGCAGCAGCCGCAGCCCTTCCTCGCCGAGCCCTGGAAGCTGTGAGGCGAGCTGCGCGGCTGAAGGCGCCGCCGCGGAAGATCTTCGCGCCGGCCCGCCTGCACCGCCGCGGCGTCGCGGCCCGCACCTGCGGCTCGCTCTCCGCCGAGCACGGGCCGGCCATGACGATCACCTCGTCGCCGCCGATACGGACGTCGCCCACGGACGACGAGCGGTCGCCTTCGGGCTTGAAGGTGCGGCTGGCGAGCTTGTAGGGCTCGGAGATGCGCAGCGACTTCGTGCGCACGTCGAGCATCTCGAGTTGATGCGGCGTCAGGATGACCACTGTCCGACCGCGCCCGAGCACGGTGCGCGTGACGCCGGTCGAGCGGTGGACGTCCATCCCCATTTCGAGCACAGGCGCGCGACCCTGTTCGATCTGGGCCTCGCTCGCGCGTTCCTGCATGACCACGACCATAGATCCGGCTGCCTCCACAGTTGGCAAGATCTTACTTTGCGGTTTCGTCATCGTCCACGACGCGGCGTTCAGAGCCGCCGCGCCTCGTCGATGATCACGTTCGAACAGTCGCGCGATCGGCGTCAGACCCGAGCGGTCCCTCGACGGCGACGCCGCGCGTGCGCCAGCACCTTCTTTTCCCGTTCCGGCTGGTAGACCTCGATGCCAGTTCCTTCTTCAGCCAGCCGATCTCGCAGGCGCCACGGGCGCGCTCGTTGAGCAGGCGGACGAGGACTTCGTCCACCCGATCGATGTCACCGCGGAGCTCGTCCAGCGTGCGCATCACTGATTCCGGGACGGACCCTGGCCCGCCAGCGATCGCTGGTTCCGCCTTCGGCCGGGTGCCGCCGCTCTTCAGCCACCGGACATACTCCTCTACTTTTGCGGCCAGATCGGATTCCTGCCGTGTTCGCCGACGACCGTCACCAGCGCGCTGCCGACCACCGCCGCGTCGGCGAAGACGCCCACTTCCGCGATCTGCTCCGGGGTCGAGACCCGAAGCCGAGGGCAATCGGCAGCAGTCGTCCTGGCGCGGATCCGGCGAACCATGACCTCCGCGCCGGAGGCCACCTGATCGCGGGCGCCGGTGACCCCGAGGCGGGAGATGGCGTACGAAAACCGCTCCCGAGCTCCGCCGCCTTCTGGATCCTTGCGTCGTCAAGTCGTCGGGCTCAACAGAAAGAATCGTATCGAGCCGGTGTTCGCTCAAGGTCTGGCGGAAGCCGCCAGCTTCTTCGATCGGGCAGGTCGAGCGCCAGGACGCCGTCATCGCCCGGCGGCGGCGGCCCGGCGCGCGAACGCGTCGATGCCCATCCGCATCAGCGGGTTGGCGTAGCTGAACACCACGATCGGCGCCGTAGCTGCGGCCGCAGCCTCGCAATCAGCGTCAGCGACGCTGCGCAGGCTACGCGCCCGCCGCGAGCGCGCGCTCGGTCGCGCGCTGGATGACCGGGCCATCGGCCAGCGGATCCGAAAACGGAACGCCGACCTCGAGCACGTCGGCGCCGGCGCGATCCAGCGCCAGCAGGACGTCACCGGATCGCGCGAAGGTCAGGATCGCCGACCGTCGTGTAGGTCACCGAGGCCGGCGCGCTCCTCCGCCTGCGCATCCGATGCGAAGGCGCCGGCTCAGTCCGAGACATTCTGCACCGTCTGCACGTCCTTGTCCCCGCGGCCGGAGAGGTTGACCAGGACAATCGCCGCCGGCCCGAGCTCGCGCGCGAGCTGTCATCGAGTGCGCGATGGCGTGCGGCGGACTCGAGCGCCGGCAGAATACCTTCGAGCTTTCGCGAGCGTCTGGAACGCCGACAGCGCCTCCTCGTCGGAGGCGATGGCGTGCTCGGCCCGTCCCAGCGCCCGCAGCCAGGCGTGCTCGGGTCCGATCGCCGCGTAGTCGAGACCGGCCGAAATCGAATGCGTGCACCTCGATGTTGCCGTGCGTCGTCCTGCAGCACGAACGTCCGCGTGCCCTGCAGCACGCCGGCGCTGCCGCCGGCGAACCGCGCGGCGTGACCGCCCGCGCACGATCGCCTCGCCGCCGGCCTCGACGCCGATCAGGCGCACGTCGCGCGTCATCGATGAACGCGTCGAAGATCCCCATGGCGTTGCTGCCGCCGCCGACGCACGCGACGATCGCGCGCCGGCAGCGCGTCCGGTCAACGTCCAGGATCTGCGCGCGCGCCTCGCTGGCCGATGACCGACTGAAACTCGCGAACCATCAGCGGGTACGGATGCGGCCCGAGCACGGATCCGAGCAGGTAGTAGGTGTCGGCGACGTTGGTCACCCAGTCGCGCATCGCCTCGTTGATCGCGTCCTTCAGCGTGCGGCTGCCGGCATCGACGCGGCGCACCTCGGCGCCGAGCAGCCGCATCCGGACGACGTTGAGCGCCTGGCGCTCCATGTCCTCGGCGCCCATGTAGACGACGGCACTCGAGGCCGAGCAGCGCGCAGGCGGTGGCCGTGGCCACGCCGTGCTGCCCGGCGCCGGTCTCGGCGACGATCGCGGCTGCTTGCCCATGCGCTGCGGCCAGCAGCGCCTGACCGAGCGGCGTTGTTGATCTTGTGCGCGCCGGTGTGCGTCAGGTCTTCGCGCTTGAGAAAGATCCGTCGCGCCGCCGGCCGCCTGCGTCAGCCGCGCGCGTTTCGTAGACCGGCGTCGGACGGCCGACGTAGGGTCGCCAGCAGGCGATTCAGCTCGCCTGAAACTCCGGATCGTCACGGCTGGCGAAGTACGCGCGCCGCGAGCTCCTCGACCGGCTCGACGAGCGTCTCGGGCACATAGCGCCCGCCGAACTCGCCGAAGTAGCCGCGCGCGTCAGGATCGCGGTCGTGAGATGACTTGGGCATGGACGGCCTCCGAACAGCGCCCGCAGGCGCTCATGGTCCTTCACGCCGGGCGCACGCTCGACGCCCGACGAGACGTCGATACCGAACGGCTGCACGCGGGCGATGGCTGCCCCGACGTTTTCCGGTGTCAGGCCGCCCGCCGAGGACGACGCGACGCCTGCGCCGCGACCTCGCGCCGCGGCGGTCCAGTCGATCGTCCGCCCGGTTCCCCCGTCGCTTCACCGGATCGTGCACGTCGAGCAGCAGCAGCACGGAAGTCGGCCATGACTCGATGAGAATCCTGCAGGGTGATCGCCTTGATGACTGGACGATTCGCCGATGACCGGCGGCCAGCGTCTCCGGCCGTGCAGCTGGACGGCGCCCAGCCGCACCAGGCTGGCGACGCCGCGCGACCTCGTCCATCGGCTGATCGACGAACACGCCGACCGGCGTGACGAACGGCGGAGCGCGGCGGCAATCGTATGCTGCCCGAAACGGATCGATGCGACGCGAGGCTCTCCGGCCAGAACACGAAGCCGATGCGCGTCTGCGCCAAGGCGAACGGCCTCCTCGGCGTCCTCGGGCCGGGTGATGCCGCAGATCTTGACGATCACGACCGCTCTCCGCGGGCGCTTCCAGGCACGCCACGACCTTGCCGGCGGAGCTGCTGGTGCCGGCCAGCAGCGCGCGCCAGCTCCAGCGCGCCGGGATGGGCCTTCGTCATGAACCGCTCGCCTGATCAGGAACGCCCGGTAGCCAACCGCCGCGAGCCGCTTCACGTCGTCCGCGCTCTTGAGCCCGCTTTCGCTGACCGCGACGATCGACGGCGGAATCGCCGGCGATCAACGCTTCCGAGGCGGCGGCGCTGACTTCCGAGCGTCCGCAGATTGCGGTTGTTGACGCCGACGATCCGCGCGCCCGGCGTCGAGCGCAATCGCAGCTCGGTGGCGTCGTGGACCTCGACGAGCACGTCGAGCTCGAGCGCGGTCGCATGATCGTGCAGCACTTTCAATTCGACCGGCCTGAGCGCGCCGACGATCAACAGCACCGCGTCGGCTCCGGCCGCTTTCGACTCCCAGCAGCTGGTATTCCGAGACGATGAAGTCCTTTCGCAGGACCGGGATGTCGACGACGGCGCGGACGCTCTGCAGATGCTCGAGCGCGCCGTCGAAAAACGCCGGCTCCGTGAGTGACCGAAATCGCCGCCGCTCCCGGCCGCGGCGTATTCTCTGGCGATGTCCTCCGGCACGCATGCAGTCGCGGAGCACCCCGCGCGACGGCGAGCGGCGCTTGCACTCGGCAATCACATTCACGCGGTCGATCTGCTGCAGCGCGGTGAGGAATCGCCCCGGCCTGCTGGTGACTGCCGACGCGCGCTGCTCGAGCTCGGCTCTGGATTCCTTCGCCTCGCGCACCTCGACGATCTCGCCGCGTGGCAGCGAGAATGGTCGCGAGCAAATCCGCCGGGGCACGCTCGTCGCGGTCACGCGGCACCTCCGGCGACGGCGGCTTCCGCCGACGAGACCTCGACGAGCCGGGCCAGCGTGCGGGCGGCATCCTGGCTGTCAATCGCCTTCGCCGCCAGCGCGATGCCTTCGGCGACCGACGGGGTGCGGCCGGCGATGAAGAGCGCGGCGCCGGCGTTCAGCAGGACTACGTCCCGCGCCGGGCCACGCGTCCCCGCCGAGCACCGACTCGATGATGCGTGCGTTGGTCGCGCGCGTCTCCGCCGGCGAGCGCGCTGGTCGGCGATTTCGGCAGCCCGACGTCGCGTCGGATGCAGGTAGAACGTGTTGACCGTCGCCGTCGCGGCACTCCGAAATCTTGCGTGTATCCGGCGGTGGTCAGCTCGTCGATGCCGTCGGCGCCGTGCACGACCCAGGCGCGCTTGGTGCCGAGGAGCATGAGCGCGCGCGCCAGCAACTCGGTGAACTCCGACCGCGAGACGCCGACGATCTGGCGGGACGCGCCGGCCGGATTGGTCAGCGGGCCGAGCAGGTTGAACGCCGTCCTGATGCCGAGCTCGCGACGCACCGGCCCGGCGTGCTTCATCGACGGATGGAACGTCGGCGCGAAGAAAAACCCGATGCCGACCTCGCTCGAGGCAGCGTTCGACCGCCGCTGGCCCGGCGGTGATGCGGATACCGAGGGCCTCGTAGACGTCGGCGCCGCCGGTTTGACTCGACGCCGAGCGGTTGCCGTGCTTGGCAACCCTGACGCCGCACGATGCGACGACGATCGCCGCGCACGAAGAGATGTTGAACGTGCCCGATCGGTCGCCGCCCGTGCCGCAGTTGTCGAAGACGTCGTCGAACCGCCGCGACAGAGGCACCGCCCGGGCGCGCATCGCCCGTGCCAGCCCCACGAGCTCGGCCGGCCGTTCGCCTTTCATCGCCAGACCGATCAGCAGGCCCGAGACGTGGGCCGGGCAGCGCGGCCCTCCATGATTTCGGTCATCGCCAGCGATGCCTCGTCCGACGTCAGGTCTTCGTGGCGGGTCAGCTTGTCGATGATCGGTTGAAATCTGGGAAAAGTCATCGCGTCCGCTCTTCAGGAAGTTCCTGAGAATGGTCCGGCCTTCGTCGGTCAGAATCGACTCGGGATGGAACTGGACGCCATGAATCGGCCAGCTCCTGTGGCGGAGGCCCATGACGACGGCATCCTCCTGCGTCCGGGCAGTCACCTCGAGCGCCTCCGGCCATCCGTCGTCGGCGACCACCAGTGAATGATACCGGGACGCCGCGAACGGTCCGGCGATGCCGGCGAAGACGCCGCGCCCGTCATGATCGATTGTGGACGTCTTGCCGTGCATCGGCACCGCGGCGCGGACCACCCGCCCGCCGAACGCGGCGCCGATGGCCTGATGCCCCAGACAGACGCCGAGAATCGGCGACCGGTCGCCCAGCTGCTCGATCAGCGCGATCGTCACGCCGGCGTGCTCCGGCCGGCCCGGACCCGGTGAGATGACGATCTGGTCCGCGTTCGCCCGCCTCACATCGTCGACCGTTACGCTGTCGTTGCGCATGACTCGAAGCTCGGCGCCGAGCTCGCCCAGATACTGGACCAGGTTGTAGGTAAACGAGTCGTAGTTGTCGATGACCAGCACCATGGCGAGCGGCTACAACCCGTCCTGCGCCAGCTGCAGCGCCGTCAGCAGCGCCTTCGCCTTGTCGCGCGTTTCTTCGTACTCGGCGGTCGGATTCGAATCGATCACGATGCCGGCGCCGACCTGCACGTAGGCGCGGCCTTTCGACATGATCACGGTCCGGATGGCGATGCAGAAATCGAGGTTGCCGGCGAAGTCGAGGTAGCCGACCGCTCCGGCGTAGAGGCCGCGGCCAGCCGGCTCCAGGTCGCGGATGATCTGCATCGCGCGGACCTTCGGCGCCCCGACACGGTGCCCGCCGGAAAGCACGAGACCAGCGCGTCGAGCCGATCGCGATCCGAGGCCAGTTTGCCTTCGACGATCGAGGTCAGGTGCATGACGTGCGAGAAGCGCTGCAGGCCCATGAACTGCGGCACCCGCACCGACCCGTACTCGCAGACGCGGCCGACGTCGTTGCGGCCGAGATCGACCAGCATCACGTGCTCGGCGCGCTCCTTCTCGTTGCGCTTGAGCTCCTCGGCCAGCCGCATGTCCTCTTCTTCGCTCCGCCCGCGCGGCCGCGTGCCGGCAATCGGATGCGTCTGCGACCCGCTCGCCCTCGACGCGCACCAGCATCTCGGGCGACGAGCCGACCACCGAGACGCCGCCCATCCGGATGAAAAACATGTAAGGCGACGGGTTGACGTGACGCAGCGCCCGGTAGACGGTGAACGGATCGGCGGCGACGTCGGCTTCGAAGACGCTGCGACAGCACGACCTGGTAGATGTCTCCGGCCGCGATGTGTTCCTTGCCGGCGCGCACGCTGGCCTCGAACTCCTCGCGGGTGCGGTTCGAGGTCACCCGTCACGGCATCCGCCTTTCCGGTCTTGGGCCGCGACAGGTTCCGCTCAGCTCGCGCTCCAGAAACTGGATCTTGGCGCAGGCGAACTGATAGAGCGATTCCAGATCCTCGTTCGGTGTCATCCGCGCGTTGGCGATGATCAGAATCCGGTGCTGCACGTGATCGAAGGCGAGCACGGTGTCGAACAGCATGAACCCCGCCCGATCCGAGCCATCGGCGCTCTCCCGAGATCGCCGAGCACCGGCTCGAACCACGAGGCGGCGTCGTAGCCGAGGTAGCCGACGGCGCCGCCGGTGAATCGCGGCAGTTCCGGCACGCACGGCGACCTGAAATCGGCCATCAGCCGCCGCAGCGTCTCGATGAACGGCGCGTCGCTGTCCGTGACTTCCCGCCACGCTCGATCGTCGTCCGGCCGGCGGCGCCGTTGACGCCGCGGGCCGCACGCAGGATGAGGAAGGGATCCTTCCCCAGAAACGAATAGCGTGCGACGTGCTCGCCGCCTTCGACGCTTTCGAGCAGGAACGCGTAGTCGGCGTGCTCGGCGATCTTCAGGAACGCCGACACCGGCGTCAGGAGATCCGCGACGATCTCCTTGCACACGGGCACGAACGTGCCGCGCCGCGCCAGATCCTTGAACTCTTCAAACGACGTGATTTTCATCGAAGGCAAACTCCGCAAGCCGCTTCATCGCCGCATCTCTCATGACTCCAGCCGGCGCGCGCGCGCCGGTCCACCAGCGAAACTGCTCCTGCGCCTGGGCGACGAGCATCTCGAGGCCGCCGAGCGTCAGGCAGCCGACGCTCGCCGCCTCCTGCACCAGTCGCGTCGCCGGCGGGTTGTAGACGAGGTCGTACACATACCGGCCGGTAATCGCTTCCACGGGCACCGGCGTCTGGTCCTGATTGGGAAACTGCCCCAGCGGCGTGCAGTTGATCAGCAGATCCCAGCTGCCGGGTTCCGGCGGCCACGGACCGGCTGCCGCTGACGTCAGCATCGCGACGGCTTCTGCCCGAGACCGATCGCGGGCGTGAATGCGCACCTGGCAGTGGCACGACGCCAGGGCGTCAGCGACGGCGCGCGCGGCAGCCGCCGGCGCCGAGAACGGAGCGCGCGGAGTCCCTCGAGCGACAAGCGTTCCTGCAGCGGCTCGAGAAATCCGCCGGCGTCGGTGTTGTTGCCGACCCATCGGCCGCCTTCGACACGAATGGTGTTGATGGCGCCGATGCGCCGGGCGCCCGCGTAGACCTCATCGAGGCGTTCGAACAGCGAGACCTTGTGTGGAATGGTCACCGAAGCGCCGCTGATGCCGACCGCTTTGCCGAACGCGATGAAGTCGTCGGCGCTCTTCGCCGGCAGCGGGATGTAGACGGCGTCGAAACGCAGCGCGCGAAACGCGGCGTTGTGCATCGACGGCGAAACCGAATGTCCGACCGATCCGCCGACGACCCCGTAGAGCTGCGTGTTGTCGCTCAGCCCCGGAAATTGAGCTCACGCAGCATCGTGGCGGCGCCCAGCTGCCCAACGGCGCCAAGATCGCCGGCATACGTCCATGCCGACCCGAACCGGTTGGGCACGACGCGGGTGGACAGCCCGTAGTCGCCCATGCCGAGCAGCACGAGGCGGCCCGATCGGCCGGACTGCGCGCCGAGGTCGAGCAGCGGAATGCACTCGGACAACGAATTCGGCCTGACCGCCAGCTTGAGCACCTGTGCGCCGGTTGCCTGCATGGCGTGATGCCGGGACAGCAAGTCGGCCGGGAGGCCATCGAAGTCGTGCATCGACAGCACGACGCGCGTCGGATCCTGGGCGATGAGGCGATCGAAGCGGGCCCGCCATTCGACGTCGACATACTCGGCGCCGAGCGTCATCGCCTGCGCGAGCAGGGCCTGCCGCTCTTCTTCGGAGCCGTCGAAGTGGCCGCCTTCCCACGTCGGCCGGCAGGTCACGATGGCCGGCTTGCGGCGTCCAGCCAGCGCGCCGGCGACATCGGGGTCGCTGACGGTGTCCAGCCGCAGTTCGACCAGATCGGCGTCGGCCGACGCGAGATCGCGTCGCTGACGCAGTTCGGCGGTCGTCGCCGCCGTCACGGTCACACAGAGCAGTGGTTTGGCCACAAACAAAAAAGCCTCTTCAACCGGTCAGGCTGAAGAGGCTTCGAAACTCGTCGCGCGGCTGGGTCAGGCCAAGGCGGACGCCTCTTCAATCGGGGGCCAATACCACCGCCACGCGGCACCAGACTGAAAGGAGACCGGACAACCAGCCATCAAGACAGTCACGATAACAAACCTTGGCGATCCATGTCAAAATGGGACAAATGCTTCATCGCCGGTTCCTTACGACCGCTGGAGCACTCCTGCTGGCGCTTGCGCTGCCCGCCATGCGGGGGAACAGCAGTGTCCGGCGACACCGCCACGATGAAGGTTCAGGACCTTCGGCCAGGGATGGTCGGCGTCGGCCGCACGGTCTTCGACGGCGTCCACGTCGAGGACTTCAAGGTCAACATCATCGGCGTGCTCGAGAACGTCATCGGACCCAATCGCAATCTGATCCTCGCCAAGCTCGAAGGTGGACCGCTGCGCACACCGGCGTCATCGCCGGGATGAGCGGCAGCCCTGTCTACGTGGACGGCAAGCTGATTGGCGCGGTGTCGTACGCACTGGGCAGCTTCTCGAAGGAAGCGATTGCCGGGATCACGCCGATCGCGGAGATGACGGATTCCGCACACTTCTCCGATGTCCGTCCTCCCGCCTGCACGCGTTCGCGTCGAATACCCGTTGACGCGCGCAGGGTCTGGCGGCCGCGTTCCAGAAGGCGCTGAGCTGGAACCGTCCGTTTGCCGATCGTCCGGGCGACGTGCGCTCGACTGGCATCGCCGCCGTCGACGATCGCGGACCGGGACAGCTGGGCACCCTGCTTCGTCCGATCGCGACGCCCCTCGTGATGTCGGGCTTCGAGCCGGAGCTCGCGGATCTGCTCGGCGGGGCCTTTCGCGAACAGGGCTTCGTTCCCGCCGGCGGCAGCGCCGGCGGCTTTCATCCGGCGAAAAGCCCTTCGAAGGTCCACTCAAGCCGGGTGACGCCATCGGCGTCAGTGCTGGTCGGCGGCGACCTGATGCTCGGCGGCACGGGCACGGTGACCCACATCGACGGCGATCACGTCTACGCCTTCGGCCACCCGATGACTAACCTCGGGCCGACCGACTTCCCGATGACGCGGGCCTACGTCTACACGGTCCTGCCGAGCCTGTTCTCGTCGATCAAGCTGTCGAGCACGGGCGAAGTCATCGGCACGTTCCTGCAGGATCGCGCCACGGCCATCGCCGGACGGCTCGGTCCGGGGCCGCGCATGATTCCGGTGACGATTTCGCTGGCCTCGACGCGCGCCGCCACGCGGACGTTCAAATTCACGGTCGTGAACGACCCGCTGTTCGGCCCGCTGATGACCTACGCCAGCCTGCTCAACACGTTGATGTCGTACGAACGGAGCATCGAGGCGGCGACGTTCGTGGTCCGGGGAACGGCCGCGATCCGGCAGCACGAAGCCATCACGTTCAACAACATCTTCTCCGGCGACCAATCCTCGATGGCCGCGGCGGCGTATGTCGTCGGTCCGGTGCTGGCGCTGATGAACAACGACCACGAGAAAGTCGATCTCGACGGCGTGGACATCGCGATCACCACGACGGAGCAGCCGAAAACGGCGGTGCTCGAGCGGGTGTGGCTGGACGACCCGCGGCCACGTGCCGGCCGCACCGTGCCGCTGAAGCTGCTGCTGCGCACCTACCGCGGCGAGGAACAGCTGCGAACGGTGCCAATCGAGATTCCGTCGAACGCCACCGGCACGCTGTCGATCGTCGTGTCCGACGGCGGACGGCTCGGCCTCGCCGAGCAGCGCGAGACGCGCGGCCCGCAGGGTCGCGGGCCGTCGATCAGATGATCAAGGCGCTCAACAAGAACCGCCGCAACGACACGCTCTACGTCCGCCTGGTCAGTTCGGACGCCGGAGCGGTGGTCAGCGGCGAGACGCTCTCGTCGTTGCCGCCCTCGGTCCTCAACGTCCTCGAGGGCGAGCGCAGCGGCGGCAACTTCAACCCCTTCACAACGCGACGCTCGGCGAATGGGAGCTCGCGACGGATCACGCGATCAGCGCCTCGGGAACGCTGACGCTCGACCGTTTCGCAGAATTGATGCCTGCCCCGCGGCACCGCCTCCTGGTGGCTGGCGCCATCGTCGCGCTGGTGCTGCCGCTGCGCGCTCCTCACCCAAGTTCTTCCAGGCCGCGACCCAGGCCGATTTCCTGAAGGGCGACGTCGACAACCTGTCGATCGACAGCCGCGGCGAGCTCGCGCTCGGCCCGGCGACGGAAGTGGTCTACGAGACGGCCGCGCCATTTCTGTGCGATCGAAGGACAGTCGGACGGGACGTTCTTCGTCGGCACCGGCAACGAAGGCAAGGTGTTCACGATCGATCCGTCCGGCAAGTCGTCGCTGTTCTTCGACAGCGCCGAGCTCGAGGTGCATGCGCTGGCGCCCGCGCCGAACGGCGGGTTGTACTGTCGGCACGTCCCCGGACGGACAAATCTACCTGGTCGATCGGAATGGCGGCGGCAAGCCGTTCTTCGGCAACGACGACAAGTACATCTGGTCGATGGTGGTCGACGGCAAAGGCAATCTCTTTGCGGCCACCGGCGACAAGGGGGTGGTCTACAAGATCGCGCCCGACGGAAAAGGCACGCCGTTCTACAAGACGAACGCGACGCACGCGACGGCGCTCGCGTTCGACCGCGCCGGCAACCTGCTCGTCGGCACGCAGTTCCCCGGCCGCGTCATCCGAGTCGGTCCCGATGGCAAGGGCTTCGTGCTGCTCGACTCGCCGTTTCAGGAAATCCGTTCGCTGCGATTCGACGACAAAGGGCGCCCTCTACGTCGCAGCGCTGAACGGGCGCGGGTCGACGGCGGCGCGGCGCCGACGACCACGGATACGGATCGAACGCCGGCCGATGCGGCCCGCGCGCCGGTGGCGTCGGTGTCCGCCGAAATCACATCAATTTCGATCGTCGACGTCGCCAGCGGTCCGTCGACGTCGATCGCCGCGAGAAGACCGCCGATCGGCCAAAGGCGCGGTCTATCGGATTCAGCCCGACGGCGTCTGGGATCAGCTCTGGGAATCGCGCGAGGATTCGCCCTACGACCTCGCCTTTGACGCGGGCGGCGCCGCTGCTCATCGGGACCGGCAACAAGGGCAAAGCTCTACCGGCTCGAGGGCGACCCGCTGCGCCCGACGCTCCTGACGCGGGCGGGCGCGCAGCAGATTACGGCCTTCTACAAGGACCGCGCGGGCGTCTGCTACTACGCCACCGCCAACCCTGGCAAGCTGCTTCCGGCTGACGTCGGGGCGCGCCACGCACGGCACCTACGAGTCCGAGAGCCGGGACGCGCAGATGGTGTCGTCGTGGGGTGCGATCAGCTGGCACGGCACGACGCCCGGCGGAACCCGCGTCGAGCTCTTCACGCGCTCTGGAAATACTGAAACGCCGGACGATACCTGGAGCGCGTGGTCGTCCGCGTACCAGAAATCGGAAGGCTCCCCGTTACCAGCCCGAAGGCGCGATACCTGCAATGGCGCGCGGTGCTCAGCGGTCAGAACAACACGCCGGTCCTCACCTCGGTGACCGCCGCGTACCTGCAGCGAAACATGCGGACCGCAGGTGCGCTCGATCACCATCCATCCGCCAGGCATCGTGTTCCAGAAACCGTTCTCGACGGGCGATCCCGAGCTGGCCGGCTTCGAAGACCAGTCGACGCCGGAACGCGAAGCTCGCGGCCCGGCGCCGCGGGCGCAAGCCGGCGGCTCGTCGCCAGCGCTGGGCGCGACGCACCTATCAGAAAGGGCCTCGAGACGATCGTCTGGCGTGCCGAAGACGAAAATGACGACGAGCTGGCCTATGACGTCACTCTACCGCCGCGAGGGCGAGTCGGCCTGGAAGACGCTCCGCAAGGCGATACCCGAGACGATCCTCGTCTGGGACACGACGACGGTGCCGAACGGCACCTATTTCGTGAAGATCGTCGCCTCCGATGCACCGGCCAATTCGGCGGCGGATGCCTGACCGGCGAAATGGACAGCGTCGCATTCGAAGTCGACAACACGCCGCCGTCAATCACCGTCGGCGCGATTCGCAGCGAACGCAATCGCACGGTCATTCCCTTCGTCGTGACGGACGACCACTCGCCGATCCAGCGGGTCGAGTTCTCCCAGGACGGAAAGAACTGGCGCACCGTCTTCCCACTCGACGGCATCGCGGACTCGCGGTCGAGCGCTACGAGCTGAGCCTCGAGGGCCAGATTGGCGAGCGGGGCGTCACGCTTCGCGCCACGGATTCGATGAACAACGTGGCATCGTTGCAGGTGGATGGCGGACGCCGCCCGTAGCGGCGCGTGTGGGTGATCAGGCTCGGACGCTGCGAGCGATCGCCGACTGGATCCGCGCTTCTTGAGCGGTGGCGGGGCGATCGGGTCGAGGGGCGGAGGGGTTTGATGCTGGCCCTGACCGTCGCGTGCTCGACCAGCCACAACACGCTGCCCGGCAGCGCCACTCCGATCGTCGGCGTCCGTTCCAGCCGAAGCCGCGTCACCGGAAGTCGAGCAGCGTCTCGATCATCCTCGCCTTGCCCGCCGCCGCGCGTGGCCGGTGCGGGCACTTCGAGGTTGGCGAGATGCCCGCTCTGGTGCGTGACCACTTCGTCAAGGGCGAAAACCGATTCCTGCTCGGCTGATTCGTTCGCGCTCTTGAAACGCGCTGCCCACTTCGCCCGGCAGCCGGCGCTGTCGAGACGTCGATGTTCTCGCATTCGAGCGGCGTCGCGACCAGGTCACAATCGCGGCCAGGGAATCAGGACGCTCGCTGGTCGCGAATCGCATCATGCCGAGCATGACGACGACGCAGGCGACCGATGGCGACAGCCGCGCCGACACCGGCGTAGACCAGGCGGATGTCTTCGAACATGTCGCGGACGTAGGCCAGGAACGAGGCGTTGTCCTCGGCCTTCAGCCGGCTGAAGACGGTCTGGTTGAACGTTCTCGGCCCGTCGCTCGACAGCGCGAAGTACCGCGCGGGACGGCGGCGCCGAGCAGCGAGGCCGAGCGAGGCAGCTCGGCCAGCGCCGCCGCGCAGCGTCGCAGGATTGCACGTGCACGCTGACGGCGATCTCCTCGGAGACCGACAACTCGCGGTCGTGAAACGCCTGCAGCCGACGGCCGGCCGCCGCGCAATGCAGCTTGATCACAGCGCCCTCGCTTCGCGCAGCTCGGAGCGCAGCGCCTGACGAACTCTCGTCAGGCGCGACTTCACCGATGCCGACAGCCACGCCAGAGAGAACGCGATTTCTTCGTAGCTCAAGCCGTCCACCTCCGCAGGACGATCGCGGTCCGCTGGTCGAACGGCAGGCCGCCGAGCGCATGCTCGATGCGGCTCGCCAGCTCTTTCTGGGCGAGCCACGCGTTCGGGCGTGGATTGCCGGGTCGAGAGAAGCTCACCGTGCGTGGCGATATGCTGATCGAGCGAGATCTGGTCGGCGCGGTGACGACGGCGCCAGAACCGGTGCCGGTTGCGGGCCTGGTTGACCGCAATGCGATAGATCAGGTCTGCAGGCTCGATTGTCCCCGGAAGCGATGGATGGTCCTGAAGACTCGGAGGAAGACGTCCTGCGACAGGTCGAGCGCTTCGTCGCGGTCGCCGAGCAGATTCATCGCCAGCTGGACGACCATCCGCTGGTGTTCGGCCACCAGATTCTCCGCAGGCTGCCTCGTCGCCCTCGGCGCACCGCTGCACGAGCGCCGCTTCTCGGCCACCAACATCCGACCAACTCGACGACCCGCGCCTGCTTCACGGAGACTTCCATATATAGTAGCTTAGACCCCGATTCAGTCAGGTTCCGGTTGGGTCCACTGCACTAACTCCATCGTGAAGAAGACCATAGCCGTCGTCGGCGTGCTCGCCGCCGTGGTCGTCGGGACCGCCCTGGCCATCCAGATCGCGGCCCGCCAGCGCGATTACCGCGCCTTCCTGCTGCGGCGATGATGCGCTCCGGAGCGACGAGACCTTCGATGCCATCGAAGCCTACAGCGGTGCGATAGCCCTTCGGCCGGACTCGATGCTCGCCTACCTGCGCCGCGGCGGTCCTATCGGCGGCGCGGCGAACGCGAAGCCTCGGCGCGCGATCTGATGAAGGCCTCGTCGCTCGACCGGTCACGCGCCGCGCCCGCTCGAAGAACTCGGCGACGTCGATATACCAGCTCGAGCGGCGACGACCGCGCGGTCGACGCGTAAATCGGCGCGCTGCGGCTCGACCGCGCCGCGCGGCTTGCCTACAAGCTGGCGCTCGCCCGCTACCGGTGCCAGGACTTCGACGGCGCGCTCTCGGCGCTCGAGCCAGGCGGTCCGCCTCGACGATCGAATGGCGGACGCCTATTACCTGCAGGGCCTGTGCTTCCCGCGAGCGCCGCCCGCGGCCGACGCGCTGCGGGCGCTCGAGAGGCCGTCGCGTTGTCGCCGGCGCTGGTCCCCGCACGCGAAGAACTGGCCGACATCTTCGGCCAGCTCGATCAGCGCACCGATCAGCTCCAGGAGCAGCTTCAGCTTCTGGCCAGTCTCGACCGCGACGTGGTGGCCCGCACCGTCGCCATCGCGCTCGCGCACGCTCGCGCCCGTCACGCTGGGACTCGGCGGTCGATTGACGCTGAGCGGCGCGCTCGAGCGCCGCCGAACGATCCGCTGCTCTATCGCCCTCGGCCAGGTCTGACCAGAACCGATCGCGCGCAGCGACCGGGTCGATCTCGGCAAGGCCCGCGAGGCGCTCGAGCGGGTCGCGTCAGCCCAGGCGCGACCAGCGACACGCTGGTGCTGGCCGGGCGTGCCGCCCTGGAGGACGGCGAGGCTCGCCGAAAGCCGAGCATGCGTTCGAGACGCGAGCAATCGCTTTCCGATCGAGCCGTCCGCGCTGTTACTGCTCGCCATGACCGCCGAGCGCCAGAATCCACATCGACGAGGCACGCCGGGCGCTGATCCGCTACCAGGCCCTCGTCACCGACGATGCGGACTTCGTGGTGCATGCGGTGAGAATCACCGCGCTATCGGCCCGGCTCGCCCGACGCGGCCACCGCCGCGGACTGGGTCAGGCGCGGGCTCGACCGCGACCCGCAGAACGCCCAGCTGGTGGCGTTGTCGAAACGTCTCAGCGCGCCCGCTTCCGGATCCGCCAGGTCGCGCAGCCCGTCCCCAGGAAATTGAACCCGAGCACGAGAACGGCGATCGCCAGGCCGGGAAGATCGTCAGGTGCGGCGCGTCGAGGAGATGGGCCCGCCCGCCGTTCAGCATCGTGCCCCAGCTCGGCGGTCGGCGGCTGCACTCCAAGGCCCAGAAAACTGAGCGCGGCCTCGCCGGTGATCGCGCCGGCCATGCCGAGCGTGCGCCTGAACGACGACGGCCGGCATCGCGGTCGGGGATGACGTGGCGCCACAGCACGCGGAGTTCGCTCGCCCCCTGGGCGCTCGGGCGGCCTGCACGTACTCGAGTTCGCGCGCCCTCAGCACCTGGCCGCGGACCAGCCGCGCGTATCCCACCCAGCCGATGATCGCCAGCGCGAAGAGCACGTTGCGCGAGGCTCGGCCCGAGCACCGCGACGAGCGCAATCGCCAGAAGCAGGCCTGGGAATGCCAGCAGCGCGTCGATGACCCGGCTGATGGCATCGTCGACAAGCCGCCGAAATAGCCGACCACGCGCCGAGCAGCAGCGTTCCGACCGACGCGGAAATCGTCACGACGGTCAGGCCCACGACGAGCGAGATGCGCGCGCCTGCCAGCACCCGCGCGAGGATGTCTCGACCGAAGACTCGTCGAGGCCGAAGAGGTGGGTCAGGCTCGGCCCGCGACAGACGCAGCGGCAGCATGCTGCGTGGCCGGGTCGAACGGCGTCAGCAGCGGGCCGACGAGCCGCCGCCAGCAACGCGCACGACGACAATCGCTACCGCCGGTTTTGACCATCAGTCGTAGCGGATGCGTGGATCGAGCATGCCGTAAGCAGGTCGGTCAGCAGGTTCATCGACACGTAGGTGACCGGCGATGAGCAGGATGCAGCCCTGCACCAGCGGATAGTCACGAAAGCCGATCGACTGGATCAGAAGGCGGCCGACGCCGGGCCAGGCAAAGATCGTTTCGGTGATCACGGCGCCGGTCAGAACCGCTCGAACTGGAGGCCGATGACCGTGACGATCAGGATGAGGCTGTTCCGAAAGGCGTGGCGCACGCACCGCGCGCAGCCGTGACGCACCGCGCGCGCGCGCGGCCAGCACGTACGAGCTCGCTGAGCTCCTCGATGACGCTGGCGCGTGTCATCCGGGCCAGCACCGCGGCCAGTGGGGCGCCGAGTGTGATCGCCGGCAGGATCAGGGTGAGCGAGGCGTGCCGCGGCCCGAGACCGGCAGCCATCCCAGTTCGACCGCGAAGAGAATTGCCAGCAGCGGTCCGAGCCAGAAATTCGGGATCGAGATGCCGATGAGGGCCAGGGTGGTGGCGGCACGATCGGTCGGCGTCCGGGCGCGGACCGCCGCCATGATCCGAGAGGAAGCGCGACCAGGAGCGCGACCGCCATCGCCGCCATCGCCAGCTCGAACGTCGCCGGCATCGTTCCGCAATCGCCCGCGCCACCGGCTGATTGGTCCGCAACGACGTGCCGAGGTCGCCGACGGCGATGCCCTTCAGAAACGTCGCGTAACGAACGAGCAGGGGTCGGTCGAGTCCCAGCCGTGTGCGCATCTCGGCCACATCCTGGGGCGACACGCCTTCGCCGAGCATCGACTGAACAGGATCTCCAGGCACCGGTGAATGAGCGAGAAGACCAGCGTCGCGACCCCGAGGAGCACCGGCAGCGTGAACAGGAGTCGGCGGACCAGATACCGCGCCATCGCAGGCACGATTATGCCGTTCGATCCGCCGCGGTCAAGCGGTCATTCGATGCCGAGAGCGCGTCATCAGCTTGCAGCCAGGCCCTGCCGCGACACGCCGAGATTCGTCCGCCGCGCGGCTCGCGATGGCCTGCGGTCCGCACCGTGCGGCACGAATGAACGACGCTTCGAAAGTGCGCCGGGCGCTGTGCAACCGCCAGGCCGTCAGGCCGCCGACCGCCGCCACCTGCATCGGCAAAGCGGTCGGCGGCACCAGACCGCGTTTGGGGCTTCGAACGGCGAGCGCCGCGAGAACATCTTTGGAGAACTCGCGCACGTTTCCCGGCCAGCTGTAGCTGGCTAGAGCCGCGCGCGTCGTGGCCGCCAGCGCCGCGCGGCTCGCCAGGCGCCAGTGTCGCCTCGTTCCAGAAGTGATCGATCAGGACCGCGACGTCTTCGGGCCGCTCACGAAGCGGCGGCACGGCGATACGGACGACATCGAGACGATAGAGGAGATCGAGTCTGAAGCGGCCGGCGTCGACCTCGCGCCGCAGGTCGCGGTTGGTGGCGGCGACGATCCGGACGTCGACCCGCCGGCAGACGTTGTTCGCCGACGCGCCGCAGCTCGCCTTCCTGAATCACGCGCAGCAGCTTGGCCTGCGCGCGGGCTGACATACTCCCGACTTCGTCCAGGAACAGCGTGCCGCCACTGGCCTCCTCGAACACTACCCGGCCGATCGGCGACGGCGCCGGTGAACGAACCGCGTGCGTGGCCGAAGAGCAACCTCGACGAGGTCGTCCGGCAACGCCGCGCAGTTCAACGTGCAGAACGCCCGGTCTCGCCGCGCGCTCAGTCGATGCGCCGCAGGGCGACGAGCCTCGCCGCTGCCGCTCTCCCCCGGCGATGAGCACGGCGAACGGCGCTGCCGCCGCTCTCTCGATTTCTCGTCGAAGCTCGGCGGCGAGCGGCGTGACGCCGAGGAATCGACCGGCGGTGCCGGCGTGGTCTGCGACCGCCGGGCAAGGAAGGCGGCTACAACGGGAGCGGAGACGACCGCGGCCGTCGACAGCGCGGCTGCGGCACGGCTGAGATCCTCGGTCGTCCCGATCGTCCACCGCCCGCAGAGCGCGCCCAGAAGCTTCCGCCGTGCCGATGGGGGCGCCGGCCTCGATGCGCTCGCGAATCCGCGCCGGGGCGATCGTGACGCCGCCACTCGAGGACGCGCTGTGCGATGTCTCCGTCGATACGCGAGCCGTCGCCAGCGATTGCGGCGCACCCGCGGCCCGCCGTGACCATCAATGCCACTGCCGCCGCCCGGAGACGTCTCCGCGAACCCGTGCGCACAGTTCGTTGACGAGCGCGTTGTCGTCCTCGGCGCGCTGGGAGACGCGGATGATGGCGACGATGTCGGCGACGACCGGATCGAGAGCGACGGAGACGGCCGCCCGGTTGGGTCTGCTGAAGAGTCTCGAGCGCCGTCAGTCCATGGAGCGCCACCTGCCGCGCGGTCACGGCATCCAGGTCGGGCGCTTGTTGCAGCGCCGCAAGAGAGATCCCAGCGCGCCTTCAGCACCGGCGGCGCGGTGGCCGCCAGACGAAGGTCTTTCGCCACCGCGTCGGCGAACGGCACGACCGGCGCCGATCGGCTTCGGCGCGGAGGCGCGCGCCCGACAAACCTCGCAGCGGACGCCGAGCGCGCCGCGACGCGGATACGGAGGCGTCCACGTGTGCATCCACGCTGTCGTAGTCGCCTACCAGCAGTTCTACGAACGCCCAGGTGTCGCTCGAGATCGGCCCGCAGGTCCGCGTCGTCCGGGGACATCTGCCGGCGCGCCTCTTCGAGCGCGGCGATGGCTGTCCTGGCTCGCCGCGCGCGACGGCAGCTCGCGCGATCATCCGCAATCGGCGAACCTCGGCCGCTCCGGAGAGGGTCGTAGTGGCGGCCGACTCCAGACACGACGAGGCGGCCGCGTATTCGCGCGCCAGAAGAGGCAGCGGGCGAGGCTCGTAACCAGCGTCGCCTCGTGTGCGCGATCCGCGCGGCGGCACGAGCGCTCGTCAGCGCCGCGGTCAGGACGCGCTCGTCCAGCCGGGCGGCACCGATCAGGACTCGCCGCTCAGGCGCTGCCGCGTCGAGAGTCCTCCGCCGTCGTTCGCCCGCTCGGCGTAGGAAGCGGCGTCGGTCACCAGACTTGCGCGTCCGAGGCCGTCCCGCCGCATCAACTCCCCTGCGAGCGTCAAGGCGCCGTGCGCCGCGTTGGTCCAGGCGTCGCGTCTTGCCAGCCCGGCGACGGCGGCTGCGCAGCAGCCGCAGGCCCGGCGCGGTGCCGGCCCGCGGCGAGCGCGCGTGCGACTGCTCGACCCTTCTGGTCGGGTCGCCAACTCGTGGGGCACCGCCCATTCACCGCCGGAGCGCGAAGGCGTTCAGCCGGGCGCCATCTGATTGTCTCGCGCGTGGGCGGTGCTGGCTGGCGCCCGATGCGGTCCCTTCCATCGGCTCCCCGTTGTAGGACGGCGGTGACTCCGCGACGCGCGTCGCCAGTTGATTGTTGCGCCCGGCTCGGACCGAGGCGGGCGATGAGGTGCAAGCCGACGGCGATTCCCGTGCACACCGCGCTTTTCGTCCGGTCCGATGCCGAGCCAGACGGTGTGCGAGCGGTGAGTGCAGCGTCGCCGACACAAACGGCAGCAGCGCGGAGCCATCGTCAATGACGAGAAGACTGCGGCCGGCGGAGCAGTCACTCGATACGTGGGCAATGCGCTGGCTGCCACAGGCACCACTCCGTTGAGGCGAGCGAGCCTCGCGAGTGCCAGTGCGGCAGCCGTCACATCCCACTTCGAGCGCCGAACAGGCAAACGGCGGAACCTCTCGCGGAGGCCAGGGCTGCGGAACACCTCCGCCAGCGCCTCGATCCAGGGTGCCTCGGCGACCGACAACGGCATGGCCGACCACGCTGTCGAATCGGCTCGCTTGACCGAGAGAGCCGTAGTCCACGAGCGCCGGACTCCGAGCGGCGCGCCGCCGAAGGCAAGCTGTCGCAACGGCAACTCCAGCGCAGCTGATCGCCGTTCGCTGCGCGCGGCAGCGTGCGCAGCCGTACGTCGCGATTCGTCGCCAGATCGATTACCCGGCCGTCGCCGACTGGACCGTGCCGATGCAAACCGATCGGCGATGAGCTGCACGCGAGTCGCCCTCCGCGCTGGGTCATTGCAAGAGCGTCGCCTCTGGAAAACGCCCGGCAGAACGCGTGCGGCCCGGCCGGGACGTCGCAAATTTTTCGGATAGAATGAGTCGCGAATGCTGCGGATTTCTCACCGCCGGCGAGTCGCACTGGCAAAGCGCTGCGTCGCGATCGTCGAAGGCGTCCCCGCCGGACTCGCGCTCGACTTCGACGCGATCACCGTGCAGCTGCGCCGACGTCAGACCGGCTACGGTCGCGGCCGCCGCATGCCGATCGAATCGGACCGCGCGGATGCACTGAGCGGCGTCCGGCACGGGGAGACGACAGGCGGTCAATCGCGCTGCTGATCCCGAACCGCGACTGGGAGAACTGGCAGCGCGATGCACGTCGAGGCCGCCATGCCGGAAGCGGCGTCGGGCGTCGATCGGCCCCCAGTGACTCTGCCGCGGCCCGGACACGCTGACCTCGCGGGCTTCGTCAATGCGCCCACGACGACATGCGCGCGTGCTGGAGCGCCAGCGCGCGCGAAACGGTGCAGCGCGTGTCGCGGTCGGCTCGATTGCCCGCCAGTGTGCTGGGCGCCCTCGGCACGGAGATCGCCAGCCATGTGACCACGGTCGGACGCGCCTCGATCGCCGACCGCTGGCGCTGACCTTCGAGCGAAAGATACGCGCGATCGCCGATGATGCCCCGCTTGCATTGTGCCGACGCGGACGTCGAACGGCAGATGACGGCAGAGATCGATCGGGCGCGAGCGAGGCGGGTGACACCAGTGGGCGGCGCCTTCGAGGTCGTCGCGCGTGACGTGCGCCGCCCGGCCTCGGCAGCTACGTGCAGTGGGACCGCCAAGCTCGACGGCCGGCTGGCGCCAGGCCCTCATGTCGATCCCGGCGATAAAGGCTGTCGGCATCGGCCGCGGTCCAGCTGTCGGCGTCGATCCCCGGCTCGCAGTGCACGACGAAATCGTCACGGGAGGCGCGAGCCGGTCGCCGATCAGCGTGTCGCGCCCGACCAACAACGCCGGCGGACTCGAAGGCGGCGTCACCAACGGGCAGGATCTTCGCGTCACCGCCTACATGAAACCCATCTCGACGCTGATGCGGCCGTTGCGATCGGTGGATCTGGCCACCATGACCGAGAGTCCGGCGGCCATCTGAGCGAAGCGACGTCTGTGCCGTCCGCGGCAGCGGTCGTTGGCGAGGCGATGGTCGCGTTCGTGCTCGGACGCCGCCGTGGAAAGTTCGGCGGCGACCTCATGGTCGAGCCTGTCGGCAAACTGGAACGCCTTCAAGAGCAGGACGACCGAGCGTTTCGCGCGGCGATGAACGGCGCCGTGGCTCCAGGTCCACCTCTGACGCGATGAGTCGCTTATTCTCAAATATGGCTGCGCGCCGCCGCCGCGCCGCCGGTTGAGATGCCGTCGACGCGTCGCAGGATCGAGCGGCTGATCAGACGACATGATCGAGACGATGTATGCGGCGCCGGCGGCGTCGGGCTGGCCGCGCCGCGGGCGTTGGCGTGCCGCTGCGCCTGTTCGTCGTCGATCGCTCGACTACGACCGCCGCGACCCACGGGGCCTGCTCGCCCTGATCAATCCGGAGTTCGTGACGGACGGCGTCCAGTCGGCGGAAGAAGGCTGTCTGAGCCTGCCGGGATTCAACGCCACGGTCGTGCGCCCGTCACGGTCGTGGTCAGGAGTCTCGATCGCCATGGCACGGAGCAGACTACGGAGGGCACCGGCCTGGCGGCGCGAGCGTTTCAACACGAGACTGGATCTGAACGGCACGCTCTTCGTCGACCGCCTCCGTGGCATCAAGCGCGACCTGATCGTGCGACGGATCAAGAAAGCTGTCGCGTTCGGGAAAGTGGTAGACGGGCCATCGCTGCGGGTCGTGTTTTCGGGACGCCGGGGTTGCCGTGCCGACTGCTCGACGCATCCTGAAATCCCGGCACCAGGTCGCTGGCGTCGCGACGCGCAGCCGGATCGGCCGAGTGGCCGCGGACAGAAGGTCGTCGACTCGCCGGTCAAAGCCCGGGCCCTCCGGCGCGGCGGTCCCGGTCTCTTCAGCCGGCGCGGCTGAAGGCGCCGGAATGTCGTCGCTGACTTCGCCGCCATCGGCGCCGATCTCGGCGTGGTCGCGGCCTACGGCAAGATCCGCCCGCCGCCCTCATCTCGGCTCCGCGGCTCGGCATGATCAACGTTCACGCTTCGCTGTTGCCGCGCTACCGCGGTGCGGCACCGATTCACCGCGCGATCATTGCGGGCGAGACACGGACGGGGCGTCACCATCATGCGCGTCGTCGAAGCGCTCGACGCCGGTCCGATGCTCGCCGTCGGTGCACGGGAGATCGGCCCGGACGAGACCAGCCAGATCGAACACGCGCTGGCCCGCGTCGGCGCCGACCTTCGTCCATCGTCGACCGACTGTCGATCGGATCGGTCGACGACGCCTCAAGATCCAGGTCTCGCGACCTACGCCCATCGCCTGACGCGAGGAGTACGAATCGACTGGCGCGGCGGCGCCCGCGGGATTCACAACCTGGTGCGCGACTCGCAACCGTGGCCGCATGCGTTCACGCGTTCCCTCGACGCGCGCGCTTCATCATCCGGCGATCGAGGCCTCTCGGACGCGCAGCTCGATCCCGCCGCTCCGGAACGGTCGACGATGACGGCGACCAGTTGATCGTCGCCGCCGGCGAAGGCTTCGTGCAACTGCTCGACATCCAGCCCGAGGACGACGTGTCTGACCGCCCGGGAATTCCTGCCGGCCACGCCAGCGCCGCGGAGTCGGTCTTCGGACCGACGTGATCGGGCCGGCTGCGCGTCGCGGCGTTTTCCAGATCCTGTCCGCCGTCTCGTCGGGAAGCGCCGATCTGCCGGCCGCAATTGCGTCCGCCCGGCGACCGCTTGAAAGACGAGCGCGACGCCGCGCTGGCCGCGGAAATTGCAACTGGCGTCCAGCGTGCGCGCCGCCCTGGATCACGTGATCGCCGTTTTTGCCAGGCGTCCGCTGGACCGGCTCGATCGTGAGATCGTCGAGATTCTTCGCCTCAGCGCCTACCAACCCCTTCACTTGACACGGGTGCCGGCGGCGGCAGTGGTGGACGACGCCGTCGATCTGGCGGGGCGGGCGGAAAGAAGAGCGCACGCGGCTTCGTGAACGCCGTCTTGCGGTCGATTTCGCGCGCCTGCGGCGGATTTGCCGCTGCCCCGGCCGACCGGACACCGATCCGACATCCTGCGATGGCGGTCCCCGGGCAGCGACGCCGACGTCGCGCGGCCAAGGGCAATCGACTATCTCAGCGTCACGCTGTCGCATCCCCGGTGGCTGGTCGAGCGCTGGCTGGATCGAGATTCGGCTTCGAGGCCACGGCGAAGCCTGGCCCAGCCCAACAACGCGCCGCGCTCACGCTCCGGACCAACCGACTTCGACTGACCAGCGATGACCTCATCACGATTGAGCGACGAGGATCGCGCACGTCGCGGCGCCTTGCGCCCGACTCGCTCATCGTCGAAACGCCATCCCCCTGAGAGGCGACGGTCTCGCTCGGCTGTTCGTCGTTCAGGACGAAGCATCCCAGCTGGTCGCGCAGCTGGCCAATCCGCGACGACCGGGCAGTCGCAGTCCCCGACGCCTGCGCAATCCCCCGGGCGGCAAAGACCACCGCGATGGCGGCGATGATGGGCGGAACGGGTGGATCGTCGCTTCAGCGACTGTGCGCGTCGCGCAGACGCCAGCTCCTGCAGGCGCACGATCGACCCGTCAGGAGCGGCAGGACGCGATCGCGGTGCGCGCCGACCTGCTCTCGACCGGCTGCCGTTCACGCCGGTCTTGCGACCTGGTCGTCGTCGATGCGCCCTGTTCGGGGCTGGGCACGCTGAGGGACCCCGACATATCCGCTACGCAGCGAGTAGAATCCGCCGCCGCCGCGGCAGCGCGCTGACGATGCTGCAGCACGCGGGCGATGCGGTGGCGCCGGGCGGACGGCATGGTCTACTTCGACGTGTTCGAAGGCAGAGCCGGAGGAAAACGAAGGCGTCGTCGTCGGGGCGCGTTCCTGGCTTCGGCGCGCGCCTGGATCTCGCGCCCCTCGACGCCCATGCCGCCGCGCCTTCGCTGCCTGCGGACGTCGTCGCACGACCGTGGCTGGCTGCGTGACGCAGCCGCACCGCCATGGTCTCGAGGCCTTCTTCGGCGCGGTGGTCTTGAAAAGCGCGGGTGGGGAAGTCCACGCGTCTTTGCGTCCATCCCGCCGACCGGACCACCAACCCGACCCACCGACGTGGCCCCTGACCTACCCGACCCACCCGGACCTGCGCTTGTAGTACGATCGAGGACTCGATGGCACTCAAGACGCGCGTGTGGGGCGCCGGGAAAGCTTCGTGGTCGTGGCCGGTGCGCTGGTCGCCACGCATCTGCTCTCCGCCGCCGCCTCGATGCGCATCGCCCCCTGCGCGCCCGCGAAGTGCAGGTCCCCTGAGCTGAGCGGCAAGTCGGCCAACGACGCGTCCACGATTGCGGGAGACCTCGGGCTTTCGCTTCGGGTCGGCGACGCGCGCCGGCCGACCCCCAAGATTCCGGTCGGCCGGACCGTCGCGCAGGTGAACCGGCGGCTGAAGCCCGACCGCCCGCCGCCAGCGCAGCCTGCGGGTCTGAAGCTGAGCGCGGGAGAGCGCGCGATGATCATGCCGCCGCCCGTCGGCGAAACCGAGCGGGCGGCACGGCGCTGCGGCTCACGCAGGACGGCCTGTCGCTGGCGACCGTGACCGAGGATTTCGCTCGCACGATCGCCCGGCGGAGCGGCGGTCGTGGCGCAGGATCCGCCGCCGAAGAATCCAGCCGCGCACGTCGCGCTCCTCGTCAACCGCGGCGAACGGGGCAGAGTTACGTGATGCCCGATCTCATCGGTCTCAACGGCGATCGTGCCGCGGAGATCCTCCGCGATCGCGGCTTCCGCGTCGCGTCGTCGGTTCGACGCCGTATCCCGGTGTCGCGGCGGGCATCGTCATCCGTCAGAGCCCAGCAGAGCGGGTTCCAGGATCGGACCCGGCGAGCCCATTTCGCTCGAGGTGACCGATGAGCGTGCTCATCGCCCCATCGATCTTGTCGGCGGACTGCCGCCCTCGGCGGCGATCGCCGCCGCCGAACGCGGCGCGCCGATCTCATCCCACGTCGACGTGATGGGCGGGCATTCGTCCCGAACATCACCATCGGCCGCCGGTGGTCAAGTCGATCCGCCGCGTGGCCAACGTGCCGCTCGACGTTCATCTAGCAATACGTAACTTAACTAGCAATAT
>ERZ1370068.9105-contig-7907_pt1 | contig 29435 bp, 32 predicted proteins | sample MGYA00561227_ERZ1370068 | MGnify/ENA primary metagenome ERZ1370068 (study PRJEB38410, sample SAMEA6850437) | metagenome | study: Metagenomic assessment of the ecological functions of the soil: analysis of the soil microbiota associated with the...
GCCGGGAACACCATCGCCACGATCGGCAGCGCGGGAACGAAGATGAACAGCATGCCGGCGCCGAACAGGACCACGCCCACGATCGCGAACACGATCAGGAACGGAACCGCCAGCAGCGCCAGGGCTCCGTGGAGGAGCCAGCCGATGATGCGAAACGGCAGGAGCGATCAGGCCCAGGACGATGCTGAACACCGAAGCGAGCACGCCGAACAGGACACCGCCGCGAACGCCAGCGCCGCCAGGACCAGCAGCTCCATTTCCTTTGTCCCCCGTCCCCCTGGGCCGGGGATCCGGCACGCCCGGGCTCGAGTGGGCCCGGGCGCTAACGCCGATAACTCCCCGTGCCGGACGGGGGCGGAAGAAGCGATTGACGGGCAGACAGACCCGCCCCGGTCACCTTTCCACAGGGGGTATATACGCGGGCCGATCCGGGTGTTGCACTCCCCGTCCCTTGGCCGGGCGGTGCGGCACCGTAAGCTAGGACCATGACGGCGCCCAGCGAAGGTCCACTCTCTACACGACTTCCGGGCACCTGGCTGCTCGAGTCCCGGATCGATCGGACGGCTGCGAGGAGCGCCACGGACCCGCTGCTGGGGGAGGACCCGGTGGCGCTCCTGGTCTACGACCGCTCCGGCCATTTCACGGCCCAGTTCATGAAACGCGACCGGTCGTTCCCGCGCTCGAGGCGTCGGCCAGCGCGGCGAACAACACCCGCGCCCAGGGCGGCTGACGACGCCTACTTCGGGACCTATCGCGTCGACGATGCGCAGGGCACAGTCGCCCAGGAGCTCCTGGGCTCCGCTCTCGCCCGGCAACGCGTGGGCATGGTGCTCACCCGGGCGATGTCGGTTCGTGGCGATACGACACGCTGGTGATCCGGCTCGGAAACGTCGACCGCGGCCGATGGAATGCCGGTGACGCGCACGCTCACCTGGCGGCGGCTGACGGCGTAGCCCCGCCGCCCGGAACGTCCCGGAGGCCGGGAATGAAGCCGACCGCGGAAGGCCAGGACCACGCGGGGGTGATCGTTCTGCCGCCGCTCCTCTACCTGGGCGCGTTCGTCGTGATGATGCTCCTTCGCTGGCCCTGGCCGATGCCGATCCTGGGCGGCGGCGGCTCGCGCTGGGGCCGGGGCTGGTCTCTGGTCGCGCTCGGGATCACTCCTGGCCGTCGCCGAAGCCGGCGTGCGCTGGAGGCGGCCGGCACCCACGTGAACCCCGGGCTTCCCACCACCCGCGATCGTGACCGCCGGCCCAGTGCCGGTTCACGCGCAACCCGCTCTACGTGGCGCTGGCGTGACGTTCTTCCTCGGGGTGACGCTGGGGGTTCAATACCTGGTGGGGGTGTCGCTCCTGCTCGTGCCGGTGCTGGCCGTCATGCACCGGGGCGTCATCCGCCGCGAGGAGCGCTACCTCGAGCAGAAGTTCGGCGATGCCCTATCGGGAGTGTTGTTCCCGGGTTCGCAGGTATCTCTGACGATTGGACCGGCTGCGCGGGCAGACGGGCCCCGCCGCGCCCCAGAGCCACTGGATGTCTCCCACCTACGGCAACGGCGAAGATCTGCTACATCGAAATCCCCGCGCATCGACATCGCGCGCTCGTCCGAGTTCTACCAGGCGGTCTTCGGCTGGAAGGTGCGGCGTCGCGGCGACGGCCGCCTCGCCTTCGATGACGCGGTGGGCGAGGTGAGCGGGACCTGGGTGACCGGCCGCCCGCCCGCTCCGACACCCGGCCTCCTGCATCTACATCATGGTCGACGATGCGGCCGCGGCGCGGTCGACAAGGTGGCGCGAACGGCGGCGAGATCGTGCAGCCGATCGGCGCCGATGCGCCCGAGATCACCGCCCGCTTGCGCGATCCAGCCGGCAATGTGCTCGGGATCTATCTGCCAACCAGGCTGATCCGGGACCGTGCACCGTGGGTGACGCGATGCTGACGCAGCTTCGGACCGCCCTGCCGGCGGACATTGCGCTCATTACTGCGCGAAGCGCTGATCGTCCGCTCGGCGCGCGGGCTGAGCGCGGGCTACACCACGCCGGTCGAGATCGAAGGCCGCGATCGAGCACGTGTTCGGCGCGTGGACTCTGCGCCTGATCGACGACGGCACCTGCTTCGTGGCGGATCTCGACGGCGAGGTGGCGGGCTGCAGGAGGCTGGAGCTTCCGGCGAACGCTTTACGGCGGGGACCAGCGCCCGGTCGGGAACGCCGACCGGCTCGACCCCGGGCTCCGACCCGGCGCGTATCCGGGCGTTCTTCGCTCGCGCCCCCAGGCCGCGCGGCGCGGGATCGGGCGGCGGCGGATTCTCCCGAACGCTGCGAGGCGGCCGCCCGCGCGGCCGCAGCTTCCGGACGCTCTCGGTAGCCCCGTGTCGACGCTGCCGGGGTCCCGTTCTATGCGGCGCTCGGGTTCGAAGCGTGGTGGAGGACGTGACCGACACGCTGCCGGGTGGAGTCATTAACTCCGATTCGTTTGCGGATGCGTCGTGCGGGTTGTGATCACCGGGCGCGTCCATCCCGGCGGAGCTCGCGCCAGGCTCCCTCTCGCCAAGTCTGGGGCGGCTTCTGCTAGATTGACCGGTCTTCCATCCGCTATTCCGAGTCCGGAGATCCCGGATGCCTCCCACCCGCATCACCGTGATGAACAACGGCTCGCTCCGTGTCGAGGGCGATTTCGAGATCGTCGACCAGGAAGGCCGCGTGTTCGGCCTCGCCGGGCGCACGCAGGGTCACGCTGTGCCGCTGCGGCCAGTCGAACACCAAGCCGTTCTGCGACAGCACGCACAAGACCTGCGGATTCGAGTCGGTCATCGTCGCCCGCGACCTGCCGCCGCCCGCGCCCAAGCCGGCGCCGTGACCCACGCGCCGCGCCCGCCCCGGCGCTGAGCGCGACCGTGCGTGCCTCCGGCATCCTGGTCACGATCGCCGTGCTCAGCCGCCTCGGCGGTGTGCGTGCGGCTCGGCCTCTGGCAGCTCTCGCGGCTGGCACGAGAAGCAGGCGCTGAACGCGGCGATCTAGCGCCGCCGACCGCTCGCCCGACGCTGGTCGTCGCCGGCGAGCGCCGCCGCGCGGCCGAGGCCGCGCTCAACCGGATCCATGCGCGTCACCGGGCGCTACGACGAGTCGCACCAGTTCCTGCTCGGGAGCCGTCACGAAGGATGAGCCCGGCGTCGAGGTCGTGACGCCGCTCAGGCTCGGTCGCGACGCGGCGGTGCTCGTCAACCGCGGCTGGCTGCTAGCGCCGACGACGCCGCGCCCGCGCGGCCCGCAGGACCATCCCGGAGCCCGGCGAGCGCACGCGTGGTGGGCGTGGCCGAGCCGGTGAAGCACGGGCGCGGGCGCGCCCGGTGCGCGCAGCCGACTGCCGGCCGACTCCGGTGGCATCTACACGGTCCGCTGGCTCGACGCCGACTCGATCGCCGCTGCGCCTGCCGTATCCTGCTCGCGGGCTACGTCGCTGCGCCAGCGGCCCGGGCGCGGCGTCCCGAGCTGCCGCGCGCCGCACGGCGCGCCTGCTCTACGACGAGACCATGCACCTGAGCTACGCGGTCCAATGGTTCCTGTTCGCGATCCTGATCCCCGGGCGGCACCGCGGCACTCGCCTGGTCCCGCAGGCGCCGCCCCAGCCCCGCCACGGAGGCCACGACATGATTCCGCGCGCGCCACTGTCGCATCCCGCGGTCTGCTGGTGGTCGCCGTCATGGGGCTCGGCCCCCACGGTCCGCGCGCGGCGCGGGCCGCCGGCAGCTCGCGCATCCTGGCGCAGATCTGCGACGAGTACTGGGAGGGAGACGCTGCGCGCGAACCCCACCACCGCGACCTCGATCGGCGACCGTCGCTTCGACGACCGGCTCGAGGACATCTCGCCCGCCGGCATCGAGCGCGAGCAGCAAGCGGCTCGAGGGGGTGCTGGCCCAGGCGCGCACGGTCGAGGAGGCGGCGCTCACGCCCGGCCGACCGCATCACGCGATCGGCTGCTGGCCCTCGAGCTCGAGAACGGGCTCGCGGGGATCAGTCTGCCACTGCGGGTCGACTGGGTGGTGGATCCGCTCGGCGGGCCGCAGGTCGAGCTCACTGAACCTGCCGGACATCACCACCTATCAAGACCGTCACACGCGACGCCAGCGACTACGTCGCTGCGCTGCCGGGCGATGGGGCCCTTATATCGACCAGCACCGCGCGCAACCTCGACGCGCGGGCTCGTCCGTCGGTCGCGTTGCGGCCATCGATCAGGTGCGCAAGGTGATCGAGCGCTGGATGACGCTGGCGCGAGCCGACCGACCAGTGGCGCTGGTGCGCGCCGCTCGCAGACCCGGCACCACGACTGGCCGGCGGCGGCGACCGAGAGCGTTCCGCACCGATCTCACCGCGGCGGTGCGCGACGTGGTGAAGCCGGCGTTCGTGCGCTATCGCGACTTCCTGCGAGACCAAGATCGCTGCCGAACGCGCGGCCTCAGGAGAAGGCGGGGCTCGCGTTCCTGCCGGGTGGAGGCGAGTGCTACCGCAAGCAGATCCGCATCGAGACCTCGCTCGATCTGACGCCCGAGGAGATCCACCAGCTCGGGCTCGAGCGAGGTGGCGAAGTTCCGCCGCGACCTGAGCGAGCTCGGCGGCAAGGTGCTCGGCACCACCGACGTCGCCGAGATCCAGCAGAAGCTGCGCAGCCGATCCCGCCATGCACTTCACGCACCGCCGCAGGAGGTCGAGGCCAAGGCGCGAGCAGACGCTCGCCCGCGCCAACGCGGCGATCCCGAACTGGTTCGGCATCGCTGCCCAAGGCCGACTGCGTGGTGAAGGTGATGGGCATGCACGAGGCGCCGAACTCGACCATCGCCTACTACCGCCAGCCGGCGAAGGACGGCTCGCGGCCCGGCAACTACATGATCAACACCTACCTGCCCGAGACGCGGCCGCGCTACGAGGCCGAGGCGCTCGCGTTCCACGAGTCGATTCCCGGGCATCATCTGCAGATCGCGATCGCGCAGGAGCTGACCGGCGTGCCCGAGTTCCGCAAGCACGAGGGCGTCACCGCGTTCGTCGAGGGCTGGGCGCTCTACACCGAGCGGCTCGCCGACGACATGGGCCTCTACTCGAGCGACGTCGACCGCATCGGCATGCTGTCGTACGACGCGTGGCGCGCGTGCCGGCTCGTCGTCGACACCGGGCATCCACGCGATGGGCTGGAGCCGCCAGCAGGCGATCGACTACATGATCGCAGAACACGGTGCTGGCGGAGAACAACATCGTGAACGAGGTCGACCGCTACATCACCTGGCCCGGCCAGGCGCTCGCGTACAAGTGCGGCCAGCTCGAGATCCTGAAGCTGCGCGACGGAGGGCAAGAAGCGGCTCGGCGATCGCTTCGACATCAAGCAGCTTCCACGACGTCGTGCTGCGGAACGGCGCGGTGGCGCTCCCGGTGCTGCGCGAGCAGGTCGAGGCCTGGCTACGCCCAGGTCGAGTCAGGCGCTAGTTCTGCCAGTTGACCAGCGGAGGGTTGCGTCGCGCGGCCGCTCGCCCCCGCGCCACCACCGTTCGCCGACGCCGCACCGCCACTGCGCCGGAAAGCCCGCGCAGCCGGGGAGAAACGGGTCCGTAGATTCCCGTGTGATAGGCCGGCAACAGCGCCGGTCCCGGAGAGGAGGAAGGCGATGAGCGAACGCGGCCGGCCAGGGTGACGGACTGCGGCAATGTCACCATCGGCCTGCGTGATGATCGCCGCCGGTATCGTGCTGGTGCTGCGACCACACTGGGCGTGATCCACGATCGGTGTCGTTCGTGGCTGTGGTGGCCGGTGGCTGGTCATGGCGATCGGCACGTGGGCGGTGATCCCGTCGCCGCTCCCGGGCGCGACGCGGGCGAGGGGTCGCTGCGTGGTGCTGGCTGGGCGTGGTTCCTGAGCGCCGTCCACTCCAGCTGGCGGGATTCACGTGGCGGAACTCGCGGCCGCTCATGCTGCGTCGCGATCGGGCCGCCAAGACGGTGCTTCAGTGCGCTCGGTGCCCCGTCGCCCGGCGGCGATGCGCAGGAGGAGTTCCATGCGTGATGCGTAACGGATCGCGACGACGGTGGCGCTGTGGCGCACGGCGCCGCTCATCCTGGTCGGCGTGCTGGTCTCGTGGCTGGTGGTGCAGAACGGGGCGCTGCTCAGCTGCATGGTGTCCCGGCCGGCGATGCCGACCCTGATGGCGGTGGCGCGCGCGCTGCTCAAGGTGGGGGCGATCATGGCGGTGCAGATGGCGCCGGCGCACCCTGATCGCCGGTGGCGCGGCGCTGCTGTGGCTCACGGCGCGGCGCGCGCCAGACGCCTCCGCAGGCGCGGCTCCAGGGATGTCGCGTCATGGCTGACGACTCGTCGCGCGGCTCGAGCGCCCAGCTGATCTTCGGGCTGCGTGGTCATCACGCTCGGGGTGCTGTTCACCCTCGACAACCTGAGAATCGTCCAGTCGGGGCCGATCCTGCGCTGGTGGCCGCTGGTGCTGGTGCTGTTCGGCGCCTCGCGCGCTGATCGGGCTTCGGCGCCGGCCAGCAGACGGTCTCGGGCGCGGTGATGGCCGGAATCGGGATGCTGCTGCTGCTCTCGAACCTGCACGTGATCCGCTTCGGCATCTGGGACCCTGTGGCCGCTGGCGCTGGTGGCGGGCGGGGCCTCGCTGGTCGCGCGCGGAATGCAGCGTCGCCCGCCGGTGGGCGGATCGCCACACGCCGACGACCTGACGACCGCGTTCGCATGCATTCGTCATCATGGGCGGCGTGGTGCGCAAGATGAACTCCAGCTCACTTCGTTGGCGGCGAGGCGACCGCGTTCATGGGCGAGGTGGAGCTGGACCTGCGCGGCGCATGGCCCGCCACCGACACGGTGATCCTGGACGTGCTGGTATGGTGGGGGGCGTCGAGCTCAAGGTGCCGCCCGACTGGAAGGGTAACGAGCGAGGTGGTGCCGATCATGGCCGGGATCGAGGACAAGACCAAGGTGCAGGTCGATGCGAAGACCCACCTCATCGTGCGCGGCCTGGTGGTCATGGGCGGGATCGAGGTCGCGAACTAGTGCCGTCGCTGGATGGACGCGCGGCGAGCCATGGCCGTGCATCCGCATCTTCGCCAGTCGGATGCGCTTCGCCCTCTACCTGGCGGGCTGGTTCACGCTCGCGCCGCTCCTGGCGGCACTGCTGACGCTGCTCCGGCCGCGCCCGTTCGCCGACGCGTTCGCGTTCGCCGGCCCGCTTCACCCTGTTCTACGCCTCGGCGTGTCTCTCCGGCGTGGTGGGTGTGCCGGGCGCATCCGCCTTGGCGGTCGAACCCGGTGCGCACGCTGGTCACCGTGCTGGTCGCTCGCGGCGGTGCAGGCGAGTGCGGTGTGGGTGGCGGCGGGCGCCGTGTGGGGCGCGATCCTGGCGACCGGGTTCCAGCATCGATCCCGGGCGCGCCACCCGCGCTGGCCGACCTGGTGCCGCTGTTCCTGGCCGGGGTGCCGCTCTACCTGCTCTCGGTGATGGCGCACTACATGATCCTGGCCTTCGAAGCCTCGCGCGCCGCCGAGCGCCAGGCGTTCGAATCGCAGGTCACCGCGCGCGAGGCCGAGCTCCGCGCGCTGCGCGCCCAGATCAACCCCCACTTTCTCTTCAACAGCCTGAACTCGATCAGCGCGCTCGCCGCTCCCGACCCCGAGGCGGCGCGGCGCATGTGCCAGCTGCTCGGGGATTTTCTGCGCCAGAGCCTGAGCCTGGGCGGGCGCGAGCGCGTGACGCTGGCGGAGGAGCTGGCGCTCGCCGACCGTTACCTCGCGATCGAGCAGGTGCGCTTCGGCGACCGGCTGGGCGTGGAGACCCACGCCGAGGCGTCGGCGCTGCCGGCTGCCTGGTCCCGCCGCTCCTGCTCCAGCCGCTGGTCGAGAACGCGGTCAAGCACGGGGTGGCCGACCGCGTGGAGGGCGGCACCATCCGGATCGAGGCGCCGCGCGCGGCGGACGTCAGCTGGTGGTGGCGGTCGAGAACCCGCGCGATCCCGACGCCCCGCCGCGACGCGGCGCGGGGCTCGGGCTCGAGAACGTGCGCGCGCGGCTCGATGCGCTCGACCGGCGCCGCACGCGCGTGGACGTGGATCGCTGCGCCCGAGCGCTTCCGCGTGACCCTGACGCTGCCGGCGAGCGAATGCGATGCGGAGCTGGCCGCGGAGGACGCCGGATGGCCGCTGACGTGGCGGATGCTCCGGGCGGTGATCGTGGACGACGAGCGCCCGGCGCGCGAGCTGCTGCGCGAGTACCTGGGCGCGCGACGGCGGCGTCGAGGTGGTGGCCGAGTGCGCCAACGGGTTCGAGGCGGTCAAGACGATCGGCGAGCTAGCGCCCCGACCTGGTGTTCCTCGACGTCCAGATGCCCAAGCTCGACGGCTTCGAGGTGCTGGAGCTGATCGATCCCGGGCCCCGACGTGGTGTTCGTCACCGCCTACGACGAGTACGCGCTCAAGGCGTTCGAGGTGCACGCGGTCGACTACCTGCTCAAGCCGTTCGCGCGCGAGCGGCTGAGCGAAGCGCTCGCGCTGGCGCGAGCCCGCGCGCGCCGCGAGCGGGCGCAGGCTGGTGCGGCGGCACGGCCACGGGCGCCTGCCGGTGCGCCCGGCCGCTTGCCGCGGCGGCACGGCGGCCGGGCCAGTTCGTCGAGCGGCTCCTGGTCAAGGACGGCGCCAACGTGCACGTCATCCCGGCCGAGAAGCTCGACTACCTCGAGGCGCAGGACGACTACGTCGCGATCCACTGCCGGCTGGCAAGACCCACCTCAGGCGCGGAACGCTGGCCGAGCTGTCGGCCGGGCTCGATCCCGACCGGTTCGTGCGCATCCATCGCCCGTTCGTGCTCAACGTCGAGCGCCTGGGCCGCCTGGAATTGTATGCCAAAGACAGCCGCATGGCGATCCTCGCCGACGGCCGCGAGCTGCCGGTGAGCCGCACCGGCTACACGCGGCTGAAGGAGCTGCTCGGGATAGTTCGGCCGTTGCCTCGCCAGCCATTCGGCGGTAGCGTTCCGGTCTGGCCGAGGCACAGCACCGCCTGCACCTCATGGCCTGGCAACACGACGGGCTCCCCGTACCGACCTCGCGGGCACGGAGATGTTCGAATGGCCGGGCGGCAGCACGGCTTTCGCACGTCGGGCACCTCGCGAGCAATCGCGATGGCGCTGGTCTTGTGAGCATCCCCGCACCGGTCCGAGCGATGGACGGCAAGCTCGGCCTCCACATCGTCCGCATGGATCCGAACGGCAGCGACGCCACGCATACCACGGAGCCCGGCTGGGGTTTCGGCGTCCAGCTCACCGCGACGACCCGCTCCCGGACCGCCAAGGTGATCGACAGCGGCGTGCTGGCGGGAGTCGCTGGGGATCGAGTACGTCAACCTCCGGCCCCAGGACACGCTCATCTACGACCCCGGTGGCGGCACGGTCGCGGTGGAACAAAACGACCAGTACCTCGCGCGGCTCTATCTCGGGCCCGAAATCGGAGCGCACGGACATGGCCTGCCTGCGTCCGCACGCGGGCGCCAATCTCGCGCTGGTCCTCTACGGCATCTCCTACGGGAATGGAATAGGCGACCACAAGGCGACCTATGGCTACGACGTCTCGGGCGGCCTCGACTTCAATCCCTGGAACACGGTCTCGTTCGATCTGGGCGTGCGCTACGTCAAGATGCTCGGGATCCCGGCCCAGCTCGCGTTCGGAACCGCCGAGCCGATCGAGCCGGCCTACCTGCAGGCCTACCTGGCGGTCGGGTTCTCGCTGCCGCTGGCTGGCCCGCGGCGTCGGCGCACTCGGCGCCACGGTCAGCCGCGCCGGGCGCGCAGGTCGTGCGCGTGGCGCCCGCCGCCTCGCTCCATGCTCGAACGCCGGGCGGCTCGTCGGCGGTGAGGTACTCGAACTGGCGCCGGAACTCCTCGACGCTGATCGCGCCGGCGGCGGCGATGCGGGCCGAGCCGTGCGGGTCGCTCGAAGTCGTCGCGGCGCACGCGGATCATGTAGCGGCGGGCGATCGCGTAGCGCTCCGAGTGCACGTCCACCATGCGCACCCGCGCAGCGCCCGGTGGCGGGATCGATGAGCTTGGCGAACGGGATCGGCACGAAGCGCCCGGCCTGCATCGAGACCATCGCCCCGTGGCCGCCGCCGAGCAGGAACTGGGCGGCGCAGTAGCCCGAGGTCGCGCGTGTACTCCATGTCGAACGGGATCGGATCGGCGCAGCGCAGCTCGTAGCCGATCTCCTTGTCGGTGACCCGCGGCCGGTCGCGGTACCGGCGGCGATCGCGGTCGCTCGACCGCGTTCTTGAGGATCTCGCCCAGGTTGATCTCGGACGAGGTTCGGGTTGCCGTGCTCGTCGCGGCTGATCGTGCCGATCTCGCCCAGGTCGCGCGGATCGATCCCCAGCACCACGCCCTCGGCGATCACCGCCACGCCGTCGCGCCGGCCGTCGGAGAGCCGCTTGATGATCGCACCGGCCAGCGTGTCGACGATGGTCTTGAGCCGGATCGGGGCGCGGAACTCCTCGGGAATCAGGGTGAGCGTGGCGCCCGCCGCCTTGCCGATCCCGAGCGCCAGGTGCCCGGCCTTGCGCCCCATGGTGATGACGAAGTACCAGCGCGAGGTGGTGCGCGCGTCGATCATCAGGTTCTTGAGGATCTCGACGCCCCACGTGGCGCGCGGTCTGGTACCCGAAGGTGTCGACGTGCGCCGGCAGGTCGAGGTCGTTGTCGATCGTCTTGGGCACGTGCGCCACCTGCAGGCGGCCGGCCGCCTCTCCTCGACCTTCATCGGCCGAGTAGGCGGTGTCGTCGCCGCCGATCGTGACCAGGTGCGTGACGCCGAGCCGCACCAGCGATCTGCACCGTGGTTTCGAGCCGCTCGGCGGAGGTGGTGGGGTTGGCGCGCGAGGTGCCGATGATGCGAGCCGCCGCGGAAGTGGATGCGGCTCGTGTTCTCGATGGTGAGCGCCCGCGCGTGGGTGAGGTCGCCTTCCATGAGGTACCTCGAAGCCTTCCTCGATACGCCACTACTTCCACGCCTTCCAGCAGGGCGCGGATGCTGGCCGCCCCGATCACCGCGTTGATTCCCGGGGCGGGCCGCCACCCACCAAAATGCCGAGCTTGCCGCGTTCGTCCATGCGCTGTCCTCCCTCTCGGGCGAGAGTAGAGCAATCGGGCGGCGCGTGCAGCCCGGTCCGGCGTGCCGCGCGCCACGGGCGAGCAGCGGGCTAGCGGTAGTGCGCCTTGAGAGAGCCCCAGGTGGTGCGCCGTGTCGGGGTCGTGATGGCCGGGACCACCGCCATTGCCCCGGCCGGGAGATAGCGCTGCGCGCCGCCGTCGTAGCGATGGACGAACCGGTACGCCGAGTAGCAGTCCAGGCTGATGCTGATGCAGTCGCCGAGGAACACACCGTCCTGCGTGGCGACGACTCCTCTGCGAGCGGTCGGACTCGATGACCTCCGTGAGCCCGTCCGTGAGCCGCGTGCGCCGGAACCCGCCGCCGCGACGCGACGTCCATCCCCACTGGGCTGTCCACACCCAGCCGTCGCTCGAGACCGCGATGTCGAACGGACCCTGGAACAGCTCGCTGCTCGCGAACAAAGCTCTGGGCGCCGGAAACCTCCACCCGCACGATGCTTCCCGAGCCGTTGGGAGCGCTGCTGGCGGAGGCATCACCGACGTACAGCCCTCCGCGCCGGGCCGACGGCGACGCACTCCGGGTTCTCGAGCAGGCCGCCCTGCGAAAGCACGCTCACTTCATGGGTGCGCAGAATGACGCTCAGCACCACGCCGGTGTTGGATCCGGTGGTGGCGACGATCAACGTGCTGTCATCGGCGAGACAGATCCCGGCCGCGTTGCCGCCCCCAATGCCGAGGGAGAGAAACAGGGACTGACCGCCGGTCGCGGGGTCGATCGAGACCACGCCCGTTCGGGAGTCGGTGACGTAGATGGTGCCGGCGCGGTCCACCGCAATGTGCCGCGGCTGCACCAGCAGCCCGCCGGACGCGATGAGCGTGGTGTCGAGGGTGGTGGGGTCGAGCCGCCACAAGCCCGGCGGGAGATAGGGATAAGCGCCGGTGTCCACCCACGACGAGGTCACCGGCATGAAGGACGACGCCCGCGCCCGCGGGCAATGTCGGGCCCGGGACCAGTGCAGCGAGGCAGATCGCGACGAAGAGCAGGCGGCGCACCGGGTGATCGTCGCGCCGACCGCCGGGCGAATCAATGGGGGATTTCGGCCCGATCCCGCGGCCGGCCGGCCCGGCGGCCCGCCGGCTCGCGGAACCGGCGGTGCATCGGGCGGCTCAGGTGAGCCCGTAGAGGTCCGTGAACTTGCCCGTCAGGTAGTTCATGAACGGCTCGATCCGAATCGGGCCGCCGGTGATCCGCTCGATCATTTCCTTGGGGGTGAACTTGCGTCCGTGGCGGTGAAGCTTCTCTCCGAGCCAGGCGCGCGAGCGGGGCAAAGTCGCCGCGCGCGATCTGCTCGTGGGAGGCCGGGCAGGTCGGCCATCGCCCGCTCCCAGATCTGCGCCGACGTGGATGCTGCCCAGGGCGTAGGTCGGGAAGTAGCCCAGCATGCCGCCCGACCAGTGGACGTCCTGCAGCACACCCTGGCCGTCGTTCGGCACGTCCACGCCCAGGTACTCCTTCATGCGCGCGCTCCAGGTCGCGGGCAGATCCTTGAGCGAAACCCGGCCCTGCAGCATGTCCTGCTCGAGCTCGAAGCGCAGGATGATGTGGAGGCTGTAGGTGGCCTCGTCGGCCTCGACCCGGATCAGCGACGGCTGGACCTTGTTGGCAGCGCGGTAGAACGACTCGGCATCCACACCGGCCAGTGCCTCGGGGAACGTGCGGGCCAGGCTCGGATACATGAACTGCCAGAACGCCCTGCTGCGCCCGACCAGGTTCTCCCACAGGCGGCTCTGCGACTCGTGGAGCCCCAGCGATGCGCCGTGGCAGAGGGGCGTGCGCTCGAGTTCGCGGCGCGATCTGGTGCTCGTAGAGTCCGTGCCCGAACTCGTGCATCGTGCCGAACAGCGCGGCACTCAGGTAGTGCTCGTAGTAACGGGTGGTGAGGCGGACATCCTGGGTGCCGGAGTTGGTGGCAAAGGGATGCGCGGTGGGATCGAGCCGCCAGCTCTCGCGGTTCGCTCCCAGCCGTTCGACCAGGTTCCAGCAGAACTCCGGCTGGCGCTCGGCCGGGAAGTGCCCATGGAGGGGCGCATCGCTGACCGCATCCCGACGCGCGCGGATGCGGGCGATGAGCGGCACCAGCTCCGTCTTGAGCGCGGCGAAGACCGCGCGCACCTCCGCGGTCTCATCCCCGGCTCGAAGTCGTCGAGCACGATGTCGAAGGATCCTCCGCCGGGAGGAAGCATTCGACGTAGCGCAGCTTGAGGTCCAGGTTGCGCTGCAGGTGCGGCAGGAAGAGGGCGAAGTCCGACTTGGCACGCGCCTCCGCCCAGACTTGTCGCGCGATCGAGGCACTGCGCATCATCTCGGCCTGGAGCTCGACGGCACGCGCACCGCCTTCTCGTAGTCGCGGCGCGTAACGCGGATCAGGGCGGCTTCGTCGGAGTCGTAGGGCAGGCCCGCTTCGTACGGGTGCAGCGCATCGAGCAGGCGGCCGATCGAAGCGTCGATGAACTTCTCGTGCGCCACCTTGCTGACGGCGCCCAACTGCTGGGCCCGCACCGGCCCGCCGCCGGGCGGCATCATGGTCTCCATGTCCCAGGCCAGCATCCCGACCGCCTTGCTCAGGTCATGGACCTCGGCCAGCCGCGTCTTGAGTTCGTGGGATGATCGTTCATGGCGCGGGAATATAGCCGAATCGCTTCCCGCGAGTGGTAGCGAGGTCCCACGAGCGCCGTCCCGACCCGGCCGCCTTTTGCGAAGAAAAACCCGCATCGGGCGCGGGCTGCTATACTCAAAGTTCCTCGGGGACCCTGTGTGTCCCCGCGTCTGACCCGGGGCCCTGTGTGCCCCGCTGACAGGCCCAGAGCCTGGAAAGGACGCGACAGTGGCATCCTCCCGCTCCAGCGATTCGTTCGGCGCCCGCGCTTCCTTCGCCACCCCGGCGGTGCGCTCCAGATCTACCGCCTCGACACGCTCTCGCAGTCGCTCGGAATCTCGATCCGAGCGCCTGCCCTACTCGATCAGGTGCTGCTCGAGGCGGCCCTGCGCACCTGCGACGGCTACCAGGTCACCGAGGACGACGTGCGCCGCATCGCCGGCTGGACGCCGGCGAACCGGAAGACGCGCGCACGAGATCCCCTTCAAGCCGGCGCGCGTCATCCTCCAGGATTTCACCGGCGTCCCGTGCGTGGTGTCGATCTCGCCGCGATGCGTGATGCGGTCAAGCGGCTGGGTGGCGACGCGAAGAAGATCAACCCGCTGGTGCCGGTCGATCTGGTGATCGACCACTCGGTCCAGGTGGACGTGTTCGGCAACGTGATCGCGCTCGAGCGGAACGCCGAGATCGAGTTCGAGCGCAACCGCGAGCGCTACGAGTTCCTGCGCTGGGGACAGAAGGCGTTCGCCAACTTCCGCGTCGTGCCGCCCGCGACCGGGATCGTGCACCAGGTGAACCTCGAATACCTGGCGCGCGGCGTGCTCACCGGCCGCGGATGCCGGCGGCACCGCGGCCTATCCCGACACGCTGGTCGGCACCGACTCGCACACCACCATGATCAACGGCCTGGCGTCGTGGGCTGGGGCGTGGGCGGGATCGAGGCCGAGGCGGTCATGCTCGGCCAGCCGCTCTATCATGCTGATGCCCGCAGCGTCGTGGGCTTCAAGCTCACCGGCGGCTGCGCGACGGCGTCACCGCCACCGACCTGGTGCTGACCGTGACCCAGATGCTGCGCAAGAAGGGCGTGGTGGACAAGTTCGTCGAGTTCTACGGCCCCGGGCTCTCGGCCGATGTCGCTGCCGGACCGCGCCACGATCGGCAACATGGCGCCCGAGTACGGCGCCACGATGGGCTTCTTCCCGGTCGATCGACGAGACGCTGCGCTACCTGACGCGCACCGGGCCGCGCCGATGCCGCGGACGCTGGTCGAGCGCTACTGCAAGGAGCAGGGCCTGTTCCGCAGCGATGCATCGCCCGATCCCGAGTACAGCGACGCGCTGGCGCTCGATCTTGCCGCCGTCGAGCCGAGCCTGGCCGGCCCCAAGCGGCCGCAGGATCGCGTGCGCGCTGCGCGAGATGAAGTCCAGCTTCCGTCGCGCGCTCACCGCCCCGGTCAAGGAGCGCGGCTACGGCCTCTGCGGACGGCGATCTTCGCCGCACCGCGCAGGTGGGCACCAACGGCGACCTGCTCGACGCTCGCCCACGGCGCGGTGGTGATCGCGGCGATCACCTCCTGCACCAACACCTCGAACCCGTCGGTGATGCTGGGCGCGGCACTGCTGGCGCACAAGGCGGTGGAGCGCGGCCTGCGTTCCCGGTCCGCACGTCAAGACCAGCATGGCGCCCGGCTCCAAGGTGGTGACCGAGTACCTGCGCGAGTCGGGACTGCTCGGCGACCTCGAGGCGCTCGGGTTCCAGATCGTCGGCTACGGATGTACGACGTGCATCGGGAACAGCGGCCCGCTGCCGCAAGCGATCGCCAAGGCGGTGGCGGAGGAAAAGCTGGTGGCGGCCGCGGTGCTCTCGGGCAACCGCAACTTCGAGGGCCGCATCAACCCGCCGACGCGCGCCAACTACCTCGCCTCACCGCCGCTGGTGGTGGCGTACGCGCCTGGCCGGCACGGTCGACATCGATCTCGAGAACGAGCCGCTCGGCACGGGCAAGCGACGGGAAGCCGGTCTATCTTGCGCGACGTGTGGCCGACGCCAGAAGGAGATCGCCGACGCGATCGCCGCCTCGCTCAAGCCCGAGATGTTCGACGACCAGCTACGGCAACGTGTTCGACGGCAACCCGAAGTGGAACGCGATCCCGGTCGGCGGCGGCGAGCTCTACGCGTGGGACGACACAGTCCACGTACATCCACGAGCCGCCGTTCTTCCAGGGCTGACGCCCGAGCCCAGCGCCGGTGACGCGACATCCAGGCGCGCGCGTGCTGGTGATGGTCGGCGACTCGGTGACCACCGACCACATCTCGCCCGCCGGCGACATCGCCGAGCAGAGCCCGGCCGGGCGCTGGCTCAAGTCGCGCGGGCTCGCAGAAGCGCGACTTCAACTCCTACGGCTCGCGCCGCGGCAACGACCTGGTCATGGTGCGCGGCACGTTCGCCAACATCCGGCTCAAGAACCTGCTGGTGCCGGGCAGCGAGGGCAACGTCACCGCTGCACTTCCCGAGCGGCGAGCAGATGAGCGTGTTCGACGCCGCGGAGCGCTACCGCGCGCCGGGCACGCCGCTGCTGGTGCTGGCGGGGCAAGGAGTACGGCACCGGCAGTCGTCGCGCGACTGGGCCGCCAAGGGCACGCTGCTGCTGGGCGTGCGCGCGGTGCTGGCCGAGAGCTACGAGCGCATCCACCGCTCGAACCTGGTGGGCATGGGCGTGCTGCCGCTCCAGTACGAGAGCGGCCAGACGGCGGAGAGCCTGGGGCTCACCGGTCGCGAGACGTTCGAGATCAGCCAGGCTGTCCGGCGCGCTCACCCCGGCAGCGGGTCTCGATCAGCGCGCCAGCGCAGACGGCTCTGACGCTCGGGTTCCACGCCATCGCGCGGCTCGATCTCCCGGTCGAGGTGGACTACTATCGCAACGGCGGGATTCTTCTGACCGTGCTGAGGAACCTAGCTGAAGCGTAGCCCGGCCGTCCGGGCCGCGCGAGGTCCGCGATGAAACGCCGCGCCGCGCTGGTGCTGCTGATCGTGCCGCTGGCCGCGGCCTGCGGGCCGGCGGCCGCGCCAGACTTCTACGCTTCGCGTCCGGGCTTCGAACGCCCGCTCCCGGCGCAGAGCGTGCCGCAGGGGCTCAAGAGCCTCTCTCGCGCGAACGTGGCAGCTGCCACGTCGAGATCTACCGCGAGTGGCAGCAATCGGTTCACGCCCAGGCCTGGTCGGATCGCCGGTTCCAGGCCGAGCCCACAAGCAGCCGGGCGTGCGCTGGCTGTGCGTCAACTGCCACACACCGCTCCGCAACCAGATCGACTCGCTGGTGGTGACGCTCCAAGGCGGGGACGTGGATCGTCGGTCCGACACGCCAACACGGTGTTCAGACCCCGCGCTGCGCAGCCAGGGGATCGCGCTGTGCGGCCTCGCCACGTGCGCGATGGCGTCGTCTGAAGGACCGTTCGCGGACGCGGTGCGCACCGCACGCGGTGCGCTGCAACCCGATGTTCCGGAGCGCCGATCTGGTGTCTCGTCTGCCACGAGGCGGTGCAGGCCTATCCGGGCAAGAACCTCGTGTGCACGTTCCAGACCGGTGAGGAATGGCGGCAGAGTCGCAGCATGCGGCCGCCGGTCACGTGTGCCAGGACTGTCACGTGCCGCGCGTGCGATCGCCCGCTGGTCGCGGGCGGCGTGGTGCGGCGCAGCGGCCGGCATGGCTGGATCGGCAGCCATCGCGCAAGGGCGGCGAGACGCTGCCCGCACTCTGGGACTCGCTCGCTGACCTCGTCCCGCCCGGTGTGGTGCTGATCGCCGATCGCTCTCCGACCGTGGCGCGCCGGGAGACAGCACGGCGTGGACGGTGCGGGCCTCGAACGCCAGTGCCGGCCGATCGTTTGCCGACCGGCGATCCCGAGCGCGGCGTGTTCCTGCACCTGGAAGCGGTGACGGATGCGGGGACACGCTGGCGCGGGCCGAACACGTGATCGCCCAGCGCTACCAGTGGTGGCCGCAGGTGAGGCAGCTTTCGGACAACCGTCTGGCCCTGTCCGAGTCGGTGGCGCCTCACGCTGAGGTATCGGGTGCCGCGCGCGGCGGCTACCGGCTGGTCGCCCGGGCCGTGAACGAGCGGATCAGCGAGGCCAACGCCAGCTTTCACCGACCGCCGGCGTCGTATCCCCGCCGCATGGAGGCGTGCACGCGCAATCGAGCGGCGCGCTTGCGCGGAGAACTGACGCGGGACGGGAGCCTCACTGGAGCCGTGTCGTGGAATCGCCGCCGCGTCATCTTCCTGCTGGACGCCGGGCGCACCGCGCCGGGTAGCCTCTCGCCGCGCCTGGCATCGATTCCGGTTCCCGGAACGCCCCCGCCCACCGGAGGTCCGTGGCATTTGTGCCGCAGCCGTCCCAGCCTCCCGCGCCCGACCGCCGCCGCTTCCTCAGCCACGCTCGGCATCGCCGGTCTCTCGACCGCGCTCGCGCCGCCCATCGCAGGCGCTCGCGCAGGCGGCCACTCCGCCGCCGGGCGCGCACGCCCGCCAAGCCGGACAGCGCCACTGCACCCGCCTGGCGCCGCCCGAGATCTCCGAGGACGCGCGCTCGCTCACCGAGATCATCCGCCGCCGCTACGGCAAGCACCTGACGCCGGAGCAGCTCGAGGCGATCGCGCGCGAGCTCGAACGGCCGCATCGCGGCGCGGCCGGCGCGCTGCGCGGACAGCAAGCTCGCGAACGGCGACGAGCCCGACGTCACCTTCCCACGCCTGAGGCCGACATGATCGACGACGCGACGCGTTACTTCCTGCCGGTGCGGGAACCGTGGCCACTCGCATCCGCGCCAAGAACTCTCGCCGGTCGAGCTCGCGACCGGCTGCCTAGACCGCCTCGAGCAAGCTCGGGCCCAAGCTACAACGCCGTGGTCACGGTGATGCGCGAGACGGCGCTCGCCGAGGCGCAGCGCAGGCCGAGAAGGAAATCGCCTCGGGCAGGAACGACGCGGGCTGCTGCACGGCATTCCCTACGGCGCGAAGGACCTGGTCGCGACCAAGAACGCGCCGACCAACCTGGGGTGCGGCGCCCTACCAGGATCAGCGCTTCGACTACGACGCCACCGTCGGTCGAGCAGCTGCGCGCGGCGGGCGCGGTGCTGGTGCGCCAAGCTCGCCATGGTCGAGCTGGCGGGCGGCATGGGCTACAACCACGCCGACGCCTCGTTCACCGGGCCCGGGCTCGACGCCGTGGAACACGAAGTTCTGGAGCGGCGGCTCCTCCAGCGGTCCGGGCGCGGCGGTCGCGGCCGGGCTGGTGCCGTTCGCGATCGGCTCCGAGACCTCGGGCTCGATCCTGACGCCGTCGGCGCTACTGCGGCGTCACCGGGTCTGCGTGCCCACGTACGGGCTGGTCAGCCGCCACGGCGCGATGGCGCTGTGCTGGTCGCTCGACAAGCTGGGCCCGATGGCGCGCGCGCGCCGACGACTGCGCGCTCGTGCTGGCGGCGATCGCGGGCCGGACGCCAAGGATGAGACTGCCTCCACCGCGCGGGTTCGCGTACGATCCCAAGCGGCCGAGGCGAGCGGCGAAGCCGCTGCGGATCGCGGTGCCCAAAGGCGTGTGTCGAGAAGGTGCAGCCCGAGGTGCGCGCCAACTTCGAGGCGGCGATCGACGGCGCTGAAGGGCGCGGTCGAGGTGACGCGCGACGTCGATGTGCCTGACCTGCCGGGCGGGCCGGCGGTCGGCGCGATCGTCGGCGCCGAAGGCGCGGCGGCGTATCGTCGACCTGATCGAAGCCGGGCGGGTGAAGCGAGCTGAAGCGCCCGCGCGACCGGCGCGGCGGCTACGCGCGGCACGCTGATCCCGGCGGTGGACTACCTGTCCAGGCGATGCGGCTGCGGCGTCCGATGAAGCGCGCGATGGCGAAGCTGTACGAGAAGTTCGACGCGCTCGCCTCGCCGACCCGCGGCACCGTCGCCTATCCCGGCCGACAAGAACTTCGAGGACGTTTATCCCGGCATTGACAGTGGTCCAGCCGCTCATCGCGCGCCGGCAACCTCGTGCGGCCTGCCGGCGACTGGCGCTGCCGAACGGGTTCGGCGAGAACGGGCCGCCGACCTCGATGGCGTTCATGGGGCCGCGGCATTTCCCGGAGCGACACCGCTCGTCCAGCTCGGTACCGCGTACGCAGGCGCGCAGCGACTGGCACCTGAAGCGCGCCGCCGCAGTGGTCTGAGCCGGGAGACACATTACGAAATCGGGATGGACCCGGATCACGGCGCTGCCCGGTTCGACCAGCGGGGCCCCGGCTCTAGGCGTCGCGATCTCGGCCGGGCACCACGTTCACCGTCAGCTTCTGCGCGCGCCGGATGATGGTCGAGCCGGTCGGCCTTCCGATCCGCTCTCCGGTGAGCAGCCGGTGGAGATCGTCGACCCCGCTGACCGGCTCGTCCGGCGAAGCCGACGATGACGTCGCCGTCACGGACGCCGGCCGCGTGCGCCGGACTGCCGGGCTCGACGTGCGAGCACCAGCATCGCCGCTGTCGGTCGCGAGCTGGTGATGCACGCACCGAGCCGCCGCTGGAGCTCGGCGGTCTGGCCGCCGAGGCCCGAGCCGGCCGCGGCGGATGCGCCCGTGCTGGATCAGGCGGCTCGCCACCCAGCGCGCGGTGTTGACCGGGATCGCGAAGCACAGGCCCTGCGCCGGGCAGGATGACCGCGGTGTTGACGCCGACCACCTCGCCGCGCGAGTCGACCAGCGGCCCGCCCGAGTTGCCGGGGTTGAGCGCGGCGTCGGTCTGGATGATGTTGTCCATGAGCCGCCCCGAGCGCGAGCGCAGCGAACGGCCGAGCGCGCTCACCACGCCGGCGGTGACCGTGGCCTGGAAGCCGAAGCGGATTGCCGATCGCGATCACCAGCTGCCCGGGCCTGCAGCGCGCCGAGAGTCGCCGAGCGTCGCCGCGACCAGCTCGTCGCCGGTGACGCGGATCACCGCCAGGTCGGTGTCGGGATCGTCGCCGACCAGCGACGGCCTCGAGGTGGCGGCCGTCCTGCACCGTGACCTCGATGCGCTTCGCGCCGTGGACCACGTGGCTGTTGGTGAGGATCAGCCCGTCGGGCGTGAACAGGAAGCCCGAGCCGCTCCGCCCTCTGCTCGCGGGCCGCGACGCCGGCGTGGGCGCGCGTCGAGCGCCGTGCACGTCGATGTTGACCACCGACGGGCCCGCGCGGTCCGACCGCGCCCATGACGGCGCGCGAGTAGGCATCGAAGCAGCTCGGCATCGTCCTGCGCGAGCGGGCCTCCGGGATCAAGCGGCGCCTGGGAATGATGGAGCGGAGAATCAGGAGCAAGCGAGATGAATCTCGGCACGAAGGTCATGGCGGCTTCACCTCCCAGGGTCGTGAACCCGTTAGATGCGGGAGGAGCCGAAGAGACTCCGAGGCGCCGCTTTGGGCACCCTGGTGGCCGCGACGCGTACCGCCGCTGCGCCCGGGCGTCCAGGCGGGCGCCCAGCGGCCTCGATGATCCCGTGCAGCGCCAGCTCGCGCTCGCGCAGCGTCGAGCGCCCACGCGGACACGGTGAGGATCCTGGATTCGTTCTCGGATGCCCGCGCGGTCACCACGCCACGCAGCATGGTCGAGAGCCAGGCGCGTCCCGCGGCTCTACGACGACAGGCGGTGCCGGAACACCCACCGGGCCGGGAGGGAGGCCGGATCCTGGCCGACGCGCGGAGGCGAGGATGCGTGGGACCGCGGCCAGCTCGTCGAGCGAGAGCTGGCGCCGCCGAGCGCCGGGTCGAGCGCCACCAGGTCGGGGCGCACGATGTCGAGCAGCGGGCGTAGCCCGGCGGGGGTCGTGGCGATGCTCGCGCCGCGCTCGGTGCGGATCCGGCCCGTGCCGTCGGGCGAGACCAGCAGCAGCGTATCGGCCGGGCCCATCGCCAGCGCCGCGGTCGCCGCCAGCAGGCGACGGGTGGTGGCGATCTCGGCGGCCCCGAGAATGAGCAGCGACCTCGGGGAACTCCACCAGCTGCGCTCAACATGCCGAGGTCGCCGGTGAGCGTGGGCTCGATTCCGGGCGGCGTCGAGCCGGAGGGCCGCACCCAGAGCGACTCCTCGTCTCCTCGCCGACCGGATCGAGGATCCAGCACCCGGCCGTTGGCGAGCGTCATGCGCCGCCGATCGCTGGGTTCCGGATCGCCCGATGAGCAGCGGGTCGCAGGCGCCGTTCAGGCGCTGGCTGAGCTGGGCGTAACCGCTGCGCGTGAGCGGCGGCTCGGGCACCGGCGACCAGCGCCGCGCCGCCTCAAGAACGGCGGATAGCCGGGCCGGTAGAGCAGGCGGTCCTCGGCTCGGTGGAGCTGGTAGAGGTGCACCGTGACCGTGAGGCGCATCGCACGCTGGAGGGATCCTGGCTCGCCTCCCGGCCACGCGCCGGAACGCCTCGCGCAGCGCCTCCATGGCCGCCTGGTGCTCGCGAAGCCGCCGCGTCTCGCTGTTCTCTTCGTCGCCGTCGCTCGACGTCGGTGCCGACGTCGGCCTCGTCCAGCCGGCGCGCCGCCTCCATCATCACGGCCTCGGTGCCCGACTGGATCGCGCGCGCCCCGATCGTGCGCCTCCGGCGCGGAACTCGAACGAGCCGGTGGCGCCAGCCGAAGAGGCCGATCGCCGCATTCTCGCCCTGGTTGCGCTGATCGTCGACGGCGTTGATCAGCTCGCCGCTGTCGAAGTAGAGCGCTCCGCTGCGGCCCGCCGTCGCGGATCGTGAGGCAGCCGGTGGCGCCGTTCAGGCGCAGGAGCTGGCCCAGGTCGAAGAGCGAGATGACGCTCAGGTCGCCACCGAAGCGCCACCGCCGGGCCGCTCATGGTCAGGCCGGCCTGGCGGGCGGCGGGATCCCACGGCCGGGCGCTGGCGCGGAGAGCAGGTCGCGGTTGCTCAGATGATGGCCCGCCGCGTCCTCGGGCGCGATGATGCCGCGCGCGCACCAGCGTCAGGATCGACTCGTCCATCGCCTGCATGCCCTCGCGCCTGCCGGTCTGGATGACCGACGTGGAGCTGGAACGTCTTGCGCTCGCGGATCAGCGAGGCGACCGCGGTGTTGCCGGGCCAGGATCTCGAGCGCCAGCACCCGGCCGATGCCGCTGGCGCGACGGATCAGGCGCTGCGCCAGCACGCCCTTGAGCGACTCGGCGAGCATCAGGCGCACCTGGGTCTGGCGCTCGCCTTCGAGATGAATCCAGGATGCGGTCCACGGTCTGCGCGGCACTCATGGTGTGCAGCGGTGCCGAACACCAGCTGCCCCGGTGGCGGCGGCCGGTGATCGCCAGCGACATGGTCTCCGGCGTCGCGCATCTCGCCCACCAGGATCACGTCCGGGTCCTCGCGCAGCGCCGCCTTCAGCCCCTGGGCGAAGCTCGGGCGTGTGGCGCGCCGACCTCGCGCTGCGTGACCAGCGAGCGCTGATTCTGGTGCCGGTACTGGATCGGATCCTCGAGCGTCAGGATGTGCTTGGGCTGGGTGCGGTTGATGTGGTCGATCATCGCCGCGAGCGTGCTCGACTTACCGGTCCCGGGCGGCCCGGTGACCAGCACCAGCCCGCGACTGCATCTCGGTGAAGCGGCTGACGTGTCCGGCGAGCAGTCCGAGCTGCTCGAGGGTGAGGATGCTGATCGGAGAGCAGCCGGAACGCGCCCTGCCACGCCACGCGACTGCTCGTAGATGTTGCAGCGCAGCCGGAGGACCCCGGGCACCTCGTACGAGAAGTCCACGTCGCGGCTCGCGTTCGAAGCGCGCCCGGTGGTCGGCGTCCATCAACTCGAACAGCAGCACCGCGGATCACGTCGGGGGGTGAGCTGCTCGTAGGGGACCGGGCACGATCCGCCGTTGATGCGCACCATGGGAGGCGAGCCGGTCGTCGAGGTGCAGATCGGAGGCTCCCTGCTGCTTCACCGAGCTTGAGGATCGCGTCGATTCTCGCCATGGGAACTCCGGTGACAGGCCAGTCCAGGACCAACGCGCGCCGGGCGATCCGCACCCGGGAGGGCCGACCCGCCGTCATCCCCACTGTTTTCGGCACGTACCGCGCCGATTCTGCATGGCGAAAAACGGCGGCCCTCAATGCCCGGCGCCGGCGCGGGCCGATGAACGGTGTCGGAGCCTGGGCTATCGCCATGGGCTTCGGAGGCCACCATGTCGGAGTACGTCGAGAAGCTGCGCGTCAACGGTCACGGATCTCGCGCGCCGGGCGAGCCCATCGGTGGAGGGCATCGGTGTTCCTCTCGCCGCCTACTCGGCGCAACGCACGCCGGTCCCGAGACCCTGCTCGAGCTGCTCGACTCCCGCGACCGGCTTCCTGCCGTTCGAGCGTCTACTGCCGACGACGCGATCGTGCTTGCTCTGCCGGCATGGATCATCCAGTGGGTGATGGCCGGCCCCGGGATGGAGAACGACCTGGTCCGCCGCGCGCCTCGTTCCGCTACACGCGCGAGGAGCGCGTGCGCGTCATGCTGCGCAGCGGCGAGGAGCTTCGACGGCCTGATCCAGATGGAGCTGCCGGAGCACCTGAACCGCATCTCGGACTATCTGAACGGACCCGAGACGCTACTTCCCGCTCACGAACCCGGCAGCGGCACCGTTCCTGATCCACAAGGCGGCGGTGCGCGCAGATCTTCGTCTCTACGAGCGACTCGCCGCTTCCTCGGTCGGCGAAGACTTCGACCCGTCGTGAGTCCCCGGGTCGCTTGCATGTCGCCCGGGCCGCAGCGGAGCAGCGCCCGCACATTTCGCCGCTCGCTCACGCGCCTGCGTTTCCCGCCCGGCACCCGGATCTGCCAAGGAGCCTCCGACCGCATGCCCGGCATCCAGCCCGCGCGCCTCAAGCCCGGCGTGTCGCTACGACACGCCTGCCCGGTTCGCGTCCGCCTGACGACGAGACTCAGCGCCGGCGGCGGGCCTCTGATCTCGCGGGCGCTCGCTGATCTTCTGGGATCGCGAAGGTGCCCGGCAAGAAGCTCGACGCCATCGACACCGACCAGATCACGCCCGCCGCCGACTGCGTCTCCGAGAGCCTCGAGACGCTGGACGAGCGCTGGAAGGCCGGCTCGTTCCGCTACCTGATGCCGGACTTCCGCGCGCGCGTGCACCGCGGGCGAGACGCTTCCTCGTCGCCGGCGACCGGTTCGCGATCGGCTCCTCGCGCGAGATGAGCCCGGCGGGCCTGAAGGGCGTGGCCGAGGAGGCCGGGCTCGAGCTGGTGGTGGTGTGCGGCGCACAACATGGGCGACATCTTCCGCCGCAACGCGTTCAACCTCGGGCCTGCACGTCGTGCAGACGCCCGGAGGCGGTGGCCGACGCGCAGGACGGCGACGCGCTCGCGTTCGATCCCGACGACGCGCGCGGCTCGTCAACGAGACGCGCGGGCAGCGCTACGACGCCGGTGCCGCTCACGGCCAAGGAGGAGGAGATCCGGCGCACGCGGCGGCATCTTCGCGGTCGGCCGCCGCGAGTTCCGCGCCGTCGGTCGAGCGCCCGCCGCGCGATCGCACTGGCCCGACGCCGCGACCGCGCGCGCGGCATCACCACCACCGAGCAGATCGTGTGGGCGCACCGCGTGGATCAAGCAGGCGCGAGGTGCGGCCGGGCGCGACGCTGCGCGTCTACGCCGACCTGCTGCCCGCCTCCGGACGGCACCGCGCCGTTCTCGATCCACACCTTCAACCAGATCACCGGCGGCGACGCCATCTGGCCGCGCCAGATCGCGATCGCGAACGATCATTTCGTGTTCACCGGCGTGGAGGCCGACGAGCGGCAGACCGCGATCGGCCGCGCGTTCGCGCAAGCTCCACGGCCTCGAGAAGCCCTACTACGCGACCCCGGGCGACGGCATCTTCCACTTCTACTTCCCCGAGCAGGGCCTGGTGCATGCCCGGCGCATGGTGATCCCCGGCGCCGACTCGCACAGCCGCGCCTACGGCGCCTACGGCGCGATCGGCATCGGCGTGGGCTCGACCACGCTCGGCTTCGGCTGGTCCACCGGCTACATCTACTTCGACGCTCGCCAAGCAGCGCCGCGTCACGCTTCACGGGCGAGCTGCAGCCGTGGGTGAGCGGCAAGGACATCGTGCTCGAGCTGCTGCGGCGCTGGGGCGCGAAGCAGTCGCAGGGCATGTCGGTCGAGTTCGTGGACGCGAGCGGCCAGCTGCCGATCGCCTACCGCAACACGATCTGCCAACATGATGGCCGAGGCCGAGGCGCTGCAACGGCATCTTCGCCGCCGACGACATCACCGTAGGCGTGGTTCCGCGCCAAGGGCATGAACGACCTGCCGTACCCGCGCATCGCGCCCGGCGCCGACGCGCACTACGAGATCGACGAGACGCTCGCGCTCTCCGACGTGCGGCCGATGATCGCCAAGCCGTTCAGCCCCGGGAACGCGTTCCCGGCCGAAGAGGTCGCGACGCGAGCGATCACGTTCGACAAGGCGATGATCGGCTCGTGCACCAACGGCGGCTACGACGACCTGCTGTCCGGCCGCACTCGTGATCCGCGCCGCGCGCGCGCACGGGCTCACGACAGGCGGCGACGCGCGTTCGTGATCTTCCCTGGCTCGGGCGGCGTGAAGCGCGCAGATCGAGACAGCCTGATCCGCGGCTGGACGGCGAGTCGATCGCCGACGGTGTTCCGCTCGGCGGGCGGCGAGATCCGCGAGTCGTGGTGCGGCCCGCTGCTTCGGCCAGGGCCCCGACGCGCTCACCCAGGGCCAGCGCGCGATCACCTCGTTCAACCGCAACTGGACCAACCGCATGGGCGTGGGGGCGAGGGGCTACCTCGCGAGCCCGGCGGTGGTCGCGGCCTCGGCGCTGCTCGGCTACATGGGCCCGCCGAGTCGAGCTGGGGCTGGCCTGGGAGCCCGGAGCTGTACGAGTTCAGGGCGGCGTGGTGCCTCAGCGCCGCACGCCGGCTCGCTGACCAACGCCGTCGCTCACGGAGCAAACCGCGAGGGGCGGCGATGGAACCGACTTCACGGCCTCCCTGCGTGGCCGTGGTCCCCCACTTCAGACCCACGAGCCGCGGGTCCCGGCGCTCTCCCCGCCGGGTCAGTTCACGACCACCACCGGCGCGTCCGGCTCGACGCGCCCGCCTGAACCGCATCAGGTAGACGCCGGGCGTGAGCGAAGCGCCGTCCGCGCGCGTGCCATCCCAGTCCACGCAGTCGGCCCTGCCCTGCGGAGCGTCGACCAGCGTCTTCACCGCGCGGCCCTGCACGTCGAAGAGCCGCAACGACACCGCGACTGCTGTGGGTATTACCGTCGCGGCGCCGATCGCGTAGTCGAACGAGGCGCGCCGTGCGAGCTGGGATTGCCGCGGCGAAGCGGCGGAACGTCACTGCGGCTTCTGACGGGGCCGTGACTCACCGGTCTGTTCATGAACGACGAGCCGTCGGCACGGTGCACTTCGACCCAGTAGTGGTAGGTGACGCCGGGCTCGACGCCCGCGTCGTTGTAGGTGAGCGTGCTGCCGGTGAACGGTAACGGTTCGGGCGTCAGCTTGCTCGCCACGGGTCGAACTCGCTCTGAGAAAGGAGCGGAACACGTCGCCCGGGGCTCCTGGGCGCGAGGCCCAGAGCTGGATCGTGATCCGCACGCCGCCGCCCTGCGCGGCAGCGTCGAGCATCGCGGCGACTCCCACGAGCGGATAGTTCTCGGGGATCCACAGCAGGGTGGGGCCAGGCCGCCTCCCGGTCGGCTGCAGGCATCGGCGTGTGATTCGTCAGGTACGTCGAGTCGTTGGCGCTGCCCGGCGAGGTTCACGAACAGCGAGAACCGCGCTCACGCGCCCGGTGCGGTCCACGTAGCCTCGCGTCCTTCACGTGACAGGAACCACGGATGCGCGGACGCCGGCGGCAGGTACGGCTCGCGCGCCGTCGCCTTGCCGGAAGCCCGACCGACCAGTGCTCGACGGTTCCGATCGTCGAGGTGCCGGTGTTGGCCGGAACGGCGCGTGTCTGCAGGACCACGCGTGCGCTGTCCTGGGCGGTCTCTGCCGGGACCGAGCACCTCGAAGTCGGCGTCGCCCAGCGATGCCGGGGTCGTAGTCGAGCGTCGCGCCGACGCGGCACAGAGGAGGTCGTTGTCGACCGCGTTGTGAGCGATCTGAGCAGTAGGCGGTCGCGACCCGCGCCAGCGTGCCGTAGCCGCACCGGCACCGGCGGCTCGACGTGACGCGGCCGCGCGCGAGATCCACCCACTCGACCCGGTACCAGGCACTGCCGGCCGATCGACGAGACCGGGCATCGCGTCGACATAGAGCGTAGTCCGTGCGGTTGCTGACGCCTGCGATGTTCGGGTGGCCGGTGGGCGCGATTGATGCGCGTTCAGGCTGCGTGAACGCAGCCCGGCGCGCCGCCTCAGCGTCGGGCGCGCGGTACGCGCTGAACCCGAGGAACGCGAGTACCGCGCTGCGTGATCCATCGGAAGTCGATGCGCCCCTGACGCCGGCTCGGCGATCGCTCGGATCTGCACGACCTGCACGCCCGACGTGCTGTTGAGCGCCTGCCTTGGCGCGCCGCGTACACGTCCATCAGTCCCCAGCCGCAGCTCGGATCGTAGTTGGGATCGATGCCGAACGGATCCTGCCCGCGGTCGCCGGTCGCCTTGTCGTTGGGCATGATTGTGCTCCGGCGGTGTTCTGGAGGATCGAGCGGCACGCTGGAGCGGCGTCAGGCTTGGATTGGCCTGCAGCAGCAGCGCGCGACGCAACCCGGACACGTGCGGCGTGGCCATGCTCGTGCCCGGAGAGCTGCTGCGTAGGCGGTGCCGTCGCGGTGACGATCGCCGAACGCCGAGACGATGCCGGCGCCCGGAGCCACCACGCTCGGCTTCATCTCGTCGACGTGATCGGCGTCGCCGTCGTCGTCGCGCGCGCCCTCGTTCGGAGAACGCTGGTGACCCGATCATCGCTGCGGTCGAGCGTGCGCGCATGCGAGCGACGCGCCCACCGCGATCGACTTGTCGGCCGCGGCGGGAGAGGAGATGCACTCGCGTCGATCCGTCGTTGCCGGTGGCGATGCACCAGCACCAGGCCCGAGTCGACCGCCGCGTTCACGATCTGCGTCGAGGCGCCGCTGCCGTCGCTGGTGCCGCTGCCGCCCGCGCACGGTCGGTCGAGCCGAGCGACATGCTGACCACGTCGATCCTCTGCCAGATGCTGCCGGGCAGGAGCCCCGGCCACAGGCGATGGTCGGTTCGAGATCACCCAGTCGAGACCCGCTCGGCGCCGCCCACGCTCGCGCCGGCGTCCGAGAGCACCTTTGCAGTCCACGAGCCGCGGCACCCGGGCGCGACACCCGCGAAGAAGCCGCCCGGGTCACGCTGGTGCCCATCGACGGTCCCGGCGCACGTGGGTGGCGTGATAGCTGGACGCCCGGCGCCGTGATCCTGCGGATTCGTGCTGCCGTCGACGGCGTCGAGCACCGCTCCTGCACCGCAGCCAGAACTCGCCGCCACCGAGGAACTCTGCCCTGAGGGCTCGTGCCCGGGGTAGCGGATCTGACCTGAGTCGACGTCGTCGTTGACGCCGGTGTCGAGGATCGCGACCACGACGCCGTGGTGCCGTCCAGGCCCAGCTCCTGAGCAATACGTAACTGAACAAAGTACTAC
>ERZ1370068.8-contig-10003_pt1 | contig 29433 bp, 47 predicted proteins | sample MGYA00561227_ERZ1370068 | MGnify/ENA primary metagenome ERZ1370068 (study PRJEB38410, sample SAMEA6850437) | metagenome | study: Metagenomic assessment of the ecological functions of the soil: analysis of the soil microbiota associated with the...
GGTGCCAACGTTTCAATTTGCGTATTTTACAGGACGAGCTGCACATTTGCCGAATCGATCCTGTTGGCAGCCGCACGACCAACGACTCGGCTGTACTCAGCTCATTGTCCCAGCTCAACGCTCGAAAGTGTATCTGCTTTGAGACTACCGACTTCACGCTCACCAGTCACCACACGAGCTGAGGTGTCATGGGAACAATTTCTGCGGCAGTGGGATCCGGCGTGGAATCACGACTCAATCGCTGGGCTGGATTTTTGAAATGACCTTCGGCGCATCGATCATGGAAGGGGCTCGACACCCGACGAGAGGCCGAAGTGATGCCACCGTCTATAATCGCGGCTTCAATGATCTGCCACGCTACTACTGAATGACCGACACCATTCCTGATACGCTCTCAACCAGGGTAATGCAGCGCAAAAGCCTGAAAGGCCTGCCTCGGGACCACAGGACCGACTCCACCCCTACTGTGGCACTATCTCCGTAATCCAGTGACGCTCCCGGACCACGGTGGCGAAGATTCACCCGAAGCTGCAGCCGGCGCATCGATGCTGCCTCTATCCCGCCCGGTTCCCCTATCAACAGCCTTCATCACTTGACTGAGCGCTGACTTACGCATCCTTCTTGGAGCCTCATAAGGCTTTGCGTCAGGGCCATTCAGTACGAACCGAAGATTAGATTATAGTGCTCGGTACTCATTTTTGCGTCTCTGAATCCCGCCGAACCGAAAAGTCCCGACACCAGCATTCTTCCTCCAGCCTCGGCACGATCTCATCAGCTTCAGGCCTCACTCCTCCGAAGCTGGCGATAAGGAACCGCCCTCCACGACTGAAGCGACGATTTGTCGAAACAACGATGCCGAGAATTCGGACCACGTCAGGATTTGTTACTTTGCTATGATCAAGCGACCGAAACTCCACAATAAGTCGACTCTGCTTCTCGCCGCCCCTCAGCATCCTGGTCAGTCGACTGAAATGACGGGCCTCTTGTAGCGGGTAAGGCTCGGACTGGCCGGGGACCAGGTACGTCGTCGGGACTGATCTGCTGCATCCGCGGCGCACGACCGTCGGACGATCGTTGATCGCCGCTTCCCCCAGATTACGCTCGATGCCAGGCCGTCCAGGCGGGCTCCAGTGGCAGGCCTGCTTGATCAGGCTGGACGCCATGGCTCCACCGTTCACCATGAGCACGCGCTCCGGTCGCATCTCCAAAAGTAACGGTCGTCCCGTGTTAACATCGAAGTCACCGGGTGATTCACCTTCAGGCGTTCACCATGTCCAGGCTCACCACGCTGCATCTCTGCCAGTTTCCGTGGTGCCGCACCGTCGAACCCCGGGATCATCCGAGGATCTGGCGCAACCAAATGACTCACTGCACTCGCTAAGGCGGAAACCAATGCATCCAGTCTAAGCTCGATATCTTATTGGGCGCATAATTTTCAGTCATCGGGATCTGATCTCAGCACTTTCCGCGTGCTTCCGGCCCCTGGGATTGGGGACCGGGGGTAGCCATCTGCACCTTACCACGGAATCTGATGCACGGGTCCCCTCACGCACATCCGCGACGTCTTGATACTTTAGCCCGACTCTAGCGCCAAGATCGATCAAACATTCTACCAGAATACTGCGCTCTGTGCAAGAAGACGCCGGACCGACCCAACCCGATATAAACCCACCACCAACGTTTCTTAGCGCATGTCACCCCTGCGAGGCACGCCTCTATGGGTTCGTAACGTCACCCCCTGGATCATCCATGGCGATATGGAGATAACCAAGCAGCCCCAGGACTCAAGTGTTCAACTTCGGAAAATTCCTCAGATAGCACTCTGCTCCCCCCACTCTCGAAATCACCTTCACCTACTCGGTACCGGGATCGCGGCCAGTCAGTCTCCCGATGCGTATGGTGGCGCATGAGCGGCTCGCGCACGAGCCGGGATTGGTTGCATAACTAATGCCAGCATGAATAAGCCGCGCTTTTCGCGTCATTATCGTTACGTGCCGGGGGCGAACCAATCCCCTCGCTCATCGTGGACCCGCTACTGATCATTTAAAGTTATTCATGATTCACCTCTGCTCCGGAGCTGGAATGGCGGAGACGGTCGTCAAACGCGCTCGAATTCGAAGTGTTGACATTTATCTCGACGCTCTCATGCCGAAATGACGTCGCGGTTCGGCGGCACGAGGGGCTGCCGGAACGGGTGGAGCTGGTCCACGGCGACGTGCCCCGGAACATCGAGGTGCGGGAGGGGAAGTACGCTACCTCGCGGCACCGTGGACTGGACAGAAGACCGGTGCATTCCTCGGACCAGCGGGAAAACCGGATGCTCGCCGCTCGCTGCCCGCCCCGGCGGCGAGGCGCTCGATTGCTTCTCCTACCATGGCAGCTTCGCGCTCCATCTCGCCCGACGGGGCTGGACGAGTCATCGCCCTCGACTGCGAGTGCCGAGTGCCCTGAATCGCGGCAGGAGAACGCCCGGCTCAATGGCATGACCAACATCGAGTTTCTCGAGGGAGACACCTTCGATCTCCTGCGGAGCTGGGAGCGCGAGCGACGGCGCTTCGACCTCGTGGTCCTCGACCCACCCGCATTCGCCAAGACCAAGAGTGCGGTCCCCCAGGCGCTCCGGGGATACAACGAGATCAACTTGCGGGGATTTCGGCGTTCTGAATCCGGGCGGGACTCTTCTCACCGCCTCCTGCTCCTACCACGTCGCTCGAGCCGCTTTCAGGAGATGTTGGCCCGCGCCGCCGAGGACAGCGGTCGTCGGGTGACCCTGCGCCAGCTCCTGGCCCAGGCTCCAGACCATCCCGAAATCCTCTCCATTCCCGGAGACGGGGTATCTGAAAGGCGCGGTGCTGACTGTTGGATAGCCTTAAGCCATGGGCCTTGGGCCATAAGCCTGGACTCGGGCTGGCTGGGCCTAAGGCTTACGGCTTAAGGCTGATAGCTCTATCCCGGTCGCTCCTCCGTCAAAGGTTTGCTTATTGACTATCCCCTTATACTCAATGAGCTTGTAGCCACTCACCTGCCAAAGTGGTCGAACGCGTGCTATGCTGAGCGCCCTGCAACTCGAGCAGCAACGCCCCCGTCGGCCCCTGCCGTCGCTCAAGCAGTTGTACCACGAATACATCCTGCAGCGCATCGAGGATTACAAGAACGGCCTCCGGCGGAATGAGTTGTTGAACCTCGCCAACGAGGCGTTTGCCGAGATGGGTACGACGCAGGAAGCCCAGTTCGTGCTGACTGAAGTGCTCATGGCCGACTGCGTGGACCGGCTCATCAATCGCCGGCTTCGGCTTCCCTCCTATCGCCGATGGCTTTCCCAGTTCAAGGAGCTGCGCGCCGCCCAGCGGGAGCCTACCCACTGGGGTATCGATCGCCGCTGCCCGCTCCAGTTTCTTCCCCGTATGGAGCAGGGGATACGGCGGTCGTGATCGGCCCCGATGCGACACCATTGGCTTTCTGCTGGCGGCCCACGAGGTCTCGGTCGTGTACATCGGCAGCGACATGACCTACGTGGATCAGGTGGAATCACGGGTGTCGGAGGAAGGCTTGAGCGAGTGGTGCACTACCTACGTCGCACCGCCCGGCCGCTGGCCCACAGAGGTCATCGCGCGGACTCACGTTCTGGTGATGGACACGGGCACTCTGGAGCCTCTCGCCTCGGGAGCGGCGAGACGTCCTGCTCACCTTCCAGGATCACACCGAGGCCGGAGGCGCTCACCTGGTGCTCCCCAGTAACCGGTCTCTGGCACCGGCGGCTTTCGTCTCGTTCTACAGCGGGTGGCATCGGGAACCGGCGCCAGGCGAGAAGCGACGCCAGGCCAAGTCGGCCGGCCTGCTGGTCAGCAAGCCAGCCGAACCCGAATCGCTTCCGAGTGGCAACCCGGCAATCCCGCGGCGCCACGGCGTAATTCCCGCAACACCGCCTCTTCGTCTGACACACCGCGACCGACCTCCCTTCCCTGATCTCCGCTCCTTCATCGGGGCGCTGGAGCGTCGCGGCCTGCTTCGCCGCATCACCGCCGAAGTGGATCCTCGGCTCGAGGCCTCCGAGATCGTGCAGCGGGTCATTCGACGCCAGGGCCCCGCTCTGTTGTTCGAGCGACCGAAAGGCAGCTCCTTCCCGCTCGTCATGAACCTGTACGGCACCATGGAGCGGATCGAGATCGCCCTGGGCCGGCACCCGCAGCAGATCGGACAGGAGCTCGTCGAGACCCTGCTCCGCCTCGAATCCTCCGTCGCTCAAGACTCTGTGGGATTCGAGGGGAGTCCTGTCGCGCGCGCGGTTCCTTCATCCTCGCGTGGTGAGACGGGCGCCGGTTCACGAGGTGGTCGAGGCCCCTCGGCTCGATCTGCTGCCTGCGGTAACCAGCTGGCCCCGGGATGGCGGACCGTTCATCACTTTCGGCCCGACCATCACCCAGGACCCGGTGACCAGGCGCCGGAATTACGGCTTGTACCGGCTCCAGGTGTACGGTCCCGACCAGACCGGGATGCACTGGCAGAGCATGAAGGGTGGAAGGGCCCATCACTACGAGGCGGAGCGATCTGGGGACAGCGCTTACCGGCGGCAGTCGTCCTGGGCGGCGATCCCGTCCTGATGCTGGCCGCGATCCTTCCGCTGCCCGAGGACTTCGACAGAGCTGGGCTTCGCCGGTTTCTTCCGCGGCGAAGCGACTCAGCTGGTTCGGGCCCAGTCCAACGAGCTGCTGGTTCCGGCCAACGCCGAATTCATCCTCGAGGGCTACGTGAAACCGGGCGAGCGCCGGATGGAAGGCCCCTTCGGCGATCACTTCGGCCATTACTCCGAGGCCTCCGAGTTTCCCGTATTCCACGTCGAGCGGGTGACCCGTCGCCGCGATGCGATCTATCCCGCTACCGTCGTCGGCAAACCGCCCCAGGAAGACAAGGCGATGGGGATCGCCGTCGGCGAGATGGTGGGACCCCTCATCCGTCTGGTGAATCCCAACATCGTGGATCTCTATCCCTTCGAGAACGCGAGCTTCCACAACCTCCTCGGCGTCTCGTTGAAGGAGCGTCATCCCAAAGAAGTCTTGAAGACCGCGTTGAGCCTGCTTGGCACCGGACAGCTCTCGCTCGACCAAGGTGGCGATCATGGTGCGGGAGGACGTGAGTCCCCGCAACTTCACCACGCTGCTCCGCGAGCTCTGGTATCGCTTCGAGCCGGGCGAGCGCATGCTGCTGCTGCCGATCGCCCCGCTGGATACCCTCGACTACACCTCCTACCGGATGCACGTGGGAAGCAAGCTCGTGCTCGATGCCACCGGTGAGGCCCTCACGACCGAGTCACCCGCCCGGGACGTCTCCAACCCCGCGGCAATGGACCGTCGAGTCGTCCGCCACCGCCTGCTGGAAGGCGGCTTTCTCGTGGTAGTCGGTGAAGCAGGATCCCCGCGATGTAATCCAGAAACTGCTGGCCTGGAAAGACCTCGGTCCGGTGCGCTTTATCGTTGCGGTGAGCGAGGACGTCGATCTCTCCGAAGAGTGGAGCCTCCTCTGGGGGATCTTTACTCGGTTCGATCCGGGGCGGGACATGATCTTCACGGGACAGGAGTTCATCGGAGCCCGTCCGGTCTATCGCGGGCCGATCGGGATCGACGCCACGTGGAAAGAGGGCTACCCTTTGCCGCTGGAAATGGATCCGGCAACGGTGAGTCTCGTGGATCGCCGTTGGGGGAATACGGTCTGTAGCAGCGTGGGGGCCTGACGATGGATCTGGGACTGCGGGGACGCGTTGCTCTCGTGTGCGGAGGCTCGAGCGGGCTGGGCTACGCCGTCGCCGAGAGGTTGCTGGGAGAAGGCAGCCCGCGTCGCCCTGAACGGGCGAGACCGGGCCAAGCTCGACCGCGCCGTCTCCCAACTCTCCTCGCTGGGCGAAGTACGCGGCTTGCCCGCCGACGTGAGCCGTGCCTCCGAGTGCTCTGCCCTCGTCAACGGTGTCCACTGCAGGCCATGGGTGGCCCCGACATCGTCCTCTGCAATTCCGGCGGACCCTCACCGGGAGCATTCGAAGCGCACAACGAGGCAGCTTGGCAGGCCGCGCCTGGACACGAGTCTCCTGTCTGCCGTGCACTTGAGCCGTTCGGCCGTGACCCACATGCGAGCCAAACGCTGGGGCAGGATCCTGTGCCTGACCTCCGTCGCGGCACGGCAGCCTTCCTCCGCCCTGATTCTATCGACTACCGCCCGGGCCGGAGTCCTCGGCTTTTCGAAGGCGCTCTCCGACGAGGTGGCCGCCGAGGGCATCACGGTCAATGTCCTCTGTCCCGGCCTGTTCGAGACCGATCGCCTGCGTGAGCTGGCGGAGGTTCGCGGGCGTAAGCGATGGCCGACCGGTCGATCGCGTGCTGGCCGACATGGGAGAAAGCCTCCCCATTCGCCGGATCGGTACTCCGGACGAGTTCGCCGCTGCCGTTGTGTTCCTGGCCTCGGAGCCGGCCCGCTATATCACGGGACGGTGCTGTCGGTGGACGGCGGGATGACGCGGTCGATCCTGTGAGGGGATCAGGGGTCAGGTGTCAGGTTTCAGGGAAGGGTTACTTTGCCCTCCCACTTCGGAGGTGATTCTGTCGCCGAACTGGGACCCTTGATACCTGACACCTGATCCCCGAACCCTGACACCTCAAGCAATGCGCGCCCTCGTAAAGCCAGCCCCAGGCCCTGGAATGGAGCTGCGCGATGTCCCGGTCCCCGAGTACGGACCGAGCGATGTGCTGATCAAGGTCCACCACGCCGGTGTCTGCGGGACCGACCTCCACATTTGGGAATGGGACGCCTGGGCCAGCGCGAGGCTCAAACCGCCGGTCGTCATCGGCCACGAGTTTGCCGGCGAGGTCGCCAAGCTGGGTCGAGAAGCTGCTTCAGCCGGATTGCTCAAGCTCGGCGACCTGGTGACGGCCGAAGGCCACATAGTGTGCGGACACTGTCTCCAGTGCCGAATCGGTGAAGCCCACCTCTGCCGGCGCACCCAGATCATTGGAGTAGATCGAGATGGGGCATTTGCCGAGTTCATTGCGATGCCCGCTGCGAATGTGATGAAGCTGGACGGAATTCCGACCGAGGTCGGGGCCATCATGGACCCGACCGGAAACGCGGTGCACACCGTCCTCGAGGGCGGAATGGTGGCTGGAAGCCGGGTCCTTGTTCTGGGCTGCGGGCCTATCGGGTGCTTCGCGGTAGGTGTCGCCCGAGCCGCAGGGGCCGCTCTTGTCATCGCCAGCGACTTCAACTCCCGGCGGCTCGAGCTGGCCCGGGTCATGGGCGCCCACGTCACCCTCAATCCAGGGTCGGACGACGTCGTGGCCCGGGTGAAGGAGCTGACCGATGGGGACGGGGTCGACCTGGTCTGCGAAATGAGCGGCCACCCCTCTGGCCACGCGCAGGCCTTTGCCGCTGCCCGCCTCGGCGGTCGGGTCAACCTGCTGGGCACGCCGAGCAAGACCACCGAAGTGGATTTCGCCCGCGACGTGATCTTCAAAGGGCTCACCCTCTACGGCGTGACTGGGCGGCGCATGTATGAGACTTGGGACGTGATGCTGCGTTTGGTACGCTCCGGCCAGCTCGACCCCCGCCCAGTGATCACCCACCGTTTCGGCCTGGATCGGATGGCCGAGGCAATTCAGGTCATTAAGGACGGCCAGGCCGGTAAAGTGATCCTGGAGATCGGCGCATGAAATCCCCGCTCGATTCCCGCATCGAGGCGGAGCTCGACCAGTTTCGCCGCGACGGGGTCTACAAGCACCTGAACTACATCGAGAGCCCGCAAGCACCCCGCGTCAGGATGGAAGGACGCGGCGAAGTCATCGTGCTCTCCTCCAACAACTATCTGGGCCTGAGCAACGAGCCCGAGGTCGTGGCGGCCGGGCAGGCTGCGCTCGACCACTATGGCGCCGGTACCGCCTCGGTTCGCTTCATATGCGGGACGTTCACCGTCCACCGGGAACTGGAGGCCGCCTGCGCCCGGCTGGTGGGTACTGCCGCCTCGCTCAGCTTCGTGAGCTGCTGGAACGCCAATGAGGCCGTGCCTGCAACGCTCCTCGGAGAAGAAGACATCGTCATCAGCGACCAGCTCAACCACGCCTCGATCATCGATGGGGTACGGCTCGCGAAGGCGATCACCCGGTGTCAGACCGCGGTCTACAAGCACGCCGACATGACCGACCTGGAAGAGAAACTCTCCGCCGCCAAGGATCGCCGGACCCGCATGGTGATCACCGATGGGGTATTCTCGATGGAGGGTGCCATCGCCCGATTACCGGACATCATCGAGATTTGCCGCCGCCATCGGGCCACCCTCGTGGTGGACGATTCACATGGGACCGGGGTTCTGGGCAAGACCGGCAGGGGGACCCCGAGCATTTCGGAATGGCCGGAGAGGTGGACATCATCACCTCCACCTTGGGGAAGGCCTTGGGCGGGGCGGCGGGTGGCTTCGCGGCGGCCACCGAGGCGGTCTGCGACTATCTGACGCAGCGCGCCAGACCTCAGCTCTTCTCCAATGCCCTCCCCCGACGGTCGCGGCCAGCGCTTTGGCCAGCATCCAATACCTCGAAAAACACCCGGAGCTGGTCGAGAATCTGCGCCAGAATTCCCGCTATTTCCGCGAACAGCTTCTCGCGTCAGGGTTCAAGCCCCTGCCCGGAGAGACTCCCATTATCCCCGTAATCCTAGGGGAAACCGCTCGGGCGATCGACATGAGCCGTCAACTCTTGGAGGAGGGTGTCTTCGTAACCGGGTTCGGATATCCCGTGGTTCCGCAGGGCCAAGCCAGGATCCGATGTCAGATTTCCGCCGCGCACACCAAGGCCGATCTGGACCAGGCTTTGGAGGCCATCCGGAAGGTTGGCCGACGCCTTGCGATAGTGTGAGGCGTCACCAACTAAGCGGTGTCGGTATCCGTTCGGTGGTGTCAAGAGATCGTCGGCTGGCAAAAGTTCAAGTAGTTTATTAACCTAGTTGCCCAAGCCGAAACAACGAAATAATCTAGCGCATCAGCCGGGCATCAGGAATCAGCGATTTCTGGGGCCCAGTAAGATGCCAGCAAGGGGCGGATTGCCCCCTTGCCAAGTGCCGCCGAAATCCCAGGAGGTATCGTGATGCGCATGCTCAAGTCGCATCATCCCGGTGGTCGCGCTGGCCGCTCTTACCCTGTCGCCCAGCTTGGGTGCTCAGGAAAGAGGAGTGGGGACGCCTTTAGTTGGTATATCGGCCCCCAGGGCGGGACCATCATCTTCGAGACGCCCAATCAGACCCAGGGTGCAATCCCCTCGGTCGGCGGGCACTTCCTGATCATGGCTCGGCGGACCGGCCTCCTGCTCTCGTTCGATGAGGGCATCGCGCAGGATCAGAAGACTTCGTTTGCTGATCCCAGCGCCCCGGGCGGAGTGCGGAGCGTCACCTTCAACGATCTGCGCAAGTACTCGGCGATTCTCGTCGCCTACCCCCTTCGCGGCCATCTGCAGCCGTTCCTGGGCGTCGGTCTCGGGATCCTCCAGACTGGCAACGAGTACCCCAGAACACCGTCACCCAGGTTGAGAAGGACAGTTTGACCGCGGTGGCCAACTCTCTGGGCAGCTATGGATTCGGGACCGGGCTCATCGGCTTGCAGGCCAAGGCTGGCGGAGTCGCCCTCTTCGGCCAGGCCCAGGTCATGACGGGACCGAGCTCGGGCAAACTGCTGACCGGCGCTTCCTTCGCCTTCGCCGGCGGTATCCGGATCAGCCTCGGTTCGGCTCGCGAGGACGTGACCAGCGGGTACTAATCAGTCCTGAGCGTTGAAATGAAGCGGGGGCGATCAACCATCGCCCCCGCTTTTCTTTGCTGGTAACTCGCGAATCCGAGGACCCGATACCCATGGCGAGCCGCGGATCGCAAAACGAAGTGGCCAGTCCGCGGCCTTGGTGAGTCCGATTCGAGGCGTCGTGGCAATGGACTCCTCGGCAGGTGCCTCGCCCGGCACGATCACGATCGGGGCCTTGGGCATTGAGTGGCCGTCGAGCGCCCGGGTAATCCCCATCGCCTGAGTTAGCCGCCCGGGTCCGGAGCATAGCGCCCGGTCAGGTACCTCTCCTCGACGACGACGCATTGCGGGCAGTCCCTCCAGCGGCTCCAGCGCTCGAATCAGGATCGCGGACCCCAGGCCCGGCGGTCCCGCTACCAGATTGGCGCACCAATGCATCCCGTAGGAGAGATACACATACCAGCTTCCGATGGGCCCGTAGAGAGACTCGTTCTGCCGGTGGCGACGATAGGCATATGCGTGCGAGGCAGGATCCTCAGCGCCAAGGTATGCCTCTACCTCGACGATCCGTCCGACGGTGCGAACTCCACGAAGGCTCGAGACCAGCCGCGCTCCCAGTAGCTCACGCGCGACGTCAATCGTATCCTCCTGAAAAGGCGACGGGCAGCGGAGCTGCCCGTCGAATCCGGCTCACCTCGCCGCCTTTCGGGTTCGAGGTCGGCTGGCCTTCTTGCGCGGCGGGGAAGGTGCCTCCGCTTCCGTTGCGGGAGTTGCCTTGGACCTTGTTCGGCGGGACCGGGCGGGCTTCTCCGCTGGCGCTGCTGGCTCCTGCGTCGTGGGAGTCTCGTCCAGACTGACCACCCCAACCATGGGGATCTCACGGCTTGCCGCAGGAAGCCGGGACCCCCTGACGGAACCGAACTCCCCCGGGCCGACCCGTTGCTCGGGCCGCCAGCCGGCTGGGCCTGCTCCTGTGCGCCTTCGGGGATCGCACGCTCGGCGGTTACCAGCGATTGGCCCTCGGACGGCCGCGAGAGCACTTCATACTCGTCATCGGCAATCTTTCTCACGTCGGCGACTTCGGCATCGTGGGCCTGACGAAGCAACCGGTGGAAGCGCGCGGGCTCGATCAGCGGGTCCATCCGGCCGTTCAGCGCGGCCATCCTCAGGCGAAGGGACTCATGCTCTACCGGCCGCGGCAGCTCAGACAGGGCACGGCGCATGAGGTCGAAGGCACTCGCGAGCGTAAGACCGCTGGTACGAGCCGCGGGCGCAGGAGCAGACACGGCACAGGCACGAGGCGATGGCTCCGCCGTCGACCTGGGCTCGTCCCGCCGCCCGCCCCGACCGCGTCCCCTTCCCCGTCCCCGACCGCGACCAGGGCGTTCGCCATTGGGAGCGACTGCTTCCGTCGCTGGCGCCGCAGACGCAGCCGCTTCGGCAAGCGGGGCGACCTCATACTGACCGTTGTCCATCTTGCTCACGCGGAGCAGGCCCTTCTGCCCGGCTTCCACCACGAACTTGCTGAACCGGTTGAAGCCCGCGTTCTTCTCGTCGAAGTTCGGGTCGATCTGCTGCATGACCTGCTTGAGCCGGTCCGAGCGCATCACGTCGTGGTTCTGCGCCATCATCGCGACAGCATCCTTGACCAGCGCCCATGGATCCCGCTGGGTTGACGGGATGTCGGTCTCCTTGGTGAGTCCCGCGAGGTCGCTGTAGCTGTAGTACTCGTCGCAGTTCTGGATCAGGAGGTCGCTGGCCGACTCCCGGATCCCGACGCCGATCACGTACTTCCCGTACTCCTTCAGTTTGATCACCAGCATCGAGAAGTCGCTGTCACCCGAGAGCAGGATGAATGTGCCTATCTCAGGACGGGTAAAGACCAGCTCGATGGCGTCGATTGCGAGCCGGATGTCGGTCGCGTTCTTCTTGTTGGTCCCGAAGGCCGGCGCGAAGATGAGGTCGATCGATGACTCCGACAGCGGGACGATGTACTGCGGATAGCGCCGCCAGTCCGCGTACGCCCGCTGTACCGCGACCTTCCCCTTGATGAGGTCGCTGCTGACCAGCGTCTTCAGTTCTTTGGTGAGGTCCGAACGGATGCCGAGCGTGACGTTGTCGAAGTCGATCAGAAGGGCGGCGTTGGGAGCGTGCAGAGGTGGTTCGCCCCCGCGGATGCTACGGATGGGTGGCTTATTCACGAGAGGTTGAACTCCAGCTTCCTCGCGTCTCTGGCGCTGCTACGGAGATCTTCCCGGACCCGGATCTTCGGGAAGTCGCCGGCCGCAGAGAAACGCTTGGAGAATCCTGAACGGCGGCACAATGCCGCGGGGCGCGAACCCCCGGATCACGGCATTGCCGCACATGATGGTCTCGACCAAATGGAGGCTACGCGAGGGGTCGGCCGGGTCGCCGATTGTCGCGGACTCTGGGCGGGTCGGCCGGTCCGGGGTGCCAGTCGCGAGGGCCGGAGCAACTGGGGCCTCACGGCTCCCGAGTCGGCGTCTCGCGTCTGTGCGGGGAACAATCTATCGACGAGCCCCCGCGGCTGGTAGGGCGGAAGGCTCGGCTAGTGCAGCCGCAACGCGCTCCCTGCCCGGCCGTCCCAACCTTCGGGGCGTCCCGGCCGGAAGCTTCCGTTGCCCAGGCGGGAGAGCACGTCGGCCACGGCAGCGTTGATCGCGGAGCAGGTTGAGGCGACGAGGCGGTTCGTCCCCTCGGTAACGGTGACCGGACGTTCGGTGTTGGACCGGGCGGTGAGACAAGGTACCCCGAGGACCGTGGTCTCTTCCTGAAGCCCCCAGAGTCGGTGAGCACCAGGCTCGCTTTCTCCACCAGGGACAGGGCTTCCAGATACCCCAGCGGCTCGAGCAGGGTCACCCGCCGCGCGATGTCGCTGAGACCAAAGTCCTGGATTCTCTGCCGGGTCCTCGGATGTATGGGGAACACCACCGGCATCTGGCCCGCGAGATCATCCAGAGCGTTCAACAGTTCGGCAAGGGTTTCCCGTTGATCGACGTTCGATGGCCGGTGCAGGGTCACGAACGCATAGGGTTTTCCGCCACTCCGTAGGTCTCCGGTGCCCGAAGCTCCCGGGCTCGGCTCTGGAGGTGCAGCAGCGTGTCAACCATCACGTTTCCGACGAAGCGGATCCGCTCCGGAGCAATGCCTTCCTGAGCCAGATTGGCGTCGCCGTCGCGACTGGGGTGAGGCAGAGGTCAGCCAGCTGGTCGGTGAGGATGCGGTTGATCTCTTCCGGCATGTCTCGGTCTCGGCTGCGCAGCCCAGCCTCGACGTGGGCAACCTTCACTCTCTTCTTGGACGCAACGAGGGCACACGCGACGGTTGAGTTCACGTCGCCATAGACCACGACCCAATCGGGCTTGAGCCGATCGAGAACCGGCTCGAACTCGATCATGATCCGCCCGGTCTGAACCGCGTGGGTGGCCGATCCTACACCCAGGTTGACCTCGGGCTCCGGGAGCTCAAGGTCGGCGAAAAAGCTGTCGCTCATCGCCGCGTCGTAGTGCTGGCCGGTGTGGATCAGCCACTGCCGGGTACCAGGCAGTGCAGCGGCGGCGCGGAGCACGGGGCGACCTTCATGAAGTTCGGCCGAGCCCCGACAACATGCAGCAGGCTGGTCATCAGTGATCGTCCGCCAGAGGAAGGGCAAGTTCGAAGTAGAACCGGGTGCCGAAGTCGGGTGCGGTTTCCACCCGAAGGGTTGAGCGCATCGCCTCGACCAGCTTCCGACAAATCGACAGACCGAGTCCGGCGCCGGAGAACGCGTACTCGCCCTGCTTCTGCCGCCGGCGGAACGGCTCGAACAAGGTCAGCATCGCCTGAGAGGGAATCCCGCGCCCGGTATCCCGCACCGAGAACTCAACGCGGGTGTCGTCCAGCTGCTTGCCGGCCACCTCGACAAACCCTTCCGAGGTGAACTTGAGTGCGTTGGTCGTCAGGTTGAGCAGGACCCGCGACAGCGCGACTGGGTGACCCACCCGGAAGTCCGACTCCGGAGCCTCCAGCCGCACCGTGAGACCCTTCTCTTCCGCGATGGGCTGCACGATGTCTCTCACCGATTCCAGGATGTCGCTGATGGAAAGGGAATCGGATCCAGATCCACGAGACGGTCACCTCCCGCGCCAGCTCGATGACATCGCTCGCGAGAGAGCTGAGACCAAACGCCGCGCTGTAGATCAGGCCGAGCTGGCGCTCCTGCACAGCATTGATGTTTCCGCTCCGCCCCCGTTGCAGGGTCTCCGCCAGGAACAGGATCGAGGTCAGTGGCGACCGGAGGTCATGCGCGACCTCCACCACGAGCTCCAGACCGTCGGGCCCCGACAGGCGATCGGCGAAGTGCTGCGCCCAGTCCGGCTCCAGCCGGGCGTGCACCTGTTCGATGGCGCCGAGGACCGTGAGGATGGATTGCTGTCGGGAGGTTCGGGATCGCGCCGGATTCTTTCCAGCAGCTCGCGGCGGATCAGTTCGAGAAGGCGGCGGGTCAGGACGGTGCGAGGAACCTCGATCGCGTCAACGGGTCGCCGCCGTCGGCGGCGGCGCGAATCGCCCCGGCGAGTTGCACCAGATGGGTGCGAACTTCCTCCTGGGCTGGGCTGTCTTCGACGACCTGTTGCCATCCAGCCTCGACGTGGCTCACGGCCTCGTCGAGTGAGCGCCATACGGTCACTCAGGCGTCCCCGTCAGCTCGTCGCGATGGAAGCTGTGCTTGTCCATGAGGCGGTAGAGAGTCGTCCGATCGATGCTGGCCAGCCGCGCCGCCTTCGACATGTTGCCGCCGGCCCGGCCGATCAGCCGGGTGAGGTACTCCTTCTCGAACTGGGCGACGATCCGGTCCTTGGCCAGGTGATAGGCGTCGTCCATTACCGCGGTGGAAATGACGCCGTCGGACGGCCATTCGCTGGCGTCTTCGTAGATCGGAATATCGTTGGGCTGGATGACCTGGTCCGGTTCCGCCAGCACCGCAACATGCTCGATGACGTTCTGCAGCTCGCGGACGTTGCCCCGCCAGGGTCGGGAGCGGAGGAACACGATGCTCGCCTCGCTCAGCTTGGGCACCCGATCGCCCATCTGGCGATGGCGTTGCCAGTAGTAGGTCAGGAAGTGATTGGCGAGCAACGGAATGTCTTCCGGCCGCTTGCGCAGCGGCGGCAGCTTGATCGGCACGACCCGCAGGCGATAGAACAGGTCGCCACGCAGGACGCCTGAGTTCACCGCGTCCTGGGGATCCCGGTTCGTGGCGGAGATGAACCGGACGTCCACCACGGCATCCTGGGTCTCGCTGCCCACTCGGCGCACCACGCCGTCCTGAATGACCCGCAGCAGTTTGGCCTGCAGCGGCATCGACATCTCGGTGATCTCGTCGAGGAAGAGCGTTCCGCCGTTGGCGGTCTCCAGCAGACCCGGCTTGTCGCGGTCGGCCCCGGTGAAGGCACCCTTCCGATGGCCGAACATCTCCGACTCGAGCAGCGGCTCCGGCAGCGCAGCGCAGTTGATCGGAACCAGGGCTCGGCCCACCCGGCGGCTGTGCTGATGGATGAACTGCGCGATGACTTCCTTACCGGTGCCGCTCTCCCCGCTGATGAAGACCGAGGCATCGGTCGCGGCGACCTTGCGCGCCAGATCCACGGCCTTGCGGAACAGCGGCGAGATCCCGATGAGGGCGATCTTGTCGCTGTGTCCGTTCTGCTTCATCAGCTGCAGCCGCAGGTCCCGGGTCTCCCGTGCAACCATCACCGCGTGGGAGGCCCGGCCGATCAGCACCTGCAGGTGAGTGGCCGAGAAGGGCTTGGGCAGGTAGTCCCAGGCACCGGCTCGCAGCGCCTCAATGCTGCTCGCGACGCTGGGATTGCCGGTCATGACGACGACGATCGTATCGCGATTGTGCTCCAGCGCGGTCCGGAGAATATCCATCCCGGACGTCTGGGACATGTAGAGATCGACCAGGATGATGTCGAACTTGCGGCGCTTGACTGTGTCGAGCGCCTCTTCTCCCCGACCGATCAGCGTGACGTTATACCCGTCCATCTGCAGGACGCTGGCGCAGCTCTCCCGCAGAGTACGCTCATCGTCCACCACGAGGATGCGGATGCTGGCCTTGACCTCGGCGGGGATAGCGAGCGGATCGCGGTCGCCGATCTCCCCTGGCGGGGGTTCCGGTCGACGATTCGCGTCAGCGATGCTCGATCCCATTGCACGGCTCCTGTGATGCGCCCGATCCACACGCCCGCGCGTGTGGTCCTGGTCAACTGCGGCGCGCAGTCGTGCTCGGACTCTTTGGCTTGCGAGTCCCCGCGGAGCCCGCGGGTATAGGTCACTCACAGCATCTTTAGTACCACACCCTATAGCACAAATCAAGCAACACCGTGTAGTATTGACCCGATTGGTGCTGTTGCTGGACTACGCAACACTGATGCCATGTCGCAACAAAACGCCAACTCTTAGGGGCCGGTTTGTCACGACCTCGCAATCAGCCGCCCCGTATATTTCGACCGCTCAAGAGGCCCTGTTCGGTACCGACTTTGCGTGAGGTCGTGCGTCTTGATAGGAGCAGCTTGCTCGATTCCTAAGCAATCCGGAGCAGCATGGCCGATACTCTGATCCCCACTAACCGATCGCCCGAAGAGCCGGACGTTGAGATCGAAATGGTTCCCCAGGCGGGAACCATGGCGGCTGACCATGGGCGCTCCAGCGGTGGATGACGATAAGGTCAACTGGGGTCGTTACACGGCGGCGCTGCGGCGCTACAAGTGGCTGATGCTGCTGATCGTTCTGCTCGGGACTGCCGGCGGTGTTGTCGCCACCAGGTTCCTGCCTCCGATTTACACCGCCAAGGCCACCATCTGGATTGAGGACGGTGGCGGCAAGACCGGGCCCGATCCGGCCGGGACAGCTGCTTGGTCAGCAGGCCTGGATCGAGTTGCTCAAGACTTATGTCGTGTTTGATCCCGTGGTCCACCGGCTTCGCCTCTACCTGACTACCGAAGGATCGGGCCGACAGCATCGCGTTCACCGGGTTCGACATCGCCGACAAGTTCCACACCGGCGATTTCACCATCAAGACCGACCCAACGGGTGCCCGCTGGACCCTGTCCCGCGAGCGGTGCGGAGATCGCTTCCGGGACGATGGGCGATTCCATCGGTGGAAAGCTCGGGTGGCGCTGGGCGCCGACCGCGCAGCAGCTCCGGAAGGGCAAGACCATCGCGTTCACGCTCAAGAACCCGCGCGAGGTCTCCAATGATTTGATGGAGAACCTCAAGACCTCGATGGCGAGCCGAGGACGCCAACTTCCTCCGCATCTCGCTCAATGGCGAGGAGCGCTACGGGCTGGCTCCTCAACTCAACGCGATTACCGACCAGTTCGTGGACATCGCGGCGGAGCTGAAGCGCAGCAAGCTGGTCGAGATGCGTCTGGCACTCGACTCCCAGCTGGTGATCGCCGCTCGCAACTTGAAGGAGGCCGAAACCAAGTTGGAGGGCTTCAGGGTCGGCACCATCACCGAGCCGACTGAAGGCGTACCGGTTCCCGGCGGGCTGTCCACGACCTCCCAGACGGTCACCACCGACTTCTTCAGCAAGAAGACGCAGCTCGAGGCGCTGCGCACCGACCGGAAGCAGATCGAGGACGTGCTCGCCGCGGGCCAAGGGAGGCGCCATCACTGTAGATGCCTTCCAGACCATCGCCGCCGTACGTCAGGCGCCGGATCTGGTGCGTGCTCTTACCGAGGTGTCCAACCTCGAGGCGGATACCCGGGCGCTGCGGTATCGCTATCACCGATGAGTACCGCGGGATCCAGCAGAATCTCGCCAACCTCGAGATCCTCAAGACCCAGACAATCCCCACGCTGGCTCAGGCCCTGATCGATCAGCTGAAGGTACAGGAAGCGGATCTCGACAAGCGCATCGATGTGGCTGGGAAGGGACTGGAACAGGTCCCGGCGCGGGCCACAACCGAAACGCGGTTGGTGCGGGATTTCGCGGCGGCAGAGAACCTCTTCAAGACGCTGCAGGAGCGGTACGAAGAGGCCAAACTCTCTGAGGTTTCCGCCATCCCGGACCTCAAGATCCTCGACCGGGCCACCATCCCACAGAAACCCAGCAGCAACAGCGCGCCGAAGATCATCTTCATGGCCTTCGCAGCCAGTCTGGGTCTCGCCGTGGGCCTGGCCCTGCTGCTCGACCAGCTGGACAAGCGGTTCCGCTATCCGGAGCAGGTGTCGCGCGAACTCGGCCTCAGCATCCTCGGCGCAATCCCGGCCATCCGGAAGAGCAAGCAGGGGCGAATTGACGCCGGAGGAGGCTTCGCCAGGTAGTCGAGGCGTTCCGAACCATCCGCCTCAACCTGGCCCACTCCTATGGTGCGGCTGGCCCGGTGTTGCTCACCGTCTCGAGCTCCGGGCGCGGGTGACGGCAAAGTCACTCGTCTCCTCGAACCTGGCGGTTTCGTTCGGCGAGGCCGGCTACAAGACGCTCCTGATCGATGGTGATATCCGTCGGGGCGAATTGCACCGGATGTTCGGTGTAGACCGCAGGCCCGGACTGCTCGACTATCTCACCGGGCAGGCGACCATCGACGGCATCATCCGTCCGAGCCCGCACAAGGGCCTGTCGGTCATCCCCTGCGGAACGCGGCGCGCACCATGGACCCGAGTTGCTGGGATCCGCCGCGATGGTCAACCTGATTGCGGCAGATGAAGAGCCGCTACAACGTGGTGATCGTGGACAGCCCGCCCCTCGGCGCCGGCATCGATCCCTTCGTCCTCGGCACCGCTACCGGCCACCTGATGCTGGTCTTCCGCTCCGGCGAGACCGACCGGCAGATGGCGGATGCCAAGCTCCGCCTGCTGGACCGGCTGCCGGTCCGGGTGCTGGGCGCGGTGCTCAACGACATCCAGGCCCAGGGCATCTACCGCTACTACTCCTACCTGTACGGATACACCGCCGACGAGGACGCTGCCCCGCAACTGTCAGGGAAGTCGGGAGAAAACGGGAACGGAGCTTAGTGGAGGGGAGTTACCGGGAGTTGTTCGAAGGCACGGACCCGGTCGTTGTTGCCTTCCGCGCGAAGATGGCGGAGCGCCGAAGTAGCGCGCAGCAGCATCTCGACGGCATCGACCGGGGAAGCCGCAAAATCGGGAACCGCGCAGTAGCCCGCCCGAACTCGCAGCGTGTGGTTACCGGTCCCATTCGAGATCGGCATTCGCTCCAGCACATCGCCCAGGCGCTCGACCATTCTGACGGCGCCCTGAGCTTCGGTCGCCGGGGCAATCACCGCGAATTCGGCGGGCCCGAGGCGTCCGATGGCATCGGAGGCCCGACCGCTCTCCCGCAGAATCTTTCCTACCTGTTCCGCGATTTTCAAAGCCAGAGTGTCGGTCGTCTTCCGGCTCGGCTCCCGGCTCCGGCGCGAATACGACGCAGGCGAGCGCTTGCCGGAGGCGCACGGCTTCGGAACCTATCTCGCGAGCACGGCGGGACAGTCCCCGCATGTTGTATAGCCCGCTCGGATGATCCAGCAGGTTTTCATCGCGGATCTGATCCACCTCGAGCTTGGACTTGAGGAAAGTCTCCAGCTTGAGGAGAAGGGCTTCCCCGTCGAGCGGCTGGCCCAGGAACTCCCAGGCCCCGGCGCGGTAGGCCTCGAGACGCTGAGTGCGCCCGGAAGGACCGGCGGTAGTGATGATGATCGGAGTGGTGGCGCTGAATCGCGGATCACTGCGGAGCTCACGGCAAACGTCCACTCCGTGAACGTCCGGCATTTGGGCATCGAGGATGACGAGATCAGGTCGTGCGGTGCGGGCGCGCTCCAAGCGCCTGAATACCGGTGTAGGCCCGAAGCACGGCGTAGCCGTTCGGAGCGAGGATGCTTTCGAGAGAGCGAGCCGACCACTCCTGGTCGTTAGCGATCAAAACCAGCGGGGGACGCTGCGACATGTCGCGATCGGGCATTGACTCTCGATTCTGAGGGCCTTGGCCGAACCCTTCTCTGGGACTTCTGGCAGTTCGAGGGGAGCGGCGCCTTACGCTTCACGGTGCCTGCAGGTCTCATGCGAATGGATCCAACGCGCTTAAGACAATAAGGCACTTAGCCTTAGGGCGCAATGCGGGCAAGTGGGCAGAAAGCCGGGAAGCAGTGCCGCCACAACGAGTTGCGCCAAAATTGGAAAGGGATGCCAGGGGGTACTTCAGGGGTCGGCAGGCCGAGGATGAAATTCTACCCTAGACGGTTCAGCCACGGCCTATTCGTTGCGTAGGCGCGGCAATGAATGCGGCGCCGGGCCCACAGAAAGCGGAGGCCGTGTTGCGCGGATCGGGCACTATTCGGTAAAAGTATTGCAGCAAATTAGTTTAAGTCTTCCCCAGCCAGTCGCGATTGGCGCGGCGGCTAGCATATTGGATGCAACGGAGGCGGGTCCATGACTTCGGGATCGAGGATGGTGCCTTCGCGGGGTTGGCGTCTTCTCCTGGTTTTGCTGGCGCTTGGCTCCGGCCAGACTTACCGGACAGGATTCGCTCCCGCCGATGATGCTGGCCGAAAGCCCATCGCCACCCGGGCCGATCTCGAATCAGCCCTGACTCAGGCCGAGCAGATAGCGGCATCCGACGGATACAGTGCGGAGCTCCGCGATCAGAAACGGGCCGAAGCGGCCCTGATTCGCGAGCGTTTGCGGGAGGGGACTTTCAGGTAGGCGATCAGATCACCGTGCACGTCGAGGGAGATTCCACCTTGAGCGGCACGATGACCGTGGGTCCTGGGAAGATTATCTCGCTGGCCAACTACGGCGACATCCCGATGACCGGCGTGCTCCGGTCCGAGGTGAACGACTACCTGAAGCAGCAGCTGTCCAAATGGATCAAGAACCCCGAGGTAGACGGCCCGGTCGCATGATCCGGCTCTCGGTACTCGGGGCTGTCAGCAAGCCGGGCTTCTACCAACTGGACTCCGGCATGCTTTTGAGCGATGCTCTTCAGGCGGCCGGCGGGATCGGGAACTCGACCGATCTGCACAATTCAACGATCAAGCGTGGAGAAGAAGAGATCGTTGCCAAGGAAGTGTTCTACGAAGCGATTACCGTGGGACGGACCTTGGACGCACTGAATCTGCGGGCGGGAGATGAGATCGACGGTCGGAGCCAAGAGCACGACGGACTGGTTTGCGACTCTACGCACGTTCGCGATCATCCCGGCCCTCATCATCAGCCTGTATGGACTCGGCAAGCTGTTCGGGCTCTTTAACTAGATACGGATGACTCCAGGATCCTCAATGGCGTCGGCGACCGGCTCACGCGTCAAGACTCCAACCACCCGAGATCGATGGCTCCGCCTCGTCGGGGAACCCGATCAGGCGGTGGAGCCGGCGGCCCGCTCCGAAGGCGTTGAACCGGGCGATGAACTTCAGCCTTGCGCTGGTCGCCCTTGTGTTCATATCGCCGCTCATGTTCTTCCTCGCGCTGGCGGTGAAGCTCACCTCCCGCGGTCCGGTGTTCTACACCCAGACCCGGGTTGGGCTGGACCGGCGCTGGTCGCGGACCGCACCTGAACAGCACAAGCGGGCGCATGACCTCGGCGGCAGAGTCTTCCTGATCTACAAGTTCCGCACGATGTGTGTGAACGCCGAGCATTTGTCTGGCGCGGTGTGGGCGGCAAGGGAAGACCCGCGGGTCACTGCAGTGGGCCGCTGGCTCCGGGCCTACCGGCTCGACGAGCTCCCCCAGCTGTTCAACGTGCTGAAGGGCGACATGAACATCGTGGGACCGCGTCCCGAACGGCCCAGCATTTTCACCGAGCTGCGCAGAGCATTCCGCACTACGAGTCCCGGCAGCGGGTCCGGCCCGGGATCACCGGCCTCAGCCCAGGTCAGCCGCCAGTACGACGAGTGCCTGGACGACGTGCGCAAGAAGCTCCAGTACGACTTCGAGTATCTCCGCCGCCAGAGTCTGCTGGAGGACATCCGCATCATGGTCAAGACCCTCCCGGTGGTGCTCTTCAAGCGGGGCGGCTGGTAACTACCCTGTGGCGGCGACTGCAGGAGCCGGTCTCCACGCCCGCGATTCGACTCGCCGATCATAGTCCAGCGGTTCTGGCGGCGATCGCGTTCGCCATTCTCTTCAGCAAACCCGCAGTTCTTCTCGTCCGCGACTGGTGGAACGACCCGGACGCGGGACACGGCCTGTTGCTGGCGCCTCTCGCTATCTGGCTGGCGTGGCGTAGCGGACTGGTCCGGTCCCGGCCGGCTCGGGTAAGCGGGGCCCTGATTCTCACGGGGGCGGTGCTGCTCCGCTACCTGTCGGGACTCGCCGCGGAACTATTCACCATGCGCCTGTCGCTGCTGATGGGCGCTGCCGGGCTGGTCCTCTTCTGGTATGGCTGGCGACAACTTCTGCACTGGTGGCTCCCGGTAATCCTTCTGGTGTTGTCCATTCCCGCTGCCGGACATTGTCACCAGCAGCCTGGCCCTGCCGCTTCAGCTGCGTGCCTCCCGGTGGGGAGCGGCATTGCTCGAGTTCCGGCATGTTCCGGTGAACCTGTCCGGCAACGTCATCCAGCTTCCGGGACGCCAGCTGTTCGTCACCGAGGCATGCAGTGGCCTGCGTTCCTGACGGCGCTGCTGAGCCTCGGCGTCCTGGTGGGTGGCCTCTGGCTGCGACATCCGGCGGGTCGCATCCTGCTGGTTCTCGCGGCGATTCCTGTGGCGATGGTCGTCAACGCCTTCCGAGTCTTCCTGACCGGCTTCCTGGTGTACTTCGTCTCTCCGGATCTGGGCGAAGGGTTCATGCACCTGAGTGAAGGCTGGCTTCTGTTCGTCATCGCATTCCTGCTCCTGGGTGCCTTCACCTGGGTCGTAGCGGGAGTTGAACGCTGGATGGCGGAAAGGAAGGCCGCGTGATCGTGATGACGCGTTGGATACCGGCCTTCCTGTTGGGCACCGGTTGTCTCCTCACGCTCGGCGTGGATCGGCAGCGCGACATGCCGCTTGCCGAGCCGCTCGATTCGATCCCGATGACGCTCGGCGGAAGGGCTGGAAAGAACCTGGAGATCGCCGAGGATGAGCGCGTCGCCGCAGGTATGACGTCCTACATCTTCCGGGTGTTCGAGGAAGGACCGTCCCCCATCAGCGTGTACGTCGGGTACTACGATCACCAGACTCAGGGCAAAACGATCCACTCGCCCAAGAACTGTCTTCCGGGATCGGGATGGGAGGCTCTGGAGGCGGCACCGATCGCGGTGACAACGGCCAACGGTCCCGTCACGGTCAACCGGTACCTGCTCCAGAACAAGAACCAACAGGCCCTGGTGTTCTACTGGTACCAGGGGCGGGGCCGGGTCGCGGCGAGCGAATATCAGGTGAAATGGGAATTGCTGCGGGATGCGGCGCTTCGAGGCCGGTCGGAGGAAGCGCTGGTGCGGGTGGTGGTGTTCCTCAACGACAAAGTCACCGAGAGCCAGGCAGTCGACCAGGCGAGCCGAGTGGCTGCGGACCTGGTTCCCGCCGTCTTTCGTTCCCTCCCAGCCTAGTTCATCAAGCCGCCCGCCGGGTCGGCTCCCAGATCGGATTGCGCTCGCCTCGCAGTGCCTTGCCCCACGCCAGCAGTCCAGCCAGATGGGTCGCGACAACGAATCCGCACACCCCCATGAGACGAGGCATCGGCCTCCCCTCCGGCCACCGCAGAGCGATTGCACCGGTCACGAGCACAATGAGTCCCGCGAGGAAAAACAACGCGGCGATCGGCGATCTCAAGCTGAGCATTGCCAACCCGATCAGCAGCAGGGGAGCAAAAGGAAACACCAGCCAGCGGCACAGCTTATGGCTCGCCAGCATCCAGGCAAAGGAGCCATAGCGGAACGGATTGAGCAGCTGGCGCTTGAACCAAAGGGTCTCCAGCCCGCGGGCCATCGTGCGGACCTTGCGATGGAATTCGCGTGGCAGGGACACGCTTCGAGGCACGAGGCAAACCGCCTCATCAACCGAGACCGCGCCGGAATCCATGCTCCCGGGCGACCAGAGCCGACGCGAAGTCCCGGCTCAGGGCTTCGGGAAAGAGGCTCTGGTGCAGTTCCCGGCGAATGGCATAGTAGCAGCCGCTGGCGCCGACGATTGAACCGCACGAGGTCTCCAGCGATCGCAGCCACATCTCATAGCCCACATAACGGGACTCATCGCTGGTCGCCACGACGTTCAGATCTCCCACGCTGAGATCCCGGCCCGACGCTACCCCGACAGAGGGGTCCTGGAACGCTCGGATCAGCGGCTTCAGAGACTGCGGGAGAATCCGGATCGTCGCGTCGGTGTTGACGACGATATCGCCCCGGAGACGCGAGGCTGCGGCATTCTCAGCAGCGGTTTTGCCACTCCGGTTCCCCAACCGCAGCAGGTCGACGCCGTGGTCGGCGTACTCTCCACGATTTCGTCGGTGCGGTCGGTGGATGCATCCGAAATGATCACGATCTGGCGGCGCTCACGAGGGTAGTCGAGCGCGAGCAGGCTTTCGATGGTCCCGCGGATCGAAGCCTCCTCGTTGTATGCCGGCACGCTGATACTGATGCTCGGCCATTGCTCTGGATCGGCGGGTCGCGGTTTGGCCGGCCGGAGGAGACTCACGAGGCGGAGCAGGACGGGGTAGCCGAGGTAGGCATAGATCGCGAATACCACGGGCAGCCCGATCAGGGTGTATTCCAGAGCGGTCATCCAATCACCGTGAGACGAGAAGCGAGCCAGTAGAGACCGGGAATCGCGAGCGAGAGTGGACGTACCTAAATACCACAGCGAAGGCGGTTTCAGGCGGATGCCTCGCCGCCGTACCGGACCGCGTAGACTACCTTCTCCGCCCGCTGGAACAGCCGCAGTGCCAGGGGAAAGCTATCCGGCCGCCAAGTTGATACCTTCACCGAAACGGCCCCACAGAGATTCGCGCCTGCCACATCGGTGAAGTACTGGTCGCCGACCATCATCAGGGTGAGAGGATCGGTAAGCCCCAAGTCCTCCATCACGCAACGGAAGAGGGATGTCGCTGGGTTTGCTGATGCGCTGCAGTTGATGCGGGTGGAATGCCTGCGCCGCAGGGTCGCTCCAGCGGTCCTGACCCTGAAACAGACTGCGGCGCACCACGCGGCCGGATAGTGAATAGGCACGTAGGACCGGGAGATTGGGAAAATCTTGCCCAACTCGATGAAGCGTCCCTCACCGCAGTTGGAGAGGATGGCGTGCTGGACCCCATCTTGAGCAACAAGCCGCTCGAAGGCGGGAGCAACTCGGGATCTACCCGATCTCCGTGATGCTTCATCAGGGTACCATCCACGTCCCATAGCACCGCGCGGATCCCCGGTCGGCGAGGATCGCTGGTTCGAGTCGGCGGATATCTGGAATGTGGAGCGTAGGCCGCAGGCAGCCGATCAGCCGGAAGAGCCGGGGATCGTCTGGCGGGCGGTCGCCAGCCAGGCAAAGTCTCCTGACCCGGAGGATGTTCTCTAACCGATTTGGTGACAATATTTTGCAAGCTGGATTCTATCCCGGATCCGGTCGATTATTAAGCTCCTTCGAGGCGGCCTTCTGCAGCAAGAGGCGTGCGGACCCTGATTTGCAACAGCACCCAGCCGACCAGAACTCGGATTCCATGACTGCACAGAGTGCCCTGACACTGCCCGACTCGGAAGCCGCCCAGATTCAGATCTGGCGCGCCGTCACGGTCGCCGCGTGTGCCGGCATCGCGCTGGTGGCGATCACAGGCATTCTGGTTCCCGCCGGTCTGGGTTGGGACTTTGCCAACTTCTACGATACGGGTCGTCGAGCGGCGGCGGGTCAGTTGATGACTATCTATGACCCGACCGCGACGATTGCCGGCCAGGCACCTCAGGGGGCATGGCGTTCTGGGGAGCACCGATCTCCGCCTGGTTTTACGCTCCGTTGAGCGTGTTCTCTCCCGAAGTCGCTCTGATCCTCTTCAAGCTCGGCGGAAGTCTCGCATACGCAGGTGGTCTCGTCCTCCTCTACCGGCACCTGCGGGGCACGGCGTCGAGCTCACCGCTCGACCAGGCGCGCTTTGCCGCGGTCTTCTCATTGGCGGCGCTGGTCTATCAACCGTTCTGGACGATGTACCGGGTCGGCGGGCAGACCACTCCATTCGTATTCCTGTTTCTTCTCTTCGCTCTCCTGGCACATCAGCGGAACCAGCCGATCGCCACTGCCCTGGGGCTGCTTGCCGCGGTGCTGTTCAAGCCCGCGTTCCTGATCGCTCCGGCGTTGTTGGTGCTGCTTTCGGATCGGCGGCTGTTTTTCGCAATCGCCGGAGTGTTCGGCGCTGCGGGCCTGCTCTCGGTTCTACTGCTCGGTTGGCCGCTGCACCGGAATTCATTGACGTCCTGCTGCGGGAAGCCAACGGCCTTCGCCGTGGTTCTTCAACAGCTCTCTGTATATCCTGGCCGACGCATTTCGGCCCATCCAAGGAGTCGGCTCCAATTCCCGGGCTGGCGGACCCCTCCCGGACTTGCTGCGCACCGCACTCAAAGTCGCGGTGCTGGGCGTTTTCATCTGGCTCGCGCTGCGAAGCCGGAAGCAGGAATGGAACCCGCCCCAGCGCCGCCATTTCAACTTTCTGCTCGCGACGAGCTTCTGCCTGCTGCTTTCCCAGGTAGTGTGGGAGCACTATCTCGCGGTGTTGTTTCTCCCGCTCGCCTGCCTCATCGCGGCTGGGCCGCAGCTGACCGGTCCCGCACGTCGACTGCTGGCAGCCATCTTCGTCGTGGCGCTCTTCCAGAATCTGATCTTCGTGATGTTTTTCCGCTCCCATGTGGCACTTGAAAGCAACGCCGCCCTCCTTGCGGTGAGCCTGGTCAAGAGCGGCACGCTGCTGCTGTATCTCCTCTGGCTGGTGTGGTACAAGGACCTTTTCTTCGCCTGGCAGGCCCGGGTTCCGGGCACACCATTTGCGGCCCCCGATGGCGCCTGATCCAGCCTCACTTCCAGCACTCGAGCGGGTATGGCCAGCTCCCAGAACCCGGTGCGCGTAGTCCTCTTCACCGGGGGACGCGGGTCGAGCGTGCTCTCCCGGGAGCTCATTCGCAGCGAGCGCATCGCGCTCACCCTTGCGATCAATGGGTACGACGACGGGCTGTCCACCGGCGAGGTGCGTCGTTTCCTCGGCGACTGTCTTGGCCCGTCCGATTTCCGGAAGAACGCGTCACGGCTCGCGACCGAGTTGCACACCTGCGATGAACGGCTGGTCAAACTGCTCGATCTCCGCTTTCCCGATGAGTACGGTTTCGAGCAGGCGAGAGCATCGTTCGCTCAACTTCGAGAAGGCGGGCCGCCAGCGGCGGACGAGTTCCAGCGCACAGTTGCGGAACCTGGTCGGCGGGATCGACCGTCGCACCGCCGACCTTCTGGCGAACCGTCTCGATCGCTTCGAGCAGGAGCGTGCCCGCACCGGGTACCAGTTCAGCTTCGCCGATTGCAGCCTGGGCAATCTGGTTTTCGCCGGATGCTTCCTCGAGGTCGGCCGCGACTTCAACCGCGCCGTCGAGGACTACACCGGGCTGATGGGAATTCCCGCCGGCATGATCGAAAACGTGACCGACGGCGCCAATCTCTGCCTGGTCGCGGTGGACGGTGACGGGAACCTGCTCGCCACCGAGGCCGAGCATCGTCACCGCCGACAAGCCACAGTACCTGCAGGACATTTATCTCCTCCGCCGACTGACGACCGCCGAGGAGCGAAAGCAACTGGGGCGAGAAGGGCCGGCTGCGTTGCAGCGCTTCCTTGCCGCCAATTCCGTCAAGCCGGTTCCCAACCCGCGCCTGCTCGCCAGGATTGCCGAGGCGGACATCATCGTGTTCGCGCCGGGCACCCAGCACTCGAGCCTATTCCCCTCGTACTTCACGCCGGGCATCGGCAGGGCCATCGCTCGGAATCTCCGGGCGGTCAAGGTCCTGATCACCAACCTGCATGAGGACGCGGAGATTTCCGGCAGCAGTGCCGTGGACCTGGTAGACAAAGCGCTCTACTACCTGCGGGAAAAGGGGCAGCTGAGCATTCCCACTCCGTGCCTCATCACCCACTATTTCATCAACGACCCAGGCCGGAGCGAAAGCGGCGCGCCGTACGTTCCGCTGGGCCACCTCGACAGTATCGAGGACCCGCGACTGGTCCGCATCGGGAACTACGAGGACGGAGTAACCGGCCGCCACGACGCGACCAAGGTCCTCACCCCGTTCATCAAGTCGTTCCTGCGACGGGACGAGCGCTTGCGGCTGGCGGTGCTGCTGGTGGAGGGCCAGTCGCTCAACAAGACCGGGCAGACCATCATCGAGATGGTGCGCGCCGGAATAGATCAGCTTCCGGTCGTGGTGACGCTGTTCTACGAGGGCCGCGAATCCTTCGATGAAGACTTCGGGAACTCCCTTCCCTTCGAGGTGAGGAATCTCGCGACCCAGGGCTCGTCCATAGAGGCCGCATTCGCCCGAGTCGTGAATGATCCGGGATACGATTACGTGCTACTGTTCGAATCCTCCGGCATGTACAAGGGCGAGGACATCGTGAGCCTGGCACGGCACCTCGAGGGCGGACGGCTCGACGCGGTATGGGGAAGCCGTCGTCTCTCGGTCAACGACATCAAAGCAGCCTACCAGCTCGTATACCGGAGCAAGACGCTCAAGAGCATCGTCAGCTACATCGGGTCGCACGTCCTGAGCCTCGCCTATTTCACGCTCTACGGGCGCTTCATTTCCGACACACTCTCGGGAGCGCGGGTGGTGCGCTCCAGCTTCCTTCGCAGCGGGCCCTTCGACTACCGGCAACGGGAATTCAACCAGGTAGTGCTTTCCAACCTTCTCCGCCAGCGAGCCGAGGTGTTCGAAACGCCGGTGTACTACTTCCCCATTTCGCCGGAGAAGGTTCGCCGCACGACAATGGGTGACGGGTTGCGGTCGCTGGCGACGATCCTGCGTCTCCGCTGGTCGGCGCTGCCTGCCGCGCCAGCCGCGCCTCCACTACCGCGAGCCGAAACGGACCCGGTGGTCCTGCCGCGGGATACCGTGTCGCTCTCAAAGTAGCGCGCGGGAATGGCGCGATTCTCCCTGATCATCTTCGACATGGATGGCGTGCTTGCCGACAGTTCCCCCTGTCACGCTCGCGCCTACCAGGATCTCTGGAAGGAGATCGGGGTCGAAGGACCACGCTATGACTCGATCATGGGCAGGCCGACCGGCGAGGTGATCCGCGAGGTTACCAGGGATCTAGCGCCCACGACCGGAGCAGGTGGAGCAGTGGGTCCGATTCAAGCAGGAGCGAGCTCGCGCATACCTTCAGAAAGAAACCGTGACATTCCCCGACACCCGTGAAGTCCTGGAAAAGTTGACGGCGTCAGGAACTGCGATTGCGGTGGGGACCAGCGCCTCGCGCGATACGCGCGGAGCTTCTGCTGCGGCAGATCGGAGTCCTGCCGCTCATCCCCGTCCTGGTGACGAGCGACGACGTGCGAGAGGGAAAGCCGGCGCCCGATACCTATCTGGAGGCGCTACGGCGTTCGGGAGGAGATCCGGACCGGACTCTGGTCGTCGAGGACAGCCTCTCTGGGCTCAGGGCCGCGACCGCCGCAGGCACTCTGGTCGGCAGCAGTGCGCAACAATCTAGCAATGCGTAACTGAACGAAGTACTAT
>ERZ1370068.1108-contig-11011_pt1 | contig 29431 bp, 49 predicted proteins | sample MGYA00561227_ERZ1370068 | MGnify/ENA primary metagenome ERZ1370068 (study PRJEB38410, sample SAMEA6850437) | metagenome | study: Metagenomic assessment of the ecological functions of the soil: analysis of the soil microbiota associated with the...
AGTATGCTTCGTTCAGTTACGTATTGCTATCAACACCGTGTCCAGCGGACAGGACATCACTTACGCTAATCCGCTGGGTCTGGCGTTCACCAACGGCGCCGATGTTAATCAGACTCAAGGCTCGCGCATAACCAACAACTGGCTCGTGTGCACGGTTCGGACGAGCCAAATCATTTGTCCGAGCGCTGCGGGCACTCAACGCGCCCAGGCGATTCCCGCCGCGAGCCTTGCTGCTCTCGGTCTGACAGTTGGGTCAACGGGAGCAGTCACAACGGTTGAGGTGTCCAACAATCCGTTTCTGTTGAGAAACACCACTCGCGTCCGCGACTTCAGGTTAGTGGGGGCAACGAATACGAACTCGGAAGCGTTCTACATCCAGGACGATTACAAGTTCGCCCCCAATTTCAGGTCAATATCGGGGCGCGTTGGGATTACCAGCAGGCTTACAGCAACGATGGCACCGCGTATGCGAAGTTCAACAACTTCTGGGACAACCTCGCGCCGCGCATCGGTTTGAGCTGGGACTTCACCGGCCAGGGTAAAGGGAAGCTGTTTGCCAACTATGCGACCTTTATCGAAGTGCCGCTGCCGCTGGACGTCAACGTTCGGGCGGGCGGTGGACAGGTGCAGACGGACAAGAACTTTAACGTCAACCGGCTCAATGCTCCGGCCAACTCCACCATCACCGCTGGTTTCACGCCGGTGAATCTGGGCGCCGATCCGACTCCGCTTGATCCTGGGCTGAAACCTCAGAGCGTTGGGGAGTACAGCATGGGTATTGAGTATGAGCTCAAACGGGATCTCGTCGTCGGCGCGCGCGGCGTCTATCGTCACATGCGAAATGTGATCGAGGACGGTTCGTTCGACGATGGCAACACCTACTTCCTGTTCAATCCCGGACGAAACGAGCCGGGAACGACAGAAAGGGCAGCCTGCGAGGGCGATCCCTGACCGGGCGTTTACCACGTTGCTTTGGCAGCGCAGCGCGCTTCTACCGGGCACTTGAGTTGACGGCCACCAAACGATTTACCAATAACTATCAGTTTATCGCTTCGTACGTTTACTCGAGTCTCACCGGCAACTATGAAGGACTGTTCCGGAATGACAATGGTCAGGCTGATCCGAACATTACTTCGCTGTTCGACCTGCAGAGCCTTTTGGATAACACCTATGGGCGTCTGCCGAACGACCGGCCGCACCAGTTCAAGTTCAACGGTAGTTATCGAACTCCGTGGCGGCTGATGATTGGCGGTAATTACTACGTTCAGTCCGGCACTCCATTCAACATGCTGGTGCCGCACGTCGTTTATGGAAACAACCAGGGATCGGTGTGCCGCGCGGTACTGCGGTTGTGCCGGTGGTAACTGCGATTGAGCCTGGTTTCCTGAACCAGGTCGAGAGTGTTGGCACGACGCGGACACCTACCACCATGAATCTTGATTTGGGCGTTTACTACCCAATCAAGATTGGTGAAAAACGTGAGATCCGCCTGAGCGGTGACTGGTTCAATGTCTTCAATAGCCAGCGGGCCATCACTCTGGACCAGACCTTCTCGATCAACAGCGGCGTGACGGGCGTGCCTGCGGTTGCCAATCCGTTTTATGGATCGGCGCAAATCGTTCGAGGCTCCTTCGGCATTCCGCTTTGGCGCGAAGTTCACGACTCCTAGAGAAGGGGACTACCGCTAGCCCCGACGGGGAGAGTGCCTCCGAAGAAGTCTTCGGAGCCCTCTCCCCACTTTGCACGAACTACCTTGCGCGGGAAGCTGCGGCGTCAGCCAGCCCGGGCGACCTTCTGCTCCTCGCATGGGAGAGAAGGTTAGTGGTGAGGTGTCGACAGCTACTGTGCACGCTCAGGGATCATCACGGGCGCGCCTGCACGTAACAATTTTGTAGGAGCAGTAGGAATAGTTATTCAATGTAGCAGCGCCGCGATCCGGTCGCTATGCTGCGCACCTCGCCTGACAACCTCTCCCCAGCGAGAGAGGAGAAAAGCGCTCCGGTTTCTGACGCCTACAAATTTTTGCAGGATTGCCATTTGATCGAAAGCTTTCTTTACAAATCTTAACAACTCAACGGAACGCGAAGCCAACCTTTCGTCGTAAATTGAATTCATTAGTTATTTGACAGTCTGGTGAATTGACGTTACGACTGATCGGGTCTCGACGTGCGCGGGACGTTTAGGGGCGCCCGGTCAAAGGTTTCCGTCAACAACAATTAGTAGAGAATCGAAGCGCAGAGGCGGGAATGGTCTTCCCACTAGTCGTGAAGGTCTTTCAGAGTCATTCGGTTACCCAGACCGATGGCACCGGCGACCGACTCGATCGCTGACATCCGATTCGAAAACAACATTCCTGGGGCCCAGAGCTCGAGTCCCAAAATCGAACTGAGGCGGCTTCCGGGGCGTTTCGTATTTAGCCATCAATACTGCGTCGTCCCAGTTTTGATGAAGAGGCGAGCTTTCAGCTGCGCGCAAACCATAAGTTTGCGTTGCCAGGAGCTTCTGATTGTTTTATTCGGGAGTCCGGCATGAATGACGAACCATCATTGTTTTACGAGTTCGGGACCTCACCAGCGAAGCGTGCAGGAGCGTTGCTCGGAGAAGGACGACGAGTTGGTGTCGCTACACGCCAAAGGTGTTTGAGACACTGCTGGTCCTTGTCGAGCACAGCGGACATGTGCTGGCCAAAGACGATTTGATTACCCCGGCTTTGGCCGGACACATTTGTCGAAGAGAGCAGTCTGACGCAAAACATCTCGTTGCTGCGTCGGGCGCTCGACGAAATACCCGGCTCACGCCAATACATTGAAGCGAATTCCCAAGCTGTGGCTACCGCTTTGTGGCAGACGTGCGCCAGTTTGTCGATTGACACGCACGAAACCACCACCCAACAGAGCATCAGCACGCAATTGATGATCGCTGCCCAGATTGAAGAAGAGGTGAGCGATCCTCCAGCGCCGGTGGCCATTGGCCCACCGCTCCGGCGAAATGGCTAACCAGGTATCGCGTCATGTGGCGCGACCGTCGTCGCCTTGATTCTAATCGTGGAGCCTGGCCGCAGTGTATCTAAGTTATCGCAGTCGCGCGGCAGCGAATCGCGCGGCGCCGCGCCAGCATTGCCATTCTGCCATTCAAGACGATCGGCGACCTACGGAACAGACGACCAGAGGTTCTGGGTCTGGGAATGGCTGATGCTTTCGATCATCAGGCTAAGAGTCATCTGAATCAAAACCACCGTGCTGCCTACCAGCTCGGTGTCTGCGCTATACTAAATCGCGAGAAAGGACGCAGTGGAAATCGGACAGGCTGGGAGTGGAAGCGGTGCTCGAACTGGCACCGTGCAGCATGAAAGGCGATCTGGTGCGCATTACTGCCCAGCTTATCCGGATGCCATCGACAGAAAGCGATCTGGACAGCAAAGTTCGATCAGAACTACCGCGATCTGTTGCCCTGCAGGACTACGATTTCGAGCGAGTTAGCTTCATCTCTGATTCCAAAGTTGCGCGCTGGGCACGGCGACCTACACCGCAGCCCACGGCCCGGCAAATCAGGAAGCTTACGAAGCCTATCTGACCGGTCTCTTCTTCTGGAACCAGCGTTCAAAGAGAGCCTGCAAAAATCCGCTGACTATTTTGAGGAGCGCCACCCGGAGGATCCAAACTATTCGGCTCGCTTACGCGTTGCTGGGCGACGTTTACTTTTCGAGTTATGCCGACGGCTACGATCTGCAGGTAACCGCCAAACGACGCGCTGGTAAAGGCGAACGCCGCGATTAACAAGGCACTTCAGCTGGACGCGAGAAACATTGCCGAAGCCCACGTTACCAAAAGCGGGGCTGATGCGGATGGATCCGGAAGGATCGGATCGGGAGTACCGGCGCGCCCTCGAACTCGAATCCAAACCAGGGCATCGGCCACATGCGCCTCATGCTCAATTTTTGTTCAATCAACGCAAGCTGGAAGAAGCCGTGACGCACGCCAGACGAGCGGCAGAGCTCGATCCGACCTCGCCGGTGGCCCATATTTCGTATGGATTCATGCTCGCGATGTCACGCGACAACGAGGCGCGGCGGCGCCAATATATCAAGGCGCTCGAGCTTCAGCCTGACCAGGTCATAGCGCGTTTCAACATAGCCAATGTCTATGCGCAAAAACTACATGTTCAAAGAAGCCATGGCTGAATTTGATCGCATCGCTGAGAAAGATCGCATTTTAGGAACGCTGGGCCGGGCCTACGTTTATGCACAATTCGAAAAAACGTGACGCCATGCGTACCAGGGAATTGTCGAAGTTGGAAAAGGAGAGTCCGATGCGGGTGGGCCCGCTAAACGTCGTCGCCCTCTACGGCATGGTCGGCGACACAGCGACACAGCGCTTGATTTGCTGGTATCAAGATCGGATCCGCGTCCCGTTTGTTCTGGCGCGGCTGAAGTTCGATCCTGATCTGGATTCGTTGCGGCGGCGGAACAGAGATTTGGCGACTACCTGTCCCGTCATCACATCGATTAAGCTCTTGAGGCGCTCATGCCGAGGCACGTCCACAGATGAAAGAACATGGCAAAACCACTGTATGCCTGATAACGAGGCCTGCAAGTATTAGAGTTAACTCGTTCACTGCACTTTTTTGTTGTTCTTCTGCTTCTTCTTTCTTAACTCTGCGAAAATCTGCGTAAATCTGTGGATCGCCTGTATCAATCCCCTCTTTGTTCACGAAACGGAACAAGGGTTTCTGCTTCTCGATCCGAATTCATCAAAACCCGCTAGCTAAAATCCAAATCGCGCAAGCCTCGCTCAGTGTTCTTGCATTCACCTGCAGAAGAACATGTCGCGTCCAACGTTTTGGCAGACCATTCGGCATGATGGTTGCGCCCTTTCGAAGATAGAAGATCCACCACTCGCGCGATCTGTTCCGTAAGCCGGAACAGATCCCTCTAATGAAAGAAGCGAGTGGCGCACCACCAGGGATCAGAGCGTCAAACAAATTTCGAAGGGAGCCATCTATGAAAGGATTTGTTTTTAGTCTGCTGGCCGTTTGCCTGATGGCGACAGCCATTGCAGCACGATATCGAATCGCGGTAGCTAGGCGGTACGGTCTCTGACTCGAGCGGCATCATTCAAGGAGCCACCGTAACAGTCAAAGACAATCAATCCGGCGAAGGAAGTAACTGTGGTGAGTAACGATTCCGGCGGCTACATTGTGGCCCAACTGGACGTCGGAACTTACACGGTTAAGATTACCGCTCCGGGCCATAAAACGTTTACGGCAACTGCCGTGAAGATAGACGTCGCTCGCGAAGGCACACTTTGAACGCCACGTTGGAAGCGGGAAATATCGGCGAGAGCGTCACTCGTGTGGTTGCCGGAGCCGACATAGTCAATTCGGTCGATGCCCAGCTAAGCAACACGGTTAGTCAACGCCAGATAATAGAGCTGCCTCTCAACGGTCGCAATCCGCTGACGCTGGTCCAATTGCAGGCGGGCACATCTTCCAACAGCGCCCAAACCACGACCATCAACGGCCAACGTTCGCCCCTTCACCAATATCACTCGCGACGGAATCAATGTTGCAGGACAATTGGATTCGCGCCAATGCCGTCGACTTTTCTGCCCGATCGTCCTAACGTGGACGATACCGGCGAGTTCACCATCGTTACCCAGAATGCGGGCGCCAGAAGCCGGCTTTGGCTCGTCACACAGGTGCAGTTGGTGACACCGCGCGCGGGTCAAACAATTTCACGGCACGCCGGATTTTCTCTTCAACCGGTCGTCGCACTTTGCGGCCAACACTTTCTTCAACAATTTCTCGGCGCGTGCCCCGGCCGTTCCTGAACCGTAATCAATACGGCGGCAAGATTGGCGGTCGATTCACGAGGAACAAACTCTTCTGCTACTGCTGCCTACCGAAGGCTTTCGCGCTGCGCTAATCAACCTCAGTCAACCGCACGATTCTGCTGCCGAATGCGCGCAACGGCATCTTCACTTTCCGCGATACGACCGGAGCGACCCGCACCAGTTAATCTTCTGGTGGGCACCTTTGCCTGCACACCACCGGCGTCAATGCCATCGATCCCGTAATTAGCAACCGGATTCTGGGGACGCTGCCCACCGCGGGGAACAACACCACTTTAGGTGATCAGCTCAACACGACGAGGGCTGACGTTCTCGCGTGCGACGCAATACCGATCGCGAGGCGTTTACCACTTCGCTATGACTGGACCATCAATGGCCGTCACAGCACTCGAAAGGCGTCCATGCTTATAAGAAGGAAAACAACCTGCGCAATGACGTTGACGGTCAAAGCAGGGTTTAACGGGTCGCTCTCACCGCCTGTTGCTACACGACGATTCCGTATGGCTTCCAGAATGCGCATACGCCATTCGTGTCGCTGGCGTGGCACTGGCTCATCAGCAACGAGCTGACCAACGGGTTGCGAGGCGGGTGGCGCACTTAGCGATCCCACTTTCGATGTAACTGCTCCCAGTGTGCCCTTCTATATTCAGTTGCCACTCATCAACAAGTCCCGAGAACGGCTTTCAGACGCAGGGGTCGCACCACCATCATCACGAACGTGCAGGACAATGCCGTTTGGACCCATGGTTCCACACTCAATCCGGTTCGATGGTCAGTATCAGGGATTCTATGCCACCACCTTTGGGCCCGGAGCATTTGGTCAGCCTTTTATTCCCACTTACGCACTTGGGGGCGGGACCACGCCGGCGTTCACCACGGGTAAATACCGGATCTTTCAACACTGCCGCCGGCTGCATTGCCGCCACCGGCGTCAACTGTGCGAGCAACACCCAAATCGGTACCGCCAACAATCTCCTGGCGCTGCTCGGTGGCTTGATTGGCACCTCGAGCCAGACCTTCACCGCGTCGAGCAAGACAGGAAACCCTGCAGCCGGTCTCGCCACAACATAAGATCTACTATGAAAACTACTCAAGTTACATTTCGACCAGTGGCGAGCTACGCCAACGCTGACACTCAATTTCGGATTGCGCTATGACCTGTTCATGCCGACTCGTGAGCCCAACGGCCCTGATACTGGAGCCGGCGCTTGGGGGCCGCGACGTTCGCCACTGCGATGTTAGATCCCAATGGCATCTAATAACTTCGTTGGCGTCAACGGCAATGGCAACAACTTTTAAGACCGACCACGACAACTTCGGGCCGGTAGTCAGCTTCGCATGGTCGCCTAAATCCGAGAACAAGTTCCTCTAGCCGGCTGTTCCCGGGAGAAGGGCGAACTGTTTTTCGCGGTGGTTATCGCCGGAGTTTCGTTAACGACGAGTTCGTTCGGGCCGCGGATAACGCCCTCTCGGGTAACGCGCGGCCTGACCTCGCAGTTAACGGCCGGCGGACTGAATGCCCGCTTCCCGACTGTTGCGGCCTTTGGGGTCCCGCCGTTGGTGGTCCCAACCCACGTACGCGGCAAATAACGCCCTGGCTCGGGAATTTCTGGGACCGTGTTTGCGATCGATCGAACATGAAGGTGCCGAGTGCGGATGAGTTCAATATCGGCATCGAACGCGAGATTGGTTGGCAAACAGCCCTTGAGGTTCGCTATGTCCACAGCCAGAGCAATAACTCTGTACGCGGTCTCGATCTGAACCAGAGTCAGGATTACGTCGACAATGGGTTTCTGACCGATTTCAACCGCGCGCACTTCAACGGAATCACCTACGGCGCCGCAAATATCATCACTGCTCGGTTTCGGCGCGCAACTCCACTCTGCCGGCTCTTTGCAGTTGCTTGAACCGGGCGCCATTCAACAACAGCGCGAATGGTAATCCGCTGAATTTCAGCAACACGACCAACTCCAATCATCGCCGGAGACGCAGGTCAGCTGGCGGGTTTGTCATATCTGGGAACTTTCGGCGTGGGAAATACCGTCCTGCTGGAGAACCCAAACACGTGGTGTGGCGGACCTCCTGACCAACTCGGCGAAGTCTCTCGCTACAACGCTCTGCAGATGGAGATTAGGCGTCGCTTTAGTCACTGGTTTGGCGCTGCAGGCGAACTACACTTTCAGAAGCTTCTGACCGACGTCCACCTGGCACTGGTCAGACTCGCTTTGAGCCGCTGATCGATAACGCCAATCCGTCGGCTGAGTACGCCATATGGCGATCAGGACACGACCGCAGGTTTTCAATCCTACAATGCGATTTACGAATTGCCTTTGGCCGGGGCAAGAAGTTTGGCAGCGATGCCGGCCATTGATGGATCGCCTGATCGGCGGATGGCAAGTCACTTCGATTCTGCGGATCGACGGTGAAGCGCCAATTCTCGATCACCGATCCGCGCGGCACGCTCAATCGCGTTGGCCGAAGCTCAGGCCGTCAGAACGGCCGCGACCAATCTGACGAAAGATCAGGTGAGGGACCCGGTGGGCACGTTCCGCACGCCGTGCGGCGTGTTCTTCATCAATCCTTCAGTGATCAATCTGGATCTGGCGCAATGCCAGCAGGGACTATCGCGTCCACGTCTCGGCAGGTACGACGGCGGGCGTCGCAGCGCTGGGCTTTGATCAGCCGACCTTCCCGGGTCAGGTGTTTCTTTAACGTGGCTCGGGTCAGGGGAAACATGGAGCCCAACTTCCTGCACTTGCCGATGAAGTTGAACTGGGATGCTTCGATCATCAAGAACATTCCCATCACCGAGCGAGTGCGTTTCCAGGTTCGCGCGGAGCTTTTCAATGTTATCAACCGCGCCAACTTTGCCTTCACTGCGGCGAACGCACAGTTCACGCAGGCCAACATTAACGCGACGACGTTCGGCCGCTTGCTGGGTACTTCGCCAGTCGGCTCGCCGGCACGCGTAGTTCAGTTCGTGCCGGCAGATTGGAATTCTGAGTTTCGAATTCCTGGTATCAGACGTTCGATCAGCGTTGCACGTCTGATACCGGCGAACAATTAAGGCGCAGCTTCGCGTATGGGGCTGCGCCTTTTTTATCCGCAGATTACGCAGATTACACAGATTGAATTGACGACAACCCGGAATGAAAGCGTTTCTGCCAGTCGTGCGTCCGAATCAACTGGCTTAGTTGTCTTTGAAACTGTGTAATCTGCGTAATCTGTGGATGACAGTTGATGGCTACTTAACCGGTTCAGGCAGCTTTGGTGGATCGATGGTCGCCGCGCCCTTCAGACCATGAGCCGTTGACGTTGTTGATGCCAATCAACGGCCCGGTAAATCCGGTTACCTTGATATCCTGAATCTTGGCGCCGACAACGTTCGCGAGCGTGATGCCTTTCGCTGCTGTGCCCGTCACGTTGATCAATGAAAAGCCCTGAAGCGGCTTATGCGGATGGATCGAGATCCCGTCGACCAGGACCGGCACGTCTTTCACGCGCACGTTTGAAAACCGGAAGTTCTTGATCGTCGGAATGCCTTCGTCGCCGGGCACCGGTGTTTGATCCTGAAGGCCGCTGTTGAGAATGTTGAGACGAAGAAATCCACCGACCATTCCGGACACGTCCAGATCGTCAGCCGAGATGTCTTCGATGAAAGCGCCCCGGCCCGGACGGCTCTTGATGTAGATGGCGAAGGTCTGTGCGTGAGTAAACTTGCAGTGCTGTATGCGCACGTTGCGAATCCCGCCGGAAGTTTCGCTGCCGATGCCGATGCACGCGAAGATCGAATCCGCGAAAGTGCAGTTGGTGATCAGAACGTCTTCCGTCGTTCTCAGCAACTGGTACGCTTCCATGCCGCGGCCCGGATTTGATCGCGATGCAATCATCACCGGTGGCGATATCACAGCTATCGATCAGGACGTGACGACACGAATCGATGTCGATCCCATCGCCGTTCCCGCCGGTGCTGCGAATCGTGAGGTTCTTGAAAATCAGATTGTCGCTGTAGGTCGGATGCAGCGACCACATGCGCGTGTATTCGGTCGAGAAGTCTTCAAACCTCACGTCGCGACAGCCAATCGGTTCGATCAGCGCCGGATGACGCAGAGGGTTTTGCGCGTTGGGCCGGCCGCCCAGCGCGGCGTTGCCGATGATCTTGCCCGGACCAACGACACCAATGTGTTCGGCATCGATCGCATAGATCAAGCCGAGATGTCCCTGAATCCATTTTCCTTCCCAGCGAACCTGCGTCACCGGATAGTCGGCGAAATCAGGCGTGCCCAGAATGACTGCGTCCTTTCTCAAGTCGGAGCAACACGTTTGATTTGAGCGCGATCGCTCCGGTGAAATAGTTGCCGGCCGGAACCAGCACTTCACCGCCACCCAGGACATAAGCGCGATCGATCGCCTGCTGAATGGCCGCGGTGTCTTTTGTCTTGCCGTCGCCGGTGGCGCCAAAGTCGCGAACGTTGAGCTTTACGCCGGGCTTTGCGGTGCGGCAGTCTTCGATTGGCCGAGGACGACCTGACAACAGATTGCCAGAGCACGCGATGAAGTACAAACCCTGGAGTGTCGATTGGCGCTAATGAAGTCTGAGTCATAAGCAGTCAAGTCAAAGCGCGTGTCAGAAGCCCGACCGTCAGGTGAGGGCGAGTTTGATTCTAAGCGTTATGGGTTTCGAGGTGGCCCTCCCTCACGGTCGGGCTTCTGACACGATTGGGTACGCACGCCTCTGGCGTGCCGGGTTGCGCATAAGTGCACGCCGGAGGCGTGCGTACCGTTACGGAAACTGATCGAACCGTCGCTCAACTTTCTTTCCCAACAGAAACTTGTCGGCAAACGCGAGCAAAGCGTCCCAGTCTCCCTGCACCATTCCATGCGGCCGTTCGGCCCAATTAACGCCCAGGCGATCAGTCGCGCCAAACATTGCGTAAGCCGGCTGGGCCGCCAGCCACGCTTGCCTGACACCGTTCTGATTTACGTTCTGATCGCTGGTTCCTTCCAGCGCGATGAATGGACGCGGCGCGGCCAGCGCAATCAACCAATGCTGATCGAACGGCAACTTCTCAGCCTGGCCCCAGAATTCATGCAGGTGCGGCGAGAACCAGTTCGGATACTTCTTCATCATTTCGCTCAGGCCTTCTTTGCCGCCGTGCTCGGCGCCGCTAAAACGAAATGCCGGAGTGCCGCCGCCTGAGCTGGCAACCGGCGCCACCATCGCAATTCGATCGTCGAACGCGCCGGCGACCAGAGCAGACTTACCCGTGCGCGACACGCCTGAGACAATCAGCTTTCGTCTTGTCGATCAAAGGATCGGTTTGCAGATAGTCGACGATGCGCGAGACACCCCAGGCCCAACCGGCCAACAAGCCCCAATCATAATTCGGATAAGCGGGATAGAACCGCGTCGTGCGAAAGGCCCAGCTGCCGTCAGCGTTTCGCAGCGTCGTGTCTTCGCCGCAATCGTTGTTGTTGAAAGTCACAAACGCAAAGCCGTGCGCCGATCGCCGGATTGCGCGCCGCGATTGTTTCCGCATCGGCGGGTGCAGGCGCCGGCGCGAGCAGGCGTGGCCTGAGGATTCGGATTGCCCGGCCCGACGGTGAGCAATGCGTCAACGCCCGTCCTTGTCCGGGTCCCTGAGGCAAACGCGGCAGAGGCTGTCGCACCGGGCGGCGTTCCGCCCGGCATAATCAACGCCGGCACCGGTCCGCCGGTCACGGGCGTAAACACGCCGATGTCCAGACTCAAACTTTCCTTTGGCCCAAAGGTTAAGTGAATCAAGCGGTACTTCACTTTTCCATCCATGACCATTTGAGACTTGATCTCTTTGCCTTTGACGTTACCCGGCGGCGGCGGCGCGATGCCGGCAAAATAGTATTCAAGAATCTGCTTCATCTCGAGCGCGGCGTTTGCGCCATTGCGCCGGCGTGCTGACTTTCGTCCCATCGTTCATCAACATCACGTCCGGCATTCCAGCGCGCGCAGGCAAGTCCTTAACGCCGGGCAGCGGTTTCATCGACAGTGCGAATGGCCGGTACCGGTATCTCGCGCGGATCGGGACCGACGACGTTTGCCATTCTGGGACTTCGCGCCGGTGATCAGGACGCACACTCCGGCGATTGCCGTGACGAGAGCAACTGCCGATTGCTTTTGCAGATTAGTCATATGGATTTCAGTAGATGTACTTCGCCAACTCAGGCACAGCTTTCCTCAGTTCATCGGCGACGAAGAACCCGACGGCCCGGCTGCCTTCGGGATTGAAGTGCGTGTAGTCCAGCACCGTCGCAGGCAACTTCGCCGGATCGCCGCCGCGCGCCAGAGCCGGATTCGGTTTGGTGAACGACCAGGTGTCAGTCACTTTCTGTCCAACTCGTTCGTAGAACTCAATCGCCCGCGCATGCAGGTCCATCAAGGGCACCTGCTTCGCGGCGGCAACTTGCTTCATCGCTTCCACAAAGGGGCCCAGCTCAGAATGAATTCGTCCGTCGTCGCGCCAGTATCGACGGCTGATTGGCGTGGCCAGGATTGGTTTGATTCCCGCCGCCCGAGCTTCATCGACGTAACGGCCCAGATTCGCGGCGTAGACTTCGAGTCGTCATCACGCCTTCGTCGTTGTGGCCGAGGTGGATTAGGACGTAGTCGGGTTTGAGGTCGAGCATCTGTTGCCAACGCCCGTCCGATCTAAACGTCGCGGTCGTGCGACCGCCGCGCGAGAGGTTCACCACCTGTAACTGCTTGTCGAAATGCGATCGCAATCCGCCGGCATATCCAGCGCTGTAGGTCACGGTCGAGTCGCCCGCCAGAACCAGGAGTACTTTTCCAGTGCGCGGCGTGTTGGCCGAATCCTGTTGCTCGTCCTGATTACCTTTAACCTCGAAGGGTTGTAGTTGCGGAGCTGGCGCGGCCGCGGGCACATTCGTCGCCAGCGCTTTGGTTAACTTTGACACCCGAAGTTGCTTGAGACCTTCGACCACCGCCTCGGCATTTACTCGAGCGCCGAACTTCGTCGTGTGTTGCAGGTCGTTGAAGTATGGGCGCGAGCCTTCCTGGCCCAGAGCGTCGTAGCGGTTAGCGGCAAGCGTATTGAGGTCAAGGAACAGCGCGCCACTTTGTTTAGCTGCTTCGGCCGCCCACTGCGCATATCCATCAAAACCACGTTTGATGTGACCTTCGATCCAGGTGTTGCGGGGCACCGGCGAGCAGATGATGATCGTAGCGCCTTTGGTCTTTGCGTCCCTGACGTATTGCCGCAGGTACCAGCCGTAACTGTGAATCAGTTTTTCTGATGCGTAACCGGCGATTCGATTTCCTCAGTCTCGTCCCCATTGCCTTTGACAGAAATACGATCCGGATAATTCTGCGAGTTGGCAGCATCGTTATGACCAAACTGAATGATGACAAAGTCGCCGCGCTGCAGCTTCGCCAGAATTTCCTGCCAGGCTCCCTCTTCGATGTAGCCACGACTGCTGCGTCCGCCGCGTCCCTCGTTGTAGACATGAATCTTTGCCGGATCGAAGAAGGGAATAATCTCCGAACCCCAACCCCAGGGCCCGCGTTCGCCGTTGCCGGTACCCGTTTTCATGATCGAATCGCCAACCAGAAACAGGGCCGGATGAAGTGTGGCTGGACCGCGGCGTGCTCTGGTCCTGCGCCGCGACATTGGCCACGAGGAAGAGCGCAAAGATGCAGCCCGCTAAGACAAGTGAACGATTGGATTTAGTCATGCGACGTTGGACTGTTTCGAATTCCGCTTTGGTCAGACCATTAATTCGAGTCGATACTTTTATGCCTAAATGAGCAGCAAGTCAACCGAGTTGTTCCCGACTGTTTTCCTAGCCAATATTGTTTTTCAGCGGGTGCGAGGCTTTTTGGTGGTTAGACCAATTGGGCTGGAAGCTTTCTGCCAGTTGGCTCTCGTCGTAGACTTAGCCGTGCATCGGTGGCAAGACCATTGTTAATTGCCGGCTTACGCGGGACAGGCCTGCTCAGGAAGGTGGTTTCAGATTTTAACTCAAGCCGCAGTAGAGGTGCCCGGTGAAAGTGAAGGGAGATTTCGTCGGACCGCGACCGGCGAAGCCCCTCGAAATGCTGACGAAGGGGCGCTTTGTCGCCGGTGCGGGTTCGGATCTCAGTCCTCATTTAGCACTCCACCTGGTGCCGTCCTTGAAGATTATTTCTTTGAGAGAGCGCGTCTGCTGTCGCGGTTCCAGGATCTAACGGCGTTTGATCCTCATATGTCTTACCGCTTTCAATCGGTTTCCGAGTCGACCCACGATGTTCTGCCAAACGATGTTGTCTTCGTGGACCTTGCCTTTGCCGTCAACCGCTTTCGAGGTGAGGTGAACCTCATCGATCGGTTTATCGGTGGTTCACCCTGATTCGGTAAGAAAGATTCGCCTTGTCATCCGTCATTCCGCTGTAAATCAATTCAACCGGAGCGCCGGTTGTGGCTTTCGACATCTCGGATGACGGAGCTCCGGTCTTTGGGGAAGACGGCGGACTCCCGTCCGGCTTCACGCTCGCGGATGGCGAGGACTGTCCACTGCCACACGCACTAAGGGCGATTGCGACTCCGGCAAAGCAATCCTGCGGTCAAAATCTTCTGGAACATCGTATTGTCCTCCTACTTTTTGTTGAGCTTAGAAACCGTGTGATTTGTGCGCACGTTTATCCGGCGCTCTCTTTCGGATTATTTCGGCACGTGGTTCTTTGAGCCAGGCGAACAGCAGAAACGCGATTACGATCGGGCCGACAATCGCCGACAGCCACAGCGTGACACGGATGCAGCCGACCGTGAGTCGCAGGGGCCAGCCCGACGGCTCAGTCACATGCCAGCTGAACATGGTCAGAGCGTCCAGCAGATTAGGCTGTCCGACGGGGCGTTCAAATTTGGTCTCGATCGTGACGCCGAAGCAACGGCCCACGCAGTATCGCAGCACCCGATCGATCAACAACAAGATAGATCACCAGCCAGATGAGATAGCCGGTGATCGCGGCGATGATGATGATGGTCCCAGCGTTCATTTCTTCTTGCGCGAAGCCAACCTCACGGAAGGACAAATCCAGCACTTTAGCGAACCGGCTGATTTGCCGCTACTCTTGAGGCTTTCTCATCTGCCGGATAAATCAAGTGATCTTTGCCATCCGCGCCTCGCTCCCATTTGAAGCGCTCAGCGATCCCTTCGACACCAGCTGTGTAATCAAGCAGCCAGAGGTAGTTTTCCCTCGTCAACGTTCTTTCCTTAACTTCAGAAGTTTCCAAATCAACTAGCTTGACCGAGCTTATTGTGTTCAGGTTCATTCACGCCTTCGGTCACCGCTGTTTTCAAGTCGGGCGAAAGTCCTATGAAGTCAGAAGGAAGACGCGAAAACTTTCTCACTTCGTTTCTGTCCACAAAGTCATCTGTGTTGGCCAGACCAGACAATGTCCGTTACAAGACCATCTGGCGCTTTTGAACTGTTCAATTGAATCCATGATGGCCTCCGGCTTTTCGATACTCGTGAATAAGGGTTTCTCTCCGTCCAGACGGAGCGTCCAGCAGTTATCTCCCCAACAGAACAACCAACACGTTTACGTCTCTGTTGCGGCTTGCCTGGCATTGACCGACCTTATTGCTGTCACGTCCTTCGGGAACGAAAGGTTTATCGTCAATGAAAACTTCCCACCAGTAGTTGTTGACACGCTTGCGCTCAACCATCTCTGTGCAACGAAGCCGCCCGCGCCGGATTTCGTCAACCGTGCTCTAGGCTTAGAGCAGGCGATCAAACCGACAGTAAACAGCAGCCCCAGCGACAAACTGCCGCGCCTTTAAAACCACACGACTGCTGTGCACAAGCACACATATTACGAGTTACGGAACAATGAACCCGCTTAAGGGATTGCCGTAAAAGGCGTCCGTCTTGTAAGCGTTGCGGTCCCACTGACCATCCTGCTCGCCGATGATCTGCACCGGAATCACGACGCGGACGTGCCCAGGTTGTTCTGTTTGGCGATACCAGTATCGACGATTTTGTAATCCGAACCGAAGGTGAATTTTGCTGTGCGCGCGAGCTTTCCGTTTTGCAGCACCTTGATCTCGTATTCACCTGGATTCTTGTACATTTCATAGTAGAAACCCGGCGCCATCACCGTGGGCTCCTTGTCCCACAGGATCGCCTTTTGGAAGCGTGAACACGCTTCGGCAATAGGCATTCGTAGAATCCTGGTTTGTCTCAGGCGTATTCAAATTTCGCAGACCGCGCTTTCCGGCACTGCTTCCGCAACCATCTGCCCTTTGTAGTAAAGATAAGCCGCATACTTGCTGTAGACGACACTCTTGTTTGTGCCCCGGAACGAGAAAGCTGCCATCAAGGTGCGAGCGACTCAAGTCCGGAACGGTGGTGCCATAACGATTCGAACGGCGCCCGCATACTCCCAGTTGTAAATCCACTCGTCGTAAACGTAGGCGATCGGCAGAACCCAATCGTAATTGACGTAATAGACAAAGTTGTTTTTGAACTTGGGCAGGTCCACCACCCCTTCGTGAAACTTGTCGACCTTGAACTTTCCGGTGAGGAGCGTGGCGCTCTTACCTTCCAGTTCGTTTCGGAGATTGATTTTGAGATCCACCGGTCCGGTATAAGTTACCGCCTGGTCCTCAGGCGGGTTCTGGCCGCAATCTCTAACTCCTAACCAGCCGGGCCCGGCCTCTTCTACCTGACAATCGAACTTCCACGTTTTGCCCGGCAAACTGTACTCGACCGAAAGCGCGCCGCCCGGACTGAATGGACCATTGACGCGAAAATTGATCACCGGCGTCCAGCTCCAGGTCTCCGGGTCACCCTTAAACCCTTTATGAACTTGCAGCCTGACCTGGACCGAAGGCTTGTTGATTGTCTGGGCCGACACCAATCCATTGGTAAAAGTTGGTGAACATGCACAGAATGGTCAGCACCAAAACGCCGACTGCCCCAATTGAACCGATTCGGAATCTCGCTACGCTTTTCCTCCTTTTTCCGCTGACCGGTACGCACGCCTCCGGCGCGCTTGCATCAGATTTGCGATCGAGCACGCCAGAGGGTGCGTTTACCCATGCCGTTCATTACCACACTCTCCATGTCGCGGCGCGGTTTGCGCGAATCGCGGCGACCAACCACGTCAACGGCAAGCACACAAAGCGCGGCGTTGATCGCCAACAGCAGCGTTAATCAGATTCGAACCGTGGTAGATATCAGCCCCAGCCCAATACAGAGCCAGGACGTGTGATCAGCGCTCGCAGAAGCGGCGAAGCATGACCGCCGTCAATGATCTTTCGCCCGCCTGCCAGCGCCGCGAACGGCTCGAACCAAATCGACGATTGAGCTTGCCGCGATCAAGGTGCAGAACCGACGATCGCGCTGAAAATCGCCAGCCGCTCCAGAGAGCGCCTTATCGAGACCGGGAACGACATTGGGTTCGAATAGGATCGTCGCAACCCCAGTGAATCCGACGGCTGGGTCAACGGCCGGTCCTGCAGACTCGGTCGAGATGGCTTCTGAACGCTCACCACCGCAGATTTCGAGATTCTGTTGCTCTCTCGATAAGCCGTGGCATTACAATGTGGCCCGGCGTTTCGAAGTCGGTCAGGACTTAACAGACCAGCTTCATCGGCAGCACCTGGCAACATGACGCTGACGATACCTTCCCCAGGGCCTGATAGTCCTCAGAGATTTCTCAGAGTTTTCTCAAACATTTCCCAAAAAGAGCGGCATGAGCACCCCGACCAAAGACTTTTTCGAGTTCGGCAGTTTCAAAGTCGACCCGGTCGAGCGCGTCCTGCTGCGCGAACAGATCAGCCGGTGGCCCTGACCCAGAAGGTTTTCGATCTACTGCTCCCTGCTGGTCCAAAACAGCGGTCACGTAGTGGAAAAAGAGAGGCTGATGCGGGAGATCTGGCCGGACAGCTTTGTCGAAGAGGGCAATCCTCAACCCAGAACATTTCCGTCCTGCGAAAGGTCCTGAACGGTGATGGCCATCAATACATTCAAACCGTGCCTCGGCGAGGGTATCGCTTCGTTGGACATGTTCGGGAGACGCGGGACAAGAGCGCTCTGCTAATCGAAGAGCCTTCGCCGGCACGGCTGGTGGTCGAAGAAGATCAGATTGAAAGTCCCGGTCGTGAATCAGGAGCCGTGGTCGAAGCGGCCCGGGCTGCCACTCCACACCCGGCGCAGAAGTTGAGTTGGAAAAGGCCAGCTTTGATCGCCGGAGCTGTTCTTGGCGCAATGGCTGCGATCGGAATAGGCTGGGGTATCTTCGGTCCTCGTAACGTTGCGAGTCGTAACCCGCCACCTTTCGATGTTAGCAACGTCACGTTGCGAAGAATTACCAGCACCGGAAACATCGTCTACGGCCTCATCTCGTCCGATGGACAGTTTGTCGCATATTGCACTGCTGACGAAGAGAACCGTTTTGCGCTCTGGCTGCAGCGACCGGGCAGTAACGAGCCGCTTAAGCTTCTGGCGCCGGACGAAGGCAGCGTCGGACCAGCAGCCATTTCGCATGACAACAACTGGATTTATTACAGTGAAGCAAAACCCGGCGAACGCCTGCGCGGCGCGACACTTTACCGGATGCCTTTGTTCGGGGGACCGGCGCGCAAAATCCTGGAAGGCGTGCATGTTTTTGCCGGGCTGTCACCGGATGATCAACGCATATTGCTGCATCGTTTCAAAGAGTCGGGCGGCGTCGATGTGATCAGTGTGAATGCCCTGGACGGCAGTGACGAGCAATTGATTGCCAGTAGTAACCTGGCATCTGATTACCTGGGCTCGAAGTGGTCGCCGGACGGCAGCAAGATGCTGTTCATCAGAATGGAGCAGCGCACGGACGGTACCTACTGGGCTCTTTATGAGATGCCGGTGCGAGGCGGCGCCCTGAAAACCATCCTGGCTCCCAGCCAGCGAAGGATCTGGTTTGTCGAATGGGCGGATCAGGGACGCGGCATTGTCATGAATGCTACCGACCCGGTGACCCGCATGCCCCAGCTCTACTATGTGTCTTATCCGGACGGAGCGACCCGACGCATCACAAACGATCTGGTTGGTTACACAACCATCTCGGTTGGCGGCGAAACAATCATGGCGGGGAAGGTCGAACGCCAATCGAAGATCTGGGTCACCAATTGGCCCACCCCAGGCCAGGCCGGCAGACGATCGAGCGAGATCTTGCCGATGGTTTGGCATGGATGCCCGACGGTAAGATCGTCTATGACACGAACGATGATGGCCGCTTGCACCTCTGGAGGGCCGAGGCCGGCGGCGTCCCGCGAGAGCAACTCTCTCCTGATGATAGCGACGAGCGGGAACCGGATGTGGCCCCCGATGGAAAACTTATCGCGTTTATTTCAAAACGTTCAGGAAGCGCCGCCTTGTGGGTGATGGATGCAGATGGCCGCAATCCAAAACAATTAACTCCAGCGGGCGTCGGGGCCTGGCGGCCGCGATTTAGCCCCGATGGACAATCAATCTTTTTCATGATGGAAAGAGCTGAGATTCCGGTGCTGGCCAAAGTTTCCGTCGCCGGCGGCGAACCTGCGGTTATCGCCCAGGATGTTTATGCCGAGTCCTTCTTTGACGTCTCACCGGATGGCAAGTATCTCGCTTACACAATAGTTGAGAAAGCGCGGCCGGCCCCCGCATAGTAATTCGATCCTTAAGCGGGACGGCCCCCGCCTCATTCTTCGAAATTGAACCTTCCTATTTTCTGCGATGGACGCCTGATGGAAAGAATCTGGCCTATGCCCACTTCCGGAAGATAAGAAAAAGGGAGCAGCACTTTGGCTGCAACCAGTCAGCGGCGGCCGGCCACAACAGGTTCTCAACGTCGCTCCTGATCTTCTCTGTATTGGGTTGCATGGTCAAGGGACGCGAGGCAGCTGGCGTTTTCGCATGGCAGGTTTGTTACGGACATTGTCTTGCTGAAGCGCAACAAGGGTGCGACTATAGTTGTGGACTTGCTGTGCGGGCTTAGGCTGCGCACCCTCACCCCTGACTCCCAACGGAGAGGGGAGATCGAAATCACGAACCAAAAAGTTCACACTCTCATCCACATCGGATAAACTATCTTTCAACCATATGTCACTAATGAGCAAAACTGCGGCGTTCACCGGACTCGATGCTTTGCGCAACCTGGTCTCAGATTCCATGGCCATCGACATGGGGTCCGGCCCACCATCATCGTGGTGCGCGGGCGAGGCGTGATCGTGGACGAGCCGTCGCTGGTTGCAATTAGCACCGTCACCGGTGAGGTGCTCGCGATTGGGCAAGAGGCGCAAGAGATGTACGGCCGGGAGGCCCGCGATGTTACGGTGATCGCGCCATTGTTGGATGGAGTGGTCGCGGACTTTGAAAGGACCAGGGAAATGCTGGCGCATTTTGTGCGTAAGGCCCGTAGCGGCATTTCCCATTTCCAGCCGCCGCGCCATCATGAGTGTTCTGTCGGGCGTCACTCAAGTCGAGCAGCGAGCGCTAATCAATGCCGCCGAGCAAGCCGGTATTGGCCGCGTCTGCATGATCGAAAATGGCCTGGCTGCGGCGCTGGGCGCAGGTGTCAAGATTGACGACTCGACCGCGTCCGCGGTGGTTGACATTGGCCACTCAACCACCAGCGTGGCGATTGTGGCGAACGGCTCGATGGTTCACGCGCGGACCGAGCGAATCGGAAGCTGGGACATCAATGCGCGCAATCATCGATCATGTGCGCCGGAATCGGGGACTGGTTATCGGCGAGCGCAGGGCGGAACGTCTTAAGCTGGAGCTGGCTTCGGCGACTTTGCCGCGAAGACCTGGCGCAACAAATCACAATCAAGGGCGAGAGATTCTGACCAGCAGCCCGGGCGCGGTCGACATCACTGCCGGTGAAATCTATCCCGTCGTGCACGAAGTGGTGCGCAAGATAGTTGAAATCATGTCGACTACGCTCACTGAACTGCGGGCTGAAGTAGCCGGAGACATATATGATCGGGGGAGTCGTTCTTTCCGGTGGCGGCGCGCAACTCCGCGGGTTGGACAAGTATGTGCGGGAGCAAACCCGTCTGCCCGTCCAGATCGCGGATGAACCCAGGTACGCAATGGTGCGCGGGCTTGAGCAGATGTTCGACGAGCCCCTTTGGCTGCGCCGGGTAATGCGATGCGGGCCTGACAAGTTGATTGATTTCGAGCGAGATGCGTCGGCGCTCGAGACTTAAAATTTGGAATTTGTGTCAGAGCCCGACCGTCAGGGAGGGCAACCTCAGTACCCAGAACGATCGGGAGTTGAGAGTTGCCCTCCCTGACGGTCGGGCTTCTGACACGAGTGTTGCGCCGGCCTCAGACCTTCGCTGCCCGCCTTCGGATGAAAGCGTAATTAACTGCCGGCAGCGAATTGAAGTTCGCGGCCTTCTTACAAAACTCTTTCGCCTGCGTAGCGTCACCCTTGCCCTGATAAGCCTGGCACAGGCGATAAAGGTCGTAAGGATTCTGTTGGTTCGCCTGCTGCAACTCGCTCACCGCTTTGTCGTACTCTTTCGCTGCGAGCGCGATCATCCCGATGAGCTGGTGCGCCTGTTTCATCTGCACCGGATTGTTTTTGGCCTCGGTGCCCTGGCGAAAATCTTCAGCTTCAGTCCTGGCCGTGGCCAGGTCTTTCTTCCCCAGGGCCACGCGGGCCAGGTTGTAATGCTGAAAGAGTTTTGCGTTGTCCTTGATCTGCTGTGACAGACTGGAATCTTCCGTCATCTTGAGACTGCGTTCGTAAAGCGCCCGGGCCTCGTCATACTTGCCCATCTCCAGCATGATGTTTCCCTTAAGTTGCAGGTCGCCGGTCATTCCGGGAACATCCCCGTCTGCTCTCCCAACGCATATTGCTTATCGACTTCGGCCAGCGCCAGGTCCCATTTGCCGCTGTCGACATCGACCACCGTCAAGGCAAACAACGCGGTGCGGCGTTCCGCATCGCTGCGGGCTTTGCCGGTAATCTTCTGTAATTCGGCAGCCGCTTCATCCGCATTTCCTTTGTAGAGCAACGCCATGGCAATTCCCTGGTGGGCGTTGATGAAGTTCTGATCGATCGACAAAGCCTTGCGATACTGAGTTACAGAATCGTCAAACTTACCCATCTTCAAAAGCAGCTCAGCGTACGAGTCATAAGGGTTTGGATCGTTGGGAATGAGTTCGATGTATTTTTGAAGGCGGCTTCGGCGTTCGCATACTCAACATTTTGCCGGTACGCATAGCCGAGCAGGTTGAAGGCTGAAGAGAATTTCGGGTTCAGTTCCGTCGCTTTCTTGTAATACTGAATGGCCTTGGGCAGCTCTTGTTGACCGAAGTAGTAACCGGCCAGCGCAAAGTTGGCGCGCTCGTCATTGGGATAAGCCGCTACGAGTTGATCGAGGTATTCCTTTTGCCTGGCGACATTGCCGTTGGCTCCGGCTTCGGTGCCGAGGATGAGGAGCTTTTCACCGTTCGAAGCCTTGTCAGCGAGGTTTACTGCCTTCTTCAGATGATCGAAAAATTCCTTTCCAGTCGGACTTACGGCGGCTCGGCTCAGTTCAGCCCAGGCGAAGTTTGCATCCAGCGAGATCGCTTTGTCGAAATGTTGAATGGAGTCATGGATCAGCAACTTCTCGTTGAGGTCGCGGCCCTGGAGAAATTCCTTCCGCGCTTCCTCCGAAGAAGTGGTGATCGGAATCTTGCCGGCGCCGTTCGGCTCGGTGTTAGCCGCGACCGTTTTGTTGGTTGCGCAACCACTGAGCGCAGGGGCTGCAACGATAATCACGAGAGTAACAGAAGCGTGAATCTGTTGCGGGACATCGTTTTTCTCCTTCGGATATTCGCGCAGGATAAACATATCGCGCCTGGCTGCCGCGATCTGGGAGATCGAATCAGGAAAAAGAACTGCTAAAACGATGGTTGGTGCGAGATTGGTTAGTATAGGTTATTAGCCCAAAACCGTTTGTTAAGAGATGTAAAAATTTGAGGCGCGCCGGAGCTGCTTTTCGGATTCTGATCCGAATTGCGGTGCGCGATTTCGTTATGAAGTCAGGACCATCCGCGTCAGCGGATGGGTTAAGGACGCGCCTCCATTATCCGACATTAATTCCTGATCCCATCCGCTGACGCGGATGGTACTGACCCGGTGCTGCGCGCGTCGGAGTGGGAGAGCCATACTCTGAATGGCTGCGTTTTGGCATTTGAATCTAGCCGGCCAGAACCCTCTACGGGGGAAGGCGGTCATTTACTGACTGCACGACACCGTATTTGAACACGTACCAACCTTATTTGGTTAGAATCTGCACCTCTCTCGTACTGATAAAACGTAAAATACGACCGCCGATAGGAGATGGCGTGCGAAGATCGATCAAGGCCTACGCGTTGGGGATGATTGCACTGGCCCTGGTGGTGCTCCTGCGTTGGCTCCTCGACCCGGTGCTGGGTGATGCGCTGCCGCTGGTTACGCTTTACGGGGCGGTCGCGGCGGCAGTGTGGCTGGGCGGCTATCGTCCCGCCATCCTGGTCGCAATTCTCGGTTACCTTACCTGTCACTACCTCTTCATCCCACCGCGAGGCCATCTGGATTTCAGCCACATCGCAGCTGTGGTCGGGCTCGTCGCCTTTCTGTTCACCTGTGGGCTGATAATCGTGTTCGGCGAAGCGACGCGAGCGTCGCACCTGCGAGCAAGTGAACGTCGCGAGCTTTTGCGCGTCACCCTGCAGAGTATCGGGGACGCCGTGATCACTACCGATACCGACGGCCGCATCACTTACCTCAACAAAGTTGCCGAGTCCATAACCGGTTGGCCAGACGCAGAGGCTGTGGGCCAGTCGTTGGAAAAGGTCTTCCACATCGTCAACGAGCCAACGCGCCAGCCGGTCGAGAACCCGGCCAAGAAGGCTTTGCGTGAGGGAGTTGTGGTGGGCCTCGCGAACCACACCGTGTTGATTCGGAAAGATGGTAGCGAGTGTCCCGTCCACGATAGTGCGGCGCCCATTCGTGACGATGAAGGGAACGTGTCCGGTTGCGTGTTGATCTTCCGCGACGTTGCTGCGCAGCGCGAGATGGAGCACGAGAAAGCCGGCCAACTGCTGACAGCTCGGTTGCTGGCATCGATCGTTGAGTCGTCGAATGACGCGATCATCAGCAAATCACTCGACGGCATCATTCAAAGCTGGAACGCCGGCGCTGAGCGGCTTTTCGGCTTCACCTCAGAACAGGCGGTCGGCCAACACATCTCTCTGGTGATTCCTCCGGAACGAATCGGCGAAGAAGACCGCATCATTGCCAGTTTGAAGGCGGGCCAGCGGGTCGAACACTTTGAAACCGAGCGGCTGCGTGACGACGGCCGGCACATCCAGGTTTCGCTGACCATCTCTCCCATCAAAGATGATTCAGGCAAAGTGGTCGGAGCTTCGAAGATTGTCCGCGACATCACCGAACGCAAGCTGGCTGAAGCCGACCGCGAAAAGTTTGTAGCGCTGATTGAGAGCAGCACCGACTTTATCGGCATGTGCGACCTGAACGGACTTCCTTTCTTTGTCAATCGCGCCGGTTTGGAAATAGTCGGGCTGGACAGCGTCGAGGAGGCGTCCCGAACGCCGGTCGCGGATTTCTTTTTCCGGAAGATCAGGATCGAATCATGAATGAGTTCTTTCCGGGGGTGATGGAGACCGGGCACGGTGAGCTTGAGATTCGCTTTCGACATTTCAAGACGGGCGAAGCGCGTTGGATGGCTTACAAGGTCCTGAAGCTGATTGACGCGAAGGGCGAACCATACGCCTTCGCAACGGTCAGCCAGGAGGTGACCGAACGAAAGCGGCTGGCGGATGATTTGATCAGATTGGCGACGGACCTTTCGGAAGCCGACCGGCGCAAAGAATGAGTTCATCGCGACCCTCGCGCATGAGCTGCGGAACCCGCTCGCTCCAGTGACCAACATGCTGGAAGTTTTGAAGCACGCCGAAGGTGACCCGGCGACGCTGAGGCGAGCACGCGACACGATGGAACGCCAGTTGGGACAGATGGTCCGCCTGGTTGACGATCTGCTGGACCTGAACCGCATCTCTCGCGATCGCCTCGAACTGCGGCAGAGCGAAGTTGAACTGTCGTCCGTGATCCAACAGGCGATTGAGGTCGCCCGCCCGTTGCTTGATGCAGCCGGCCATGAGTTACGTGTCGATCTCCCTGAAGAGCGGATTTATCTCTATGCCGACCCGGCCCGCCTGGCGCAGGTGTTTGGCAACCTGCTCAATAACAGTTGCCGTTATACCAAAGCGGGAGGCACCATCTGGTTGAGTGCGAAACGACAGGACGGCGAAGTGTCGGTGACGGTAAAGGACACCGGAGTAGGCATTCCGCGCGACAACTTAAAGAACATTTTTGAAATGTTCACCCAGGTACATCGATCACCCGAGCAGTCACAGGGCGGCCTCGGGATCGGCCTCACACTGGTGAAGCGCCTGGTGGAAATGCACCGGGGCACAGTCGAGGCGAAGAGTGCGGGCGCAGGGCAGGAAGCGAGTTCGTAGTCCGCTTGCCGGTGCTCAGCGAAACGCAAAGGCCCGCGACGCCAGGTTCAATCGCCACGCCAAAGCCGGCCACAAAGCATCGCATCCTGATCGTCGACGACAACAGAGACAATGCTGAATCTCTTTCCCTGTTATTGGGGATCACCGGCAACGAAACCTACATTGCCCACGATGGTGTGGAAGCCATTGAAGCAGTCGAAAAGCACCGGCCCGAAGTCTTGCTGCTGGACATTGGTTTGCCCAAACTTAGTGGACACGATGTTTGCCGGCAGGTCCGCGCACAACCATGGGGCAAGGACATTGTGGTGATCGCCCTGACCGGTTGGGGACAAGAAGAGGATCGCCGCAAATCTCAGGAAGCCGGGTTCGATGGCCATCTCGTCAAACCGGTGGACTATGACGAACTGTTGGAGTTGTTAAGTTCGCTGACGAATGGTGCGTGAATCCGCAGATTACGCAGATTACACAGATGGGAAAAAGCAAAGAAGACATAAAGAGATCAAAGAGATGAAATACAATGCCGCGACGGCACATTCTCTCAACGCCTTTGTGCCATTTGTGCATTTTTGTGGCTGTCTTTCCCTTCTGCGTAATCTGCGTAATCTGCGGATTATGGCTTTGCCGTCCAACCTCGCGCTGACGTTTGTAAATTCTTGTGGAGTATCCCCGGCTCTGGAAACCTTTCTGAAAGCCCACGCGTAGCTCCAATTCGAGGGGACTGCTATGACAAGTAATCAACCTGGACGGTCATCAATTGTTTCGCAGATCGTTTTGCTCCTGTCCTTGATGGTGATGTCGCCGGCGATCGCCGCCGCGCAGGTTTGGACGGTGCTGACTTTCGACGGCAAAGGCGATGGTCGCGATCCTTCGCAGGCAGATGCGGCCCAGCTCGCTTATCGCTATGACAAACAGCAGGACGTCCTTTGGTTTCGCATCGCCCTCTACGGACAGCCGAATGAACGTGCCCTGGGCGTGAACCTTTTGCTTGACACCGGCGGTGATGATTCAACCAGGATGAATTGGTGGGGAGCAAATAAGACTTTCAGATTCGACCGGCTGATCACCGCCTGGGTGACCCGCAGCGATAAAGGCTTTGAGGGGACGATTGGGGTTGGCGACGCGGCCGGAGTCACCGCGAAGCAAGTGAATAATTTGCGGCAGAACAATCTGCAAATCCGCGTCGAAGGCGACTCGATTGTGATTGGCGTCAAGCGCCTGGACATCACCGACAAGTTGAAGATGAATTTGGTGGCGTCGGTCGGCTCAAACGAGCAAGCTAACGACGATCTTCCCAATGCGGGATCTGTTCCCATCGATCTCTCAAAGACCACGCCGGGCGTGCGCGAGATTGATACCAGCCGCAATAACCTCGCTCTGCCTGCAGGCTACAGAATTCTTTCCGGACAGTGAGCGTCCGGCAATCACCAAAAAGGGCAGGGCAAACAAACTCTGATTCTGGTTCCCGGGATGTATTCCGGAAACAGATCCTTCGACAGCTTCATCGCGCGAAATCAATCGCGCTACAAACTCTTTCTGGTAACACCGCCGGGAATTAATGGAACGCCGGCGCGCGCCAGCTGCCCGCCGCAGGCACAAGCTCGGCGAGCTAACCTGGACCCGCCGGCTCGAGCGAGACATTCTCGATCTCATTCAGAGAGAAAAGCTGATCAGGCCCGTAATCGTCGCAGAACGCCAACCAGCCGCACAGGCTGCAATTGAACTTGCGATTGAACACCCCGGTCAGATTGGCGGCGTAGTCCTGGTAGGCACGAACCTGGTGCAGTTTTTCTCTGCTCCGAAAGATCCGACACGCAAGACGCCAATCGCTTTCGCCGACCGGAGCGGGCTGGTTGACGAGAGCTGGGTTGGAAAGTGGTTTAAGTATGTAACTCCGGAAACATGGAAGAATGGTGATCTGGGACAACAGTTATTGAGCGCTGATCCGGCGCGGTGCCCAGACGGCCTGGGACGAACTCGAGGCGGCGCCGTTGGAAGTCAAAATTCGCTATCTCTGCGAATTCTGGGCCTCGGATGTCACGCGAGGATTTTGACAGGTTGCAGGTTCCAGTCCTGGCGCTGGTGCCTGGCTTTGACGAGAAATTTCTCACTGATCCAGCGAACGGCTTCGGGAAGCTGGCATTTTTGGATTCATGGGACACGCTCGTGCCGAAAAACCCGCAACTGGAACTGGTGAAGATTCCCAATGCGCGAATGCTCGTCCTCGACGATCAACCGAGTGCAGCCGACGAAGCGATATCTGCGTTTGTGAAAAAATCGAAGGCTAAGCGATAGTCGAAGTCCACCGGGTCAGTACCATCCGCGTCAGCGAGATGGGATCAGGAATTGACGTCCAGATAATAGAAGCGCGCTCTTAACCCATCCGCTGACGCGGATCGTACTGACCTCCATTTAGGCGGATGCCTCGACAGTCACCCATGTGCCGTTGAAGGCTGCGGTTCCGCACAGAGCGTCGATTGCCAGGTTATCTGTTAGATCGTTGATGCTCTCGCCAGGCGTTTTGCCGGGCCACCGCTAATTGAATTCCCGTTCGATCGTGACCCCACCCGTGCGGAATGCTCACCACCCCACGCATCATCTCTTCGGATATTTCGATTGGCACCGTGACTAATCCGACTTTGAGATCGCACTGAAACGTTTTGACCTGATCTTAGATCACGTCCGGCAGCGTCCTCAGGATGCATGAGAATTGTGCATCGAGGCTTGCCCTTAACCAATCGCTCACTGTTGTGCATCCATGAGTTGTTACTGCGAAGCTGTCGTCGTCCAATCAATAGGAGATGGCCATTAGCGCCATTAGAGGCGGCGACGATGTCTGCGAACCCATTCCTTGACCCGTTCGACATCCTGCACCAGCACTCCCGGAGCTAAGTCGATCTGTTTGTCCGCAGTTCGTAAACGCCCGGGCAGGCAAGGGGACAATGGACCGAGATCAATTCCGTGTGGGGCCTGCTTGAGCTTGCCCAGGGTCAAACCCTTGAGAAAGGGTTGAGCTTCTCGCCATACGGTCCAAAGCGCAATCCCAAATCCAGAAGTCTTTCCGGGCCGAAGAATCGTCTAATCACCTTTCGCTGCGAACGGCCGAACACCCCCGCATGCTCCATCCGCGTTTGCAATTCCAACAGGATCTCCCACTCGTGCCGCGTCGCCGGGTCTCGTTCAAATAATGCGCGGTGAGAATTTGGCCGTGTTGCGCACCGCCAGCAGATGAAACGCCAGGTCATAGTGCGTCGCGCTCGAGCGACGAACTGGGTGGCAGAATAATGTGCGCGTGCCGCGTCGTTTCGTTGATCGTAGAAATCAATAGCCGCCATGAACTCGAGACCAGCCAGCGCTCGTTCCAGTTGACGGCCATTCGGCGTTGAGAGCACCGGATTCCCGGCATGTGTTACCAGCGCCTTAATCTGCCCCGGCCCTTCAGTCAGAATCTCTTCAGCCAGCGCGGCCACCAGGTAACTCGCCGGCAAATTCAGGCAGCTTTCGCACCGCGGCTGTGCCAACGGGCAAAACTACCTCGGGCGCCACCGACTCGGGAGCAGTGACCGGGTCGAAGGCGGGCAAGGCGAACATGAGCGCCTCCGGCCCGGTCCAGGTTCCCGGTCACGATATTCAAGACGTTAATCAGCCACTGGCAAGCGCCGCCGAACTCCTGCGTACTGACGCCGATTCTTCCGTAACAGACGGCCGTTTTGGCGGCCGCAAACTCTCGCGCCAGCAGGCGTATTTGATCAGAGTCAATCCCGGTAATGGGCGCCACTTTTCAGGAGAGAATTCGGCGACCAGCTTCGCAATCGTTTCCACTCCCTTAATGAAGTGTGCCTGAGACTCGAAGAGCGCGTTAGCTTTTCATCAAACACGACTTGCAGCAGCGCCGGGAGCAGTAGTACGTCTGTCCCCGGACGAATAAAGAGGTGAAGGTCGGCCAATCGAGCAGTTTCGTTGCGCCGAGGATCAATCAGGACTACCTTTGCCTCCGCGCTGGCAGAATTTCTGCAACCTTCGACTGCACGGGAGAGCAATACGTAACTGAACGAAGTAT
>ERZ1370068.9973-contig-8710_pt1 | contig 29425 bp, 51 predicted proteins | sample MGYA00561227_ERZ1370068 | MGnify/ENA primary metagenome ERZ1370068 (study PRJEB38410, sample SAMEA6850437) | metagenome | study: Metagenomic assessment of the ecological functions of the soil: analysis of the soil microbiota associated with the...
AGGTTACGCATTGCTCAAGGTTGCCGGGCGAGACGACAGCACCATGATCCGGTCAGCGAGATGTATGGCCTCCTCGGACGTCATGCGTCACGAGCACGACGGTATGACGCTCTTCCGACAGAATTCTGCAGCAGCTCGTTGCGCATGCGCAGGTTCATGAGCGCGTCGAGGGCCGAGAACGGCTCGTCCATGTAGAGAATCTCGGGCTTCACGACGAGCGCCCGCGCGAGCTCCGCTCGCTTCAGCATTCCGCCCGACAGCTCGTGCGGGTAGCTCGTCTCGAAGCCCTTCAACCCGACCATGGCCGCGTAGTGATCGGCGAGCGCCTCTGCGGTCGCCGTCGCGTGGCCGTTCGAGCCCGAACATCAGGTTCTGCTGCACCGTGAGCCACGGAAACACGGAGCCGTGCTGGGAGATGAGGATGCCCTTCGAGCTCGGCCGAGTCGCTCCGACGCCGTCGATCGTGACGTGTCCCTGGTCGGGGCGGATCGAATCCCGCGATGATGTTCAGCAGCGTCGACTTGCCGCAGCCGGAGGGACCGACGATGGCGACGAACTCGCCGTCGCCGACGCTGAAGCTGACGCCGCTCGAGCACGGGTAGCGGACCCTTGTCCGATGCGAAGGTCTTTTTGATGTCCTGGACGACGATCTTAACGGGCATAGCGCCACCGCACCGACTTCGAGCCCTTCCAGCAGCCGCATCACGCCGTCGAGCAGGAGCCCGATCAGCCCGATGATGATCATGCCCGCGATCACCAGATCGTAGCGGTTGCCGGCGTTGCGCGAATCGATGATGAGATAGCCCGAGCCCGGACCGGAGCGCGATCATCTCGGCCGCGACGACGACGAGCCAGGCGACGCCGAGGCCGATCCGCATCCCGACGATGATCTGCGGCAGCACGGCGGGGATCACCACCCGGCGGAACAGCGTGCAGCGCGAGACGCCGAAGTTCTCGGCCGCGCGCAGGTAGCGCCGCTCGATCGTGTGCACGCCGGCGGTGGTCTGCACGACCATCGGAAACACCGACGAGATGAAGATCAGGAAGATCGGCGAGGCATTGCCCGACGCCGAACCAGAGGATCGCGATCGGAATCCAGGCGATGGGCGAGATCGGGCCGCAGCATCTGGAAGATCGGATTCAGCGTCGCGTAGGCGCCGCGGACCCATCCCATCCAGAGCCCGAGCGGCAACGGCGAACGCGACGGCGAGCAGGAACCCGACGCCGACGCGCAGCAGGGATGCGCCGATGTGCTCCCAGAGCGTGCCGTCCTGCGATCAGCTCGACCGGTGCCGGTCACGACCTGCCAGGGCGTCGGAAAGATGACGCTTCCGTCGTCGACGACCACCAGCCACCACGCGGCGATCAGCACCGCGATCACCGTCGACGCGACGGCAGGAGCTTCTTGAGCCGCTCATGTCGGTACGCTTGCTCTCGCTCACGTCTGCGCGGCTCAGCGGTTCCTGCGCGCGCCATCGCAGCCGCGCCCACGGGCGTCTCGGGACAGGGATCGACGACGATGGTCATCTGTCCGCTCAGGTGCGCCGTGCAGGCGAACTGGTAGCTCGAGGCCGACCGCGAACGGCAGGCGGAAGCTCTGACCCGGCATCATCAGCGTCGGCCCGAAGATCTGCGGCACGTCGTCGCAGGTTCCGCAGCACGAGGACGTCGCTGCACGACCGAGCGTCAGGCGAATCTCGTCAGGCAGGATCTCGACCTTGTCGCCGGCCATCCGGCGCGCCCAGGTGCCCTTCGGGATCTCGAAGAGCGCGTCCCGCGAGGCGGCGGTCGATCGGCGCGAGCGCCGCCCATGCCGTCAGCGCCGAAGCGCACCGAAGGCCAGCCGATCAGCAGCACGACGATCCATGCCGGCCGGCGCGTTCACGATGACTTCGCCGAGCAGGATCTCGACGTCGTGCGACGTAGTCGTCCGGCGCGTTGCCCGTACGGCATCAGCGCACGCAGCTTCCCTGCGCGATCGATCAGGTACGCGAACGACGAGTGGTTACGAAGAAGCCGTCGCCCGCGTCGACTTCGGGTGGCGGCGATCCCGTACTGTCGTCGCGGCACGGCCGTCGAGCTGCTCGGCCGTGCCGGTGCGCCGCCGATGAACGTCGGGTCGAACGCTCGCGAGATACTCGCGCAGGCGCTCGGCATCGTCGTGCTCTGGATCGACGGTGACGTAGACGACCTGGAGCTCGTTCCGCGTCGGCGCCCAGCTGCTGTGCGCGCCTGCGCCAGCGTCGCGAGCGTCGTCGGGCAGACGTCGCGCAGTGACGTGAAGCCGAACGCCGAGGACCACGACCTTGCCGCGGTAGCGGCTGAGCGTGAGGTCGCGCGCCGTCCGATCCGCGCAGCGAGAAGTCGGGCGCCGCGCGCGGCGGGTCTGAAGACGCCGGCCTTGAGCGTCGCCTCGTCGGCCGCGATGGCGGCGCCGCGACAGGAGCGGCGAGCACGAGCCGTAGTGCAGCGGTGCACGAGCGTCCGCATCGTCACAGCGCGATCGCGGCCGGCTGGGCGGCGCGCGCGAAGCTTCTCGTCCATGTAGCGCTCGTACGGCGATCGGATGCTTGATCGTGCCGGCCGTCGATGGAGAGCTGCATCAGCTCCTCGAACTCCGCGCGGATCATGCGCAGGTCGCCGTAGGTCACGCGGTCGGTCGGATTCTCCATCACGAACCGCAGGATGTTCGGATCCTGGTTGAAGAAGCTGCGCCCGGCGGCGATCGCGACCGCCTTGTCGCGGTTCTCCTGCTGCGGCGTCGAGCCAGACGCCCGCGCCCAGCACGTGGTTCGACGAGATCCTGCACCAGCGGCGCGGTTCTCGGCGATCAGCTCTTCGCGCACCGTGAGCACGCAGCAGATGTAGTTGCGCCATTCGTCGCGCGTCATGCGCAGCGGCCGCGCGTAGCCGGCGCGCTGCGCGGCGGCGCCGAAACGGCTCGCCCGTGCAGTAGGCGTCGACCGCGTTCGCGTAGAGCGCGGCCGGCATGTCGGGCGGCGGCATCTCGACGATCTCGATGTCGCTTCGGGCGTCATGCCCTCCTGCGCGAGCATCTTGCGCAGGAACAGGAAGTCGACCGCGAAGCGGCTGGGAATCGCGATGCGCTTGCCGGCGAGCTGCCGGAAGTGCTGATACGGCGGAATCGGTGCGCACCATGATCACGGCGCCGGAGCGATGGCCGAGCGAGACGATCTTCACCGGGATCTTCTTGTCGGCCAGATCCATCACGAGCGGCGCCAGCATGTAGGCCGCCTGGATCCGCCCGGCCATCAGCGATTCCTTGATCTCCGGCCAGCCGCTGTACTTGCTGTACTCGTACGCGAAGCGCGGACCGCCGGGCGCCGGCCGCGCATTGCTCGCGGCCTTCGCCACGCAGGCCACCGGGAGCGTGAGGTTGCAGGTCACCGGCAAGCCACCCACCTGCAACGGCCCGTTTTTCTCAGCCGCACAAGAGATCGCGCCCCAGGGCAGCGCGGCCGCCAGGAGCCCCTTGCAACAACTTGTCTGCGCTGATTTCAGACCTGCCGTCACATGATGCTCCTGTCAGCGGCCATTGTAGCCAACGATGCCGCGCAGGCTGCGCGGACCTGCGGACGAAGACGCCGACTGCATTCAGGCGTGGCGAAAGAATCTCGTGATATTGAAAAGATCGCCTCCTGCCGCAGTTCAATACGCCCGGGCCAACCCGGCGCAACCGAGGCGAACATCACATGAGCCTGGCGGCGAGAATCCAGCTGAGCGCAATGATGTTTCTCCAGTTCTTCATCTGGGGCAGCTGGTACGTCACGATGGGCAGTTACCTGGCGGCCAACCTCGGCGCCTCGGGCGCGCAGGGCGCGCCGGCGCTATTCGACGCAGTCGTGGGGCGCCATCCTCGCGCCTTTCGTCGTCGGGCTGATCGCCGACAGGTACGTCAACGCCGAGCGGCTGCTGGGCGCCATCCACCTGGTCGGCGCCGTGCTGATGTACCGCTGTTCAGGGCCCGGCAGTTCGACGATTTCTACCCGTACCTTCTCGGCTACATGATCCTCTACATGCCGACGCTGGCACTGGTCAATTCGATCTCGTTCAGGGCGATGGACGACCCGAGCCGGCATTTCTCGAAGATCCGCGTCTGGGGAACGGTCGGCTGGATCGCCGCGGGCCTGCTCATCAGCTACGGGTTCGCCTGCGGATTCGCGGGAGGCCCTGGCGGGCGGGCTGCTGCGCAACACCTTCCTGATGTGCTCGGCGGCCTCGCTGCTGCTCGGCCTGTTCAGCTTCACGCTGCCGCGGACGCCGCCCAAGGCATCCGGCGAAGCGGTCGAGCCTCGGGCAGATTCTCGGCATCGGACGCTCTGACCCTGCTGCGCGACCGGAATTTCCTGGTGTTTTCGTCTCCTCGATCCTGATCTGCATCCCGCTGGCGTTCTACTACCAGCACGCCAATCAGTTCCTGACCGAAATCCAGGTGGCGAATGCGACCGGCAAGCAGACCCTGGGGCAGGCGTCGGAAGTGCTGTTCATGCTGGCGATCCCGTTCTTTCTCCAGCGTCTCGGCATGAAGGGCACGCTTGCTGATCGGCATGCTGGCCTGGGCCGTCCGTTATGTTTTCTTCGCCTTCGGCAACGCCAACGAGCTGGTGCTGCTGCTGTTGATCGGCATCGCGCTGCATGGAGTCTGCTACGACTTCTTCTTCGTCTCCGGCCAGATCTTCACCGACTCGAAGGCCGGCGACCGCGTACAAGAGCTCGGCGCAGGGCATGATCACGCTGGCCACATACGGCCTCGGCATGCTGATCGGCCTTCCAGGCCGCAGGCGCGATCGCGGATATGCACGCTCGACGCCGGGCTGCACGACTGGCGGATCATCTGGTTGTGCCCGGCGGGATTCGCAGCGTTGATATTCGTGTTGTTCGCGCTGACGTTCGGGAACGTGACCGTCGAATACAGGAAGCCGCCCGGTTAGCCGCCGCGTGTCATCCAGCAAGACTTCAGCGTCGTGGTGCAGCCACAGGAAGCTCGCGGGCAGGTCCGTGGTGACCGTGGCCGTCGAGAAACCTTGCGATGACCCGCTCTTTCCCGTCCCGGTGACGAGCAGCAGGATCTTCCGGGCATGCAGGATGTCGCCGATGCCGAGCGTCAACCCGAATGCAGGCTTGGCCTCCCTGGCACTCATCATCGCGTGCCGCAGCGTTTCCGCGGACAGCTTCGCGACGTGGCAATGGGGCTGCAGGCTGGGAGCCCGGCTCGTTCAGACCGACGTGGCCGTTCTCGCCCGAGGCCGAGAATGCACAGATCGATCGGGCCCTGGCGCTCCAGCTCCGCGCTGATCCTGGCGCATTCCCGCAACGGATCCGTCGGTTCCGAATCGAAAGAGATGTAGCGCTCGGCAGCGATCGCAAGTGGGTCCGACGAGCCGGCTCTGGAGGATAATGTTCGCAGCTCGCAGGATCGCTCGCCGGCACTCCCAGCCACTCGTCGAGCTTGACGACCCGAAGCGCCGCAGGAGATCCGGCTTGCCTCGCTGCCTTCGCGAATCAGCTCCTGGTACAGCCCGGCGGGTGAGTTGCCGGTCGGAGCACACAGCAACGAAGTCACTCTTCGCTGTCGCCGCGGCAATGACGATGCGCAGCGGCTTGCCGGCTCATCTCCTGATAATCGCGGCAGTGATGGACTGTGGCCATGCGAGCGTTCGTGTGCCCGCAGCGCCTAACGCTTCAGCCACAGATCGCAGGGCTTGTCCGCTCTTGTCGAGGACGGCAGCAGTGATCTTGCGGCCTGAGCCTGCGGACTCGTACGCAGCGAACAGGATCTCGAGGACCGCCTTGCCGTCGGCTCCCGTCACCAACGGTTGGCGGTCGTGCAGCACGCAATCGACGAAATGCTGGAACTCCTGCGGAAAGCCGTAGTTCCAGATCTCCTCGTACATCACGAAACTCCACCCGACCGTGCTTCCGGCCTTCTCACGGCGTAGCCCACGCCTTTCGTGGCTGTAGGTCGGGATGGAATTGCCGTGCAGCACGTCGGCGTAGGCCACGCCTTCCGAACCGTGGATCTCGGCGCGGTCGTCCATGCCGCCGAGCTTGGTCCAGCTTTCCTCGGCCAGGGCGACGACGCCGTTGTCGAACTCGAGGATGATGATCGCGTTGTCCTCGCCGCGCGTCCTGGCGGCGTGGACGCTGGTGTTCATCTGCGCGTACACGCTCTTCACGGGGTTGTTGGCATTCAGCCAACGGAAGAACTGGATGGCGTGGCAGCCCATGTCCATGGTGACGCCGCCGCCCGAGCGGTCGACGTCCCAGAAATGCGCGGCATGCGGGCCGTCGTGCTTCTCGGACTGTTTGAACAGCACGGGACGGCCAAGCACACCGTCGTCCAGCAGCTGCTTCAGCCGGACGTACTTTGGGCGTGAAGCACAGCTCTTCCGCGTACATCAGCTTGCACGCCGGCGCTGATCGCACGCCGCGATCATGCGATCCGCCTCCGCCAGGTTCAGGCACAGCGGTTTCTCGACGACGACATGCTTGCCGGCCTTCGCGGCCTTTACCGTGATCTCGCAGTGAGTGAAGTTGGGTGCGCCGACCACCACCATGTCGATTTCGTCCATCGGCGAGCATCGCGTCCAGGTCCTGAAGTGGTGCGCGATGCCGTGCTTCGACGCGAAGTCGCGCGCGTGCCCGTTCGTCGGCGACATCACGGCGAGCACTTCGGCCTGCGGCACGGCATCGCAACGCCTCTGCGTGGATCGTGGTGATGAACTGCGAGCCAACCAGCCCGACTCCAACGGTGTCGCGTCTCGCCATGTCAGTAGAGCTCCGTCGCTCGCCAGCCAACTGTCCCTCGATGCCACCCATGCACTGCGAGGCTCGACGTTCCGCAGCGCATGCCGAGCTCCACGCAGCGGGCGAGCGGGGCGCCTTTCAACCACGCGATGGAGGAACCCGGCGTCGAAGTTGTCGCCGGCGCCCGTCGTGTCCGCGATGCTTCGCTCATCGAGGCGCTGCGCCGGCGAGTTCGACTCGATTGCCCGTCTCGCGGTCGAATGCCAAGGCTCCGCGCGCTCCGCGCTTGATCACCGTCAACTTCACCGAGTCGGCTGAGCCATTCGCCGAGCGTCCTCGACGTTGTCCATCCCGGAGATATGCATTGCCTCTTCTTCATTGGGCGCGAACACGTCCACGTGCGCCGAGGATCTCCCGCACGGCGTCCCAGTTCCCCGCTGGGAGACCAGTTCGTATCCAGCGACACGGTCATGCCCCGCTGCCTGAGCCGTCGGCAGCACCTCGGGCCAGTGCGGTCGCAAGGCCTCGAGCAGGAAGTAACTCGCGATGTGAAGATGTGGCGCCTGCGCCAGCAATCCCGATGCTTCGACCGCATCGAACGTGATTTCCTGGCAGGCATCCCTGGTACGTGAGCATTGCCCGGTCATCCTTCCTGATCAGGCCCAGCCCGACGGGTGTCTTGAACCGCTCCGACGTAGACACGTGATCCGTTGGCGATCCCGAGGCCTGTGATGCGGTCGCGCAGAAAATGCCCGAACAGATCATTTCCGACCGTGCCGTACAAGACCGACTCTGCCGCCGAGCCGCGCGAACTGGGAAGCGAAGATCCCGGCCGATCCGCCGAGCTCCAGGCAGTAATCGTCGACGAACACCTCCGCCTGGCCCCAAACCGGTATGTCATCGCCCCTGACCAGGAAGTCGACGCAGAGATCGGCGATCACGGCAATATCGAACTGCATATCAGAAAAACGGGATAGACGGCTGTACCGGGTGAAGGGTAACACCGTATGAGGTGTACGATCCTGGAACCACACGCACGATACTCTCAACGTGCCCGGAGCACTGAATGCACTTCGCCGCCATTGACTGGTTCATTGTCGTTGCCTATCTCGATCTTGTCCGTCGCAGCCGGACTTCTGGGCAAAGAAATACATTGGCAACGTATCCCACTACCTCGTCGCCGGACGAGAACTCGGGACGTTTGCAGGCATTGCGACGCTTGCAGCCACCGAGATCGGCACGATCACGTTCATGTACAACGGCATGAACTGGGCTAAAGGTGATGGTTTCGCCGCCTTTGCTGCGGCGCTTATTTCCGGACTCGTCATGATCGTCGTGGGACGGACGGGTCTGGTCGTCGAGCGTTTTCGTGCGCTGCGGCTGATGACCGTGCCGGAGTATTTCGAGCGCAAATACAGCCGCGGGCTGCGCCTTCTTGCGGGGATCCTGGTTGCGACCGGGGGCATCCTCAACATGGGTGTGTTCCTGAAGATCGAAGGCGAATTCCTGACCATCGTGAGCGGCATCGACAGCCGCTACCTCGTTGCGGTCATGACGGCAATTCTGCTGCTGGAACTCGTCTACACCGGTCGTCGGCGGAATGATGGCCGTGGTCATTACGGACTTCATTCAATATGTCCTGCTGTCGGTGGCCACGATTGCTGGTGTCGATCTACGCGGTCCACCACGCCGGTTGGGACAATATCGTCGCCAAAGTCTCGAGCACCATGGGGAGCGCCGGCTTTGATCCCATCGAGAACCCCAAATTCGGCATCACCTTCTCTGATATGGCAGGTGCTGCTCTGGTTTTCCATCCACACCTGCTGGCAGACCACCGCCATGCGCGTGTTCTCGACCAAGAGCTCCCGAGATTTCAAAGCGGGTGATGACCTGGACAGGTTTCATCTACCTCGGTCGAGGAATGCTGCCCATGCTTTGGGGAGCGGCTGCACTCACGCTATTCGGCGTCGGTGCGATCGACAATGGAGTGCCTCTGCCGGTGGTCAATGGGCAGACACTCGCCCCGATCGACGCCATGCCGGCCATGCTTGCGAGCATCCTCGGCCCAGGCGTCGAAGGGAATTGTGGTTGCCGGCATGCTGGCGGCGACGATGTCGGTCAACCAGTTCCTACCTGCTCGGCTGGAGCGCTGTCATTTCCCAGGACATCATCCTGCCCATCCGCGAACAGATGGGTAAGCCGGCATCTCAGTTCGCGCAGCCAGATCTTCGTCAATCGCCTCGCCAACCTGTTCGTCGGGTTGTTCCTGATGTTCTGGGGCTTGTGCCACACGCCTCCGGGCGCCGTTTATCTCTACCTGAACATCACCGGCACGATTTATCTGGCGGGCACGTTCATTTGCGTGATCGGCGGCCTGTACTGGAAGCGCGCGAACACGTCGGGCGGCTATCTGGCGATGCTGATGGGTGCCGCCGGAGCGATCATCCCGTTTTTCTTCCTGCATTGAGCGAGAATGTCACCGGCTTCTGCGCATTTGGCTGGGCCGCCCTCGGACTCGTCCTCGGTTCCTGATTGGCAAGCGCGCCCGACATCCTGACCGGCGCGACTAACCGCATTGAAGGCAGAAGTGAACTATTGGCTGATCTTCTGGACCGCCTCGGCTGGTGATTCGCCGGAGTTTCGTTCGCCGTGATCACCGGGATCGTCATGGTGAAGGGCTACAGGGACCTGCGTTCGATGCTCAGCCGACTTGGGAGCAGAGGACGCACGACTCGTGAGTGCGCCGGGAACTCATGAGGACAAGTTCATCGCGATGGGTGACCGCGAAGGCGGAGGTCAACCTTCGTCTCAGTGATTTTCAGCCGCGTTCGATGCTGGTCACGCCCGTGCACGACCTGAAGCGGGCGAAGTTTCCGGCTGTCGACTACCGCAACGTCACCGGATGTTCACGATAGGCGCCCAAATTCCGCCAGATCGTCTTCCCCCAACCACGAAGGGTAGTCAACTGGGCTCCAGGCCAAGATTGGCTTCCGCCTGTCTCCACGAGGCAGTGTCCGTTCATATCGCTGATGCACCAGCTGGAAGCGGGTGTTTCTGAAGCACGTTGAGAGCAGCCTGCGAATCTCCGCAGTCGATCAGAACTCTGCTCGCCGCTCGGCCAACCATTCGTCATCAAGGGCCGAGACGGCATCGAGCCAACGCCGACGCTCGGCGAGGGTCTCCGGCCCCAGCGCGGCGAGCGCCTTATCCCGCTCGATCACTACCTGGGGTGAAGCGAGATTGCCTCCGACTCGATTGCCTCGAAAGCATCCGCAGCGGCATGTACGTCGCGTCCCAGTGCGCCAGCCACAGGCGTCCAGCCAACGCCCGCGCGCGATCGTCACCCGACTGCGCCAGCGCTTCCAGATGCAGAGCCTGTTTCGCCGCGAGCGGCGAGCCAGGCGACCGCGTTGAAATAACCACCGGTCCCGTTCGCTTCCCTGCGTCGACACAGCCGCCCAGGAAAGCGCGTCGCCCAAGTCGGCACATGCCACTGATGGCCCAGCGGTTACTGTCCACGCCCGGGGGCAATCGGGATTTGATTGATGAGGCCATGATTTCCACGCGGAGGTGAGACTCAGCCAAAGCCAACATCGTCACTCGTCGCCCAATCAAAAGGGGAACCTCGTTCCACGGCCCATCAGCGCCGGATGGGGAAGGGAATTTCCCGAATGTCGCGCCTTGTATCGGAGGGAATCCAGAATTCGATGTGGTGTTCGCAGCTGCCCGGGCTGAAGGACGCTCTTCACTGACTGATCGACCAGAGGACCGGCCTGGATCTCCAGGCATTGCTCACCGTTCAGGGTGTATTGGGTCACCCATGCTTCATCTCGTCCTGTGCCATCGGTCCACAGTTTGATCCCGGGTACGTGCGACAGATCGGCCACATGATAGAGACCTGCACCCAGACTCGGGGTGAAGGCTCCAAATGCAGAACAGTCCGGCTTCCTCCAGAAGAATCCGGTCATCCTTTGCACGTCTGACTGGCGCCGAGGACCTTCTGCGTTCCAGTCGATGGTCCGAAGATCACGACCGTGAACGAGCACGGGGCCGCTGGGAAATGGAACTCGGTGTCGGGCCGGGCGGGTACACCCGCATTGGACCATGACATCCAGGGGTGAGCATCACGATCAGCATTGAAGAAGACCGGTCCGCTGGGTCAGAAAAGCATCGCGCTCGCCAAGGGAATATTCGACGGTCCAGTTCATTCCAAACCGGAGTTCTCTCCCCGCAGGAGACATAGATTCTTTCCCGATCGCGCGTCACCACATGTCGTACCGGAACGATCTGAACGGGGCTGTGCGAAACGGGAAAGCTCAACTCGATCCCGCCGCCGGTGAAAGACTGTCTGGGCAGGATTCGTACCGGTCGCACGACGCGCGGACAAGAGAGAGTTTCTACTGCGGCCTGCTTTGAGAAAATCGAGACAGACGCGCCCTCCCAGATCCGGGCAGATCTTCACGCCGAATGTGGTCGTTTTCGAGGCGAAACCATGCGGTAGTTCTTCAGGACCAGGCCGCTTGCGCTGGTCTCGCAGAAACTCTCGTACGGATAGAATCCATCCGGGTCGCTCGTCGTGGGAATCGGACCTGCTGGCACAAGCGTGGTGCGTCAGCAGCGAGCTCCGCGGTCTCTGTCGATTCAAGCATTGTTGGACCGAGGTTGAACGTCTCAACGAGTCGTGCAGTCGTCGTCGACGAACTGCACGTTCACCAAACGGGTAACACCGGAATTCGAGGCGCGTGCTCGCGCCGCGCGGCTTCGGTCGCAAGCACCGCCAGGAAGATGCTTGCGACGTTCGATCTGACCGGTTGCGACCCGGGTCTGTCGGCGCAGACGGGCAAGGCGCTGCGGGTCAGCTCTCAGCGATGGTTCTGGCTGCGGCTGGTTGACAGGGCTCGTCGCGGCGCGCAGTAAGTGTTTCACGACCTTGACCTTGTTGCTTGGACGCTATTCCCTTGGCCGGTGATTGACACGAGCTGGGCGGTCACCTTGTAGCAATTCAGCCGCAAGGAGCTGGATTCGAGCAGGTGCCAATCCTGCGATTTGAGCGCGCCGACTCTGACGCAAGTCGGGGATAACTATGAAAATGCGTGCAGGACATCCATTCCGGCCGACGGCGCGCCGATTCGCGTGCGTTCCCAGTGAATACCGTAGCCGCCGCAGTTGCCGCGGTGCTCGCTGGCAGCAGCGGTGTCGCTCGCGCGCAGGATGCGAACGCCAACAACGACGCCGCTGGAAGAAGTCGTCGTCAGCGGCATCCGACACTCGATCGAGACGTCGATTGCCACCAAGAGAGAAGCGACTTCCGTCGTCGAGGTCGTCAGCGCCGAAGACATCGGCAAGCTGCCCGACACCAGCATCGCGGACTCCATCGCGCGGTTGCCGGGTGTGACGGCACAGCGCATCGAAGGCCGCCCGGCCGCGATCTCCATCCGCGGTCTGAGTGAAGACTACGCCGGCGCGTTGCTCAACGGGCGCCAGGTGGTGAGCTCCAGTGAAGGGCGCTCCGCCGAATACGACCAGTTCCCGTCGGAGCTGGTGAACCAGGTCATCGGTGTACAAGACCGTGGACGCCTGGGTGGTCGGCCAGGGCCTGTCGGGCACCATCGACATCCGGCCGCTGATGCCGCTCAGCCTCAATCGCCGGCAAGTAGCCTCTTTCTGCCCGCGCCGAGGAAAATACCAACGGTAGCTCTGTCGTCCACGGGCAAGGGCGAGTACGGCAACCGCTTCAGTGCCTCGTACGTGGATCAGTTTGCCGACGACACGATCGGTGTGGCGATCGGCTTCGCGCACCTCGATTCGCCGGGCCAGGCCAAAAATTCGGCTCCTGGGGTTATCGGCGATTACAACGGCCAATGGGGTCTCGGCGCTACCGGCGTACCGTCCGCGGACGGCAGCAGCGGAGACTGCGTGTTCTGGCAGTAACTGCGCGGTGTTCCCGCAGGGCTTCGAGTCCAGCGTCACCTCCAGCAAACAGGTGCGAGACGGCGCGATGGCCGTCGTGCAGTTCAAGCCGAACGACAGCTTCTCGCAGCGCTGTCGATCTCTACTACTCGAAGTTCGAGCAGGACCGCACAGGGCACCACTGGACGGGCGACATCGGCCTGTGGAACGGCGGGCCGAACCAGCCCCCGCCGGCCGACTTCACCAACGTCGAGACCGGCGAGGTCGACGGCAATACCATCATCGACAGTGCCACGATCGACGGTTCTCACAGCCTGGTTTACGACAAGAACTGGGACCGTACCGACAAGATCCACTCGATCGGCTGGCGCAACGAGCTGCAGTTCAACGACCAGTGGAAAGGTACGCTGGACCTCGGCTATTCGCGCGCCGACCGCGACGAGACCTACATCCAGTCCGTCGCGCGGGCGAATGCATTCAGCTCGTTCGCTTTCACCACCAGCGACAGCCAGTTGGCCTGGTCCACCCCGCAGGACCTGACCGACCCGGCCGTCGTGCAGCTGACGAATGATCCGAATTGGGCCGAGATGCGCACCCCGAAGTTCAAGGACGAAATCAAGTCGGCGCAGCTCGCGGTCAATCGCACGCCTGGAGCTGGGGCTGGTTCAGCGGTCTCGATGTGGGCTACGCCTACAACCAGCGCGACAAGGACGTATCGTCCGACGCCTTCCAGCTCGAGCTGACCGGGCCGACAGTGGACCCCGTCACGGGACTTCCTCTGCATGTGATCCCGACGGACGCGTTGCGGGATCCGGTGATGATCAACGTCGGCGGTATCCAGCAGAGCGTGGTGAGCCTGGGATGTGCCGAGCATCATGGGCCTGTACGCCCAGGTCCCGAAGGACCCGTGGCTGGCCCAGACGAATAAATTCCAGGTGCATGAGAAGATCCAGACCGGTTTCCTGAGGTTCGACATTGATTCGAACGCTGGGCAGCGTGCCGGTTCGCGGCAATCTGGGCGTTCAGTACGTCCGTTCGGAGCAGAACTCCGATGGCTTCGCGTGGAACGATGGTGGCTCAGGCGGACCAGCCGGTGGTGCCGTGATTCCCGTGAGCGGGGGTGCCACCTATTCTGACGTGCTGCCGAGTCTCAACCTGGTGTTCGATCTGAAAGAGGATCTCGCTTCTGCGCTTCGGCCTGGGCAAGACCATGGCCCGACCGCGCATGGACGACATGCGCGCCGGCGCGGACCAGCCCGATGCTCACGCCGATTTCGCAGTCGCCCGACGAAACCATCGGCACGTGGAGCGCCGGCGGCGGCGGCAAGCCCGACCTCAACCCTGGCGCGCAAAGTCGGTCGACCTTTCGCTGGAGAAGTACTTCCAGAAGCGCAGCTACGTCGCAGTCGCCGGATTCCTGAAGAAACTGGACAGCTTCATCTACCAGCGCAGCACCGAGCGCGACTTCACCGGGTTCCCCAACTACAACCCGGATCTCACGCCCGGCTGCTCTGCCGTCCGAGCCGGATTGCAATCCGAACATCGGCACGATCACCACGCAGGACAATGGCAGCGGCGGCAAGGTTTACGGCATCGAGTTGTCGATCTCTCTGGACGGTGGCCTGTTCACGCCCGCGCTGGACGGTTTCGGCGTGCAACTGAGTGACTCGAAAACGTACAACAGCCTGCCGAAGGACGAGAACGGCGACGAGATCAAACTCGACGGCTTCTCCGACAACGTCAACAGCATCGCGGCGTATTTCGAGAGGAGCGGTTTCTCGGCCCGGGTCAGCCGCCGCTACCGCTCGGCGTTTACGGCCACCACGCGCAGCGTGATTCTGAACACACTGAGAAGCACGCAAATCGATGCGGAGAGCCAGATCGACGCGCAGATCGGCTACGAGTTCAACTCGGGCACGCTCCAGGGTCTCACGCTGCTGCTGCAGGGGAACAACCTCACCAATGAGCTCGCAGTCACACGGCAATCGCCAGAAGTTGGCGGGTCGGTCGTCCACGGGCTTGCTGCCCTGGGAAGACAGGACGACTATGGACGTGTGATCATGCTGGGCGCGTCGTACAAGTTCTGAGGTGACGTCGCGCGGAGTCGAGGCATGCCGGGTCCGCTGATCCGTGACATCGTCATCGTCGGCGGTGGCACCGCGGGCTGGATGACGGCCGCCGCGCTTTCGAACCACTTCGGGCGCGCGTGTTCGATTCGGCTCGTGGAATCCGACGAGATCGGCATCATCGGTGTCGGCGAGGCGACGATCCCGCACATCGTCTCCTTCAATCGCATTCTGGGCATCGACGAGGACGAGTTCCTGCGCGCCACGCGCGGCACGTTCAAGCTCGGCATCGAGTTCGTGAACTGGAGCGCGATCGGCGACCGCTACACCCACGGTTTCGGCAAGCTCGGGCCCGACCTGGATGGACTGCCGTTCCATCATTTCTGGCTGCGCGGTGTGCATGCTGGCGTGGCCGCCAGCCTCGGCGACTACTCCATCAACACCGCGGCCCCGCGACGCGCCAAGTTCATGCGGCCACGGCCGGACATGGCGGGCTCGCCGCTGCGCGAAATCACGTACGCCTACCACTTCGACGCCGGACTGTACGCCCGATTCCTGCGCCAGCTGGCCGAGCGAAACGGCGTCGAGCGCATTGAAGGCAAGATCGTCTCCGTGCAGCAGCGCGAGCCGGACGGATTCATCAGCGCCGTCGTGCTGGGCGATGGCCGCCGCGTCGAAGGTGATTTTTTCGTCGACTGCTCGGGCATGCATGGCCTGCTCATCGAGAAGACCTTGCACACCGGCTACGAGGATTGGTCGCACTGGTTGCCCCGTGACCGCGCGGTCGCGGTCCCCATGCCGCTCCGTGGAGCCCCTGATCCCGATGACGCGCGCCACAGCGCACGGCGCCGGCTGGCAGTGGCGCATCCCGCTGCAGCATCGCATCGGCAATGGCCACGTCTACTCCAGCCGCTTCATGAGCCAGGAGTGACGCCACTGCGATCCTGATGGGAAACCTGGACAGCGAGCCGCTGGCCGAACCGCGGCACATCCCCTTCATGCCGGGCCGGCGCAAGCGCGTATGGAACCGCAACTGCATCGCCATTGGGTCTGGCGGCCGGGTTCTTCGAGCCTATCGAGTCCACCAACATCCACCTGATCCAGACGGCGGTCTCGCGGCTGATGGCGCTGTTCCCGCGTGCCGACTTCGATCAGGCCGACATCGACGAGCTCAACACGCAGACGCGCATCGAGTACGAGCGCGCGCGTGACTTCATCGTCCTGCACTACAAGGCCACGGAGCGCGACGACACGCCGTTCTGGCAGTACTGCCGCACGATGGAAGTGCCGCCCACGCTGCAGCACAAGATCGACCTGTACCGCAGCAACGGCCGCTTCTTCCGCGAGGACAATGAGCTGTTTGGTGAGTTGAGCTGGGTACAGGTGATGGAGGGGCAGCGCATTCGCGCGAGCGGCTACCACCCCTTGCCGACTTGCGTCCTGTCGACGAGGTACGCGCCTTCCTGGCCGACACGCAGCGCGTCATCTCGGCATGTGTCGAGGCAATGCCCACGCATGCCGAATTCATCGCGCAGCACTGCGCCTTCGCGTGAACCCGCCGAGCGCCGCATCGCAGCCTGCGGCGAGCTCGCGATCATCCTGATCGGTCGGCGGCTCGGCGGCGGCAGCCTGGCCACCGCGATTGAAGTTCTCTCCTCGCGTTCGCGGGCTGCTCGCGCAGATGACGCGCGAGAGAGAAGCTCGCCGTCATCCGTGCGCTACGCACGAGCCCGATAGCGTATTCATGGGCCAGCGCAGGCTGGATCCGCGGCGTCCGCGGCTCGGCATCCCTGATCTGTCGCTTCGCCGACGGTCCGCCCGGCGTGCTGGTGCGCCACGCATCGACCGGCATGCCCGCGACGCTTGCCGTGGCTGCGACCTTCAGCCGCAGCGAGGCTGCGGCCAATGGCGCGTCATCGGACGCGATGCACGCGCGCTCGGCGTGGACGTGATCCTGCAGCCGTACATCAATCTGTATCGCGACCCGACGCTTCGAGCGCGCCTACAACACGCTCGGCGAGGATCCGGTGCTCACCGGCACGCTCGGCGGCGCAGTTTGTCGTGGCGGCGCAAGCGCAAGGCGTGATGGCGCAGGCGAAGCACTTCGTCGCCTACGACGGCGCCGACGATGCACGATCGTCGATGGACAGACGCTGCGCGAGGTTTATCTCGCGCCGTTCAAGGCCGTGGTCGATGCCGGCGTCGCCTCGCTGATGTTCCTACAACCGCATCAATGGCAGTCTATTCGTGCGGCAACGAGGCAACGCTCAAGACACATCCTGCGCGGTGAATACGGGTTTCGCGGCTTCGTCACCTCGGATTGGGGCGCGACCCACGGCGCGGAGTTCATCACGCGCGGCCTGGACATGGAGCAGCCGGGCACCGGTCCGGGCGTTCTTTGCGCTCGAACGGAGGAACCGGAAGAGCAGGGAATGTCGACGGCAGGAGGTCGATGATCTCGATGGAGATCATGATTCTCCGGGGTGCCTGAGGAACAACGCTTTCCAGCTCCCGAGCCGGGCGACAGCCGCCGCCACCGCCCGTCGGATGTCTCCGCGAAGTCTCGGCGCGGCGCTGCGCGCGCGGCACCGTGTCGGAAGCGGACATCGATCGCGCGGCCGGGCACGTGCTTGGGCAGATCGAACGTTTCGGCTGGCTCGACCACCCGCCGCGACACACGGTCGCCGCAGGACATCGGAGGCGAACGCGCGCATCATCCAGCAGACTACCGAGCGCGGCGCCGTGCTCCTCAAGAACGACGGCGTGCTGCCGCTCAAGCGCCGCCGATCTCGATTCGCTCGGCGCTCATCGGGCCCGGCGCGCTGCAGACCTTCGCGATCGTGACCGGCGATGGAACAGTCGTACGGCCGACGCCGAGCGCCGAGGCTGGCGTGCGGCATCGCAGACCTGACGGAAAGAGCGATGCCAGCTCAAACTCGCCGTCGCCGACGACATGACCGGCGTGCCGATTCCCGCGAGCGCACTCAAGCAATCTGAGGCGCAGCTGGATGCTCAAGGTCGACCGACGCCGATCACAGCGGACATCGACTTCACGCGCCGATCCGGCCGCGCGCTGCCGGCCGGCATCGCACACAGCTGGAGCGGCACGCTCGTCAGTGCCGGTCGCCGGGGACTACGAACATCGATCTGCAGACTTCTGGCGCGACCGGCCAGCTTCGGCGTCGACGGCAAGCTCATCGCGCAGATGGGTTGGTGGGGCGGACACGGCGACTATCGTGTTTCGCCAATCGCGACAACGTCATTCCGACCACCGATGGTCCTCGACAACCTGCGGCGCCTCGTGAAACTGACGCGCGGGCGCACACGCCATCACCGTCGAGGCCGAGGCCGACGGCAGCGGTGATGCAGGTCCAGGTGCGTCTCGCCTGGGTCACGCCGGAGATGAAGGCAGCGCGCGTTCGCCGACGCCGTCGAAGCCGCGCGCACCTCGAAAGTCGCGGTCGTCTTCGCCTGGAGCCGCAACCGTCCGGCTTTCGGCTTGCCTGGCGATCAGGATCGCCTGATCGCGGAAGTCGCGGCGGTGAATCCCGAACACCATCGTCGTGCTCAACACCGGACCAGCCGGTCGCGATGCCCTGGCTCGAGGACGTGCGTGCCGTGCCTCGAGATGTGGTACACGGGCGATGAAGGCGGCTGGGCAGCGGCGAACCTGCTCACGGGCAAGGTGAGCCCCGCGGGCCGCTTGCCGTTCACCTGGCCCCGCCGGCTCGAAGACGGGCTCGGCGAACGATCCGGCTCACCCGGAGCGCTCCTCGTTCGAGCGTTGACCGGCGCAGACGCAGTACGCCGAGGGCATTCACATCGGCTATCGCTGGTTCGACCGCGAGCAGCATCGAACCGCTGTTCCCGTTCGGCTTCGGTCTCTCGTACACGCGCTTCGAGTACTCGCGCCTGTCGATGCGGCGCGCGGCGGACGGTGGGCTCGACGTGAGCTGCACCGTGAAGAACGTCGGCGCACGCGCGTCCGATGAGGTGGTGCAGGTCTACCTCGGCGCGCCCGAGACGCCGCCGGCTGGAGTGGACTTCGCGGTGCGCGCGCTTGCGGATTTCGAGCGGATCACGCTGCGCTCCGGCGAAGCGAAGCGAGTGCAACTGCATGTTGCGCCCGAGCAGGCTGCGATCCTGGTCGAATGCCGATTCGGCCTGGCGCGTCTTCGCGAGCGCGCGCAAGGTTTACGTCGGCGCTTCGTCGCGGGACTTGCGATTGGAGCTACGGCTTCCAGACGAAGGTGACGACGGCGCCGGCCGGTAGCGCGTACTGGAACGACCGGCCGCGCGACGCTCACGGAGAATTGTCGCTGGCGGCGGGCACCATTGAGCACGATCAGCGCCAGCGAGCCGTCGTCCGCATTCTGGAACGCGACACTCTCGAGACCCTTGACGCCGGTCGTCGACTCGATGCGGTGCGCGCCCGGTCGCACGAAGCGGCTCGCGTGCCCGAGCACGTAGTACTCGAGGTTGCGTGTGACGGCGCCGGTCGCCGAGTCGATGGTGACGACGCCGCGGCAATCGGTGCAGCCGCCCGCGTGCGGTCCGTGACTCTCATCGAGCGCCAGATTCCAGAGCACGACGCCGCGCGACCAGCCGCGCGTCGGAGCCGATGATCAGCTTCGCTCGTGAACCAATGCAGCGACATCGCCCATCTGGGATCCCAGTCTCCCGCCCGAGCACTCGGTCAGGTACGCATCCTTGTCGGGATGCGCGTCGTGCACCGGCGTCTGCGCCTGCGACGTCGCCGCCGTAGCAGTGCCAGGCGACGCCGGCGATGGAACGGCGCCACCGGATCGGCGAGCACCGCGAGCGGCGAGTGCGGGCATGTCCCAGTTGTGATCCCAGTCGAGGATCAGCGGCGGCGCGCGGCCGTTGCGCGAGCGCCGGGCCGAGATAACGCCCGATGATGTGCGCGCGCTCCTTCGGACTCGAGCTTCATGCCGGGGTAGTCCCGCGGCTCGAAGTCGGCTCGTTCTGCAGCGTCAGCGCGAAGATCGGCACGCCTTCCGCGGCGAAGGCGTCGACGAAGCGGACCAGATAGTTCCGCGAGCGCCGGCTGCGCCTCGGGACGCAGACGTCCGCCGACCATGCTGCCCGACGTCTTCATCCAGCCCGGCGGACTCCAGGGCGAGGCGACGATGCGAAGCTGCGGATTGATCGCAAGCGCCGATTTGCAGCACGGGCAGCAGGTAGGCGCGGTTCGGCTCGATGGAGAAATGCGTGAGATCCGGATCCGGCTTGCCGCCGGGCGGGTCATCGAGGCTGTAGTGACTGAGCGAGAAATCCGATGCGCCGATCGAGATGCGGGTGAAGCTCAGCCCAGCCCGCCGTCGCGGCCGAACAATTCCTTGAGCGAGCGCCGGCCCGCTGCGCCTCGTTCAGGCGGTTCTGGATGAGCCAGGCGCTCGAATCGGTCACCGCCGCGCCGAAGCCAACCATCTCCTGGTAGTGGCGTTGCGGATCGACTTCGATGCGAATCGCAGGGCAGCCGCGCCAGACGCAGGTCCGGTTCGCGCGCGAGCAGCCGGCTCTGATCCGCCGTGGTCACCCAGGCCTGCACAGCGTCCGCGGCGCGCTGGCAGCCTCGGCCCGAACCGCAATTGCGAACGCGCAGATCGCGAGCCTGCGAAGGCAGCGGCGACGCATTCATGACGCGAGCTGCCGTCGCATGATGCACGGGTGCGCAATTCTGCGGCTACCGCAACGTCGCCGAGTGGAATCGGCATGTTGCGGCAATAGTCCCAGAACGGCGTCGTGCGAGGCGAGTCTCGGCATTCTATTCAACATGGCAACGATAAAGGACGTCGCCCGCCTTGCGGGTGTCGGCCTCGGAACGGCGTCGCGCGTGGTGAGCGGCAAGGGTTCCGTCGCTCCGGCAACCGCCAAGCGCGTGCAGCGAGCGATCAAGCAGCTCAACTTCCGCCCCTCGCACGCGGCGCGATCGCTGCTGTCGGGCTCGACGCAGATGATCGGCGTGTACATCCCGATCCTCAAGGGCACGTTCTACACGCCGATCCTGCAGACCATCGACGCCGAATTGCGAGCGGGCGGGCGCCACATGGTGGTGGCATTCGGGCATGGCTCTGGCGGATGAGCGCCGCCAGGCCATCGAGGGCGTGCGGTTCCTGATCAATCGCGACTGCGACGGCCTGATCGTCATGAGCAATGCGCTGCTCGAGAAGGACATCGTCGCGTTCGGCCGCGAGCAGCCGAATATCGTGGTTCTCAATCGCGATTTTCCAGCGGCTGCGCGAGCAGTGTTTTTCCGCCGACCACGCGCAGGGCGGCGTGGTCGCCGCCAAGGCGCTGCTGCAGCACCATCACCGGCGTCTTCGCCGTGATTGCGGGCCCGGTCGAGTTCGCCCGACAACGTGGCGCGTCTCAAGGGGTTCATGGATGAGCTGCGCCGGCACCGCATCGATCCCCAGACGGTGCGCACGATCGACAGCGATTTCTCGCCGGAGGGTGGCTGGGTTTCGGCGAAGGCGCTGCTCGCCTCGAAGCACCGCTTCACCGCGTTGTTCTGCGCCAACGACGAGATGGCGGTGGGTGTCCTGTCCTATTTTCAGCAGGCGGGTCTCGCCGTACCCCACGAGGTCTCGGTACTGGGATACGACGACGCGCAGAGCGCCGAGTATTCGGCGCCCCAGGCTCACATCGGTCCATATCCCGCTGCGCGAGGTGACGACCAGTGGCCTCAACTGCCTGCTCAACCGCTGCTACGACTCGCTCCTGCCGGTCGTGAGGGAATTCCCGATCAACGTGGTCTGGCGTGCGTCCGTGGCGTTGCCGCCTCAGGCCCATCCGGTTGCCGCGAGCTGAACAATCCAGCCCACCCCCAGAAGCCACCCAGCGGGCCCAGGACGGCTCGCGGCGGGAGTGGGAACCTTTCCATCCTGAGGTAGATTATCGCCTGTAAAGGCTATCTGGATCGTCCAGCCGTGCGCTGAGCGATTCGACCGAAGAAAAGCTGACGATGGACTTCGCATCCGTACCGGCCCTCGAGGCTCTGCGCCGCGCCGAGTTTCCTGCCGATTTTCGCTGGGGCTGCTCGACCTCCGCGTATCAGATCGAGGGCGCCACGACCGCCGACGGCCGCGCGGAGTCGATCTGGGACCGCTTTTGCAGCGCGCCAGGCCACATCCGCGACGGCTCGAGCGGCGCGACGGCCTGCGATCACTACCACCGCTGGCCGGAGGATCTGGACCTCGCGGCGCAGCTCGGACTGAGCGCCTACCGTTTCTCCATCGCCTGGCCGCGCATCCTTCCGAACGGGATCCGGAATGGGCCGCAACGGCTGCGGGCCTCGATTTCTATTCGCGCCTGGTCGACGGCATGCTCGAGCGCGGGCTGGAGCCCTGGGCGACGCTTTATCACTGGGACTTGCCGCAGCGGCTGCAGGAACTCGGCGGCTGGAGCAATCGCGACACGGTCGACGAATTCGGCGTCTTCGCCGATGCGGTGAGCCGGCGGCTTGGCGATCGCGTGCGTCACTGGATCACGCACAACGAGCCCTGGTGCACGGCATTCCTCGGCTGTTATGAGGGTTCGCACGCCCCGGGCCTGCAAAGCTGGCGAGCGGCGCTCCAGGCCTGTCACCACGTGCTGCTTTCGCATGGCCATGCGATCCCGGTGCTGCGCGCGAACGTGCGTGACGCGCATGTGGGCATCGCGCTCAGCCTCCATCCGCACCAGAGCGCGAGCGACAGCGCGCCGAAGATATCGCGGCCGCGCGACGCTACGACGGCCTGCGGAACCGCTGGTTCCTCGATCCGCTGTACGGGCGCGGCTATCCCGCCGACATCTGGGCGCTCTGCGGCGCCGATGCGCCGCAGCGTCGCGAGCGGCGATCTCGCCACGATCGCGGCAGCCACCGACTTTCTCGGAGTCAACTACTACTTCCCGGAGACCGTCACGCATGCTCCCGGCGACGGGCCGCTGAGGGCGCGGGTTGTGCCGACACCCGGCGCCGAGCGCACCGGATCTGGGATGGGAAGTGTCGCCGCAGGGCCTGTGCGCGCTGCTCGAGCGACTCCATCGGGAGTACAGACCGCGGGAGATACTACATCACGGAGAACGGGGCGAGCTACGAGGATCGGCTGGCGCCCGACGGCGCGATTGCCGACGCCGCAGCGCCGCCACTACCTGCGCGGCGCCACGTCCTGGCGGTGCACGAGGCGCGCGCGCGTGGCGTGCCGGTCAACGGCTATTTTGCCTGGACCCTGATGGATAACTTCGAATGGGCCGAGGGTTACACGCGGCGCTTCGGCCTGGTGCACGTCGACTTCGCCACCCAGCAGCGCCGCCTGAAGCACAGCGGCGCGTGGTATCGCGACTTCCTGAGGCAGCGCTGAGTCGCACAGGCGCGCGACTACGAACATCAAGAGAGTTTCATGATCAATGAAAGCATGGCGCCTGTGGTTGAGCGCGGTGTGGGCCTGCGCGGCGATCTTCGGCTCGGCCGTCGAGCGCTGCGCCGCAGATAGCGGCCGACGCCGTGCATCCGCAGAGCTGGCCCCAGGCGCACAGCCGGGGCTTGGTCGATGCGGCGACCGAAGCGCGCATCGACGAACTGCTGGCGCGCATGAGTCTCGAAGAGAAAGGTCGGTCAGATCATCCAGACCGACATCAGCGCGATCGTGCCGGAGGATCTTGCGACGCTATCCGCTCGGCTCGATCCTCGCCGGCGGCGGTGGCGGTCCGAATGGCGACGATCGTGCGTCAGCCGCATGCGTGGCTGCAGCTGTCGCGCACGCTTCCGCGCCGTGTCGCTCGAGTCGCGTCCCGGGCCACGCCGCGATCCCGGTGATGTTCGGCATCGATGCCGTGCACGGACACAACAACATCGTCGGCGCAGTGATCTTATCCGCACAACATCGGTCTCGGCGCTGCGCACGATCCTGAGCTGGTACGCCGCATCGGCGCAGCCACCGCCGCAGCGGTCGCAGCGACGGGCATCGACTGGACGTTCGCGCCGACGCTCGCCGTGCCACAGGACGTTCGCTGGGGCCGCAGCTATGAGGGCTTCTGCCCAGGATCCGACGCTCGTGCGTGAGTACGCACGAGCCGCTGTCGGAAGGTCTGCAGGGTCCGCCGGAACTCGCAGGCAAGCTGCAGGCCGGGAGAATCGCAGCCACGCGCCAAGCATTTCGCTGGGCGACGGCGGCACGTTCGACGGCGTGGATCAGGGCGACACGCAGGTTGCCGAAAGCGAGCTGATACGGCTCCATGCCCAGGGCTATGTCGGGCGCCATCGACGCCGGCGTCATGACGGTGATGGCGTCCTACTCCAGCTGGCACGGCCAGAAAATGCACGGCAATCGTCAGTTGCTCACGGACGTGCTCAAGGGGCGCATGGGCTTCGAGGGCTTCGTGATCGGCGACTGGGATGGCCACGCCCAGCTGCCTGGCTGCCGCAGCGATCGCTGTCCGCAGGCGATCAATGCCGGCCTCGACATGTTCATGGCGCCCTATCACTGGAAGGAGCTTTACGACAACACGCTCGCCGCGGCGCGTTCGGGCGAGATTCCGGCCGCACGTTTGAATGACGCTGTACGCCGCATCTTGCGCGTGAAATTCCGGCTTGGACTGTTCGAGACGGCGCGGCCTCTATGAAGGGCGCATGGAGCTGCTGAATTCGCCCGCGCACCGCGCGCTGGCGCGCGAGGCGGTGCGCCGCTCACTGGTTCTGCTCAAGAACAGCGGCGCGCTGCCGATCCGCGCGTCGGCTCGCGTGCTGGTGACTGGACCGGGCGCGGACAGTATTCCGATGCAATGCGGCGGCTGGTCCGTGACCTGGCAGGGGAACGACACCAGCAACGCGGACTTTCCCGGCGCGCAGTCGGTGACGGCCGCGATCGAAGCGAGCCGTCGCAATCGGGCGGCGGACGGCTGGTCAACGGCTCGGATCTCACCGGCCAGGATCGCCCCGATGTCGCCGTGCGTCGTCTACGGCGAGCAGCCGTACGCCGAGATGCATCGGCGACCTGCAGTTCGCCCTTTACAACGTGGGTGAGCCGCTCGCTGACAGCTGAAGCGGCTGCAGCGCGCCGGCATTCCAACGGTGAGCGTCTTTCTTCGGGCCGTCCGCTGTGGGTGCGGCCGGAACTCGATGCGAGCGACGCCTTTGTCGCCGCCTGGCTTCCCGGCACCGAGGGCGGCGGCATCGCGGATGTACTGATCGGGGATGCGGCCGGCCGACCGCGCTACGATTTCAGTGGTCGACTGTCGTTTGCCTGGCCGAACGATCGGCTTCGGGCCGGTACTCAACCCGTCGCAGAACTCCAGGAATCATGGCCCGCGGGATACGGCCTTCATTACGCACGCCGCGAGCCTCCCGGAGGCGTGGCTCAGTAGCGTTGGTCGGGTTAGGGCGCAGCCACGATGGCTCGAACGGATAGGAGGCGTACAGCGGCCCATCCGTGGACACGCGCTTCCTGGGCGCATTGGTCCCGCTGTTCGCAGCCTTGACATCGTCGGTTGCCGGCGAACCGGCATCCGATACGCCGCCGACGCCTCCCGCCGGATATCGCCTTGTGTGGGCCGACGAGTTCGACCACCGATGGGCTGCCCGATCCAGGCCGCTGGTCGTACGACACGATGAGCAACGAGAGCGGGTGGGCGAACAAGGAGCGGCAATACCATGCGGACGCGCGCCGCGAGAATTCGCGGGTCGAGAACGGCGTGCTGGTCATCGAAGCGCGCCACGAGCCCACCCGTGCGTTCAAGGACAGCGGTGGTCAGGAAGTACACATCGGCACGGCTCGTCACGAGCGGCCACCAGAGCTGGACGTATGGCTTTTTCGAGATCCGCGCGAAGCTACCATGCGGTCGCGGCACCCGGCCCGCGATCTGGATGCTGGCCGACGCGCCGGTGATCAACTGGCCGGACATCGGTGAGATCGACATCATGGAGCAGGTCGGTTTTCGACCCGGGCGTCGTCTACGGCACGATCCATACCAAGGCCTACAACCACGTGATTCATACGGCGCGTGGAGACGAGATGAAGACTGCGGACGCGTGCGCGGCGTTTCACCGCTACCAGCTCACCTGGACTCCTCGACCGATCACGATCGGCGCCGACGACCATCCGTACTTTCAATTTGACCGTGAGGCGAACGGCGGTCACGACGTGTGGCCTTTCGACGCGCCCCAATACCTGATCTCAACATCGCCGTTGGGCGGGACATGGGGCGGCGAGAAGGGCGTCGACGACGCGATCTTCCGGTGCGGATGGAAATCGACTACGTTCTGCGTCTATCAGGTCGCGCATTGGCGACAAACATGTTTCTCCATCAAGGACGGTACCGTGATTTCCTGCACCAAGGCTGAGCTCGCACGGACTCGCCGCGATCCTCCTCGCGGCGCGAGCGAGCCGATGCATGGCGGACGCCAGCCGTGCATCCCGAGTATGACGCCGCAGGCGCACAGTCCCGGCCTCGTCGAGCCGGAGCACCGAGGCACGCATCGGCAAGCCGCTCGCCGCATGAGCCTCGAGGACAAAGTCGGGCCAGATCATCCAGACCGACATCAGCGCGGTTGTGCCTGAAGATCTCGCGCGCGTTATCCGCTCGGCTCGATTCTCGCCGGCGGCAATGGCGGTCCGAATGGCGATGATCGCGCGACACCGCAGCAGTGGCTCGAGCTCGCGCGCGCCTCCACGCGGCCGCATTGGCGCCCCCCGCCCGGGCCACGTCGCGATCCCGCTGATGTTCGGCATCGACGCGTGCACAGGTCACAGCAACATGCTGGGCGCCGTGGATTTTTCCGCACAACGTCGGACTCGGCGCGGCGCGCGATGCGGAACTCGTGCAGCGCATCGCTGCCGTCACGGCCGAGGGCGTCGCGGCCACGGGCATCGACTGGACGTTTGCGCCGACGCTCGCCGTGCCGCAGGACGTGCGCTGGGGCCGCAGCTACGAGGTCTTCGGCGGGGATCCGGCACATCGTGCGCGAATACGCCCGATAGCGGCGGTCGAGGGATCGCCAGGGCGCGCCGGAACTCTGCGGGCAAGCTGCAGGCGGGGAGGCGTGGCGGCGACCGGCAAGTCGTGGGTCTGGCGAGGGCGGCACCGTCGATGCCATCGACACTGGCGACAATCGCGCGGCCGAGCGCGATCTCATCCGACGTCCACGCATAGCAAGGCTACATCGCCGCGATCGACGCCGGTGTCATGACGCTTGATGGCGTCCTCACTCGAGCTGGCAGGGCGTGAAGATGCACGCCAGACCGGCCGCTCCTCACCGACATACCTGCAAGGGGCGCCTCGGCTTCGAGGGCTTCGTGATCGGCGACTGGGACGGCCATGCGCGCGTGCCCGGCTGCCGGAGCGACCATTGTCCGCAAGCCATCAACGCGGGCGTCGACATGTTCATGGCGCCCTATCACTGGAAGGAGCTGTACGAGAACACGCTCGCCGACGTCCGGTCCGGCGCCATTCCCGCAGCGCGGCTCGACGACGCGGTGCGCCGGATCTTGCGCGTGAAGCTCAAGCTCGGGCTCTTCCGAGGCCGGACCGTCCGTGCGAGTGGACGATTCGAGCCTGCTGAACTCGCAGCGGCCGCCCATGCCCTTGCGCGCGCAAGCGGTTCGCAAGTGCGCTCGTGCTCCTCAAGAACGGCGGCGCGCTGCCCATCCGATCGTCGGCGCGGGTACTCGTCACCGGGCCCGGCGCCGACAACCTGCCGATGCAACGTGGCGGCTGGTCGCTCACCTGGCAGACGCAGCGATACGACCAACGCGGACTTCCCGGCCGGCGAGTCGATCCGCACGTCCTTCGAGCGCGCGCTGAAGTCATCCGGCGGCCGGCTCGTCGACGGCGTCCGACCTGATCGAGCGGATCGGCCTGACGTCGCGGTCGTCGTCTATGGCGAGCAGCCTTACGCCGAAAATCACGGCGACGTGAAGCTTGCGATCTACAACGATCGTGAAGTTCTGGAACAGTGTGGCAGCCCGGACGCCGGAATCCCGACGGTCAGCATCGTTCTGAGCGGCCGGCCGCTCTGGATGAACCCGGAGATCGATGCCAGCAATGCATTTGTCGCCGCCTCGGCTGCCGGGGACGGAAGGCGGCGGCATTGCGGACATGCTGATCGGCAGACGCCGAAGGCCGTCCGCGTTTCCGATTTCAGCGGCCGGCTGCCTTTCCACTGGCTGAACGGGCCGTATCCTCCTGCCACGGGACACGCCGACGAGAGTGCGAAACCTGGCCGCTGATACGGACTCAGTACCAGCGACGCCGGCGTCACCCTGATATTGCGATAGTCAACGACGGCCACGGCTCGCTGCCCTCGAAGGTAGATCGGCCCGGGCAGCGCCTCACTGGCTGTCGAGTGCGCCGCCCGTGATGCCTGAATCTCCTGATCGTCGATGAGCGTCACGCCATCGAGCACGACGGCTACGCGGCGGCCGACGAGCGTGAGCGTAAGCCCGCCAGGTTCCGGGCTTGCGCGCGGCGGTGTCGAGGCGCGCGATATCCGTAGGAAATGCTGGCCATGCGCCGCTCGGGCGCGTCCGCCATCCGCTCGTCCTCTCGACCTGCACCTCATAGCGGCCCCGCATCGCGCCACTGTTCGATCCCGGCGCTGCAGTTGAATTCGATATGCAGCTGGAAGTCGCCGAACGTTCGATCGCCTACCAGATCGGCGCTGCGCCCGGGACTCACGGAGCGTCCGCCGCGACCCGCCACGGATTGTGCCCGTGCCGGGATCCGTGAGGTGCCAGCCGCTGAGATCCTTGCCATTGAACAAGCTGACCGGCGCGTTCCCACATCGGCGCACGCCTGCGCTCGAGTACGGCGCGTTCGCCGCGCCAGCTCCAGGGAGTTCCATCGGGTCCGCTCGTGTGCTTCCCACGAGGACGTTTCCGCCAAGCCGCCCTTCAAATCATGTCGCCGTCCGGCGCGTCCTTCCTCTTCTTTCGGTGACACGAAGCGGATGCCGCCATTCACGAGCTCGGCAGTCGGCAGCAGCCGCGCATACCCCAGCGGCTGACCAGGCGTGCCTGGATGCCGCCGTCGTGCCGGGTGATTTCGAGCCATGACGGCGTATTCGCCGGCGCCGGCGATTCGACGAGATCCCAGCGGCCCGAGGTCAGGCACCGGCGTCAACAGGCGAACGCGATGCCGCACTGCCGCTGCGTAGGCGACGCTCGCGGCCGGCGGAAGCGCGCCAGCAGCGCGCAGGCCCGCGGCAGAGCAAAGCCAGCGCGCGCGTCATCCGTCAGGCGCGCGACGATGTACGCCGTTCTTGAGTTGTCGAGCATAATGCTCGCAGGTGCGGAAGCGTGAACGCCAGGATGCTGACCGTCGTCGTCTTGTCGGTCGAACTCGGAAATACGCTGGCGTCACACACGTAGAGATTCTTGACGTCGTGCGTCTGGCCGAAAGAAGCGATTAGCGACGAGATGCTTCGGGTCGTCGCCCGCATGCGGCGGTTGCATGGTGCCGGTGTCGCGCAGGCTCCAGCCCGGCTGTTGGGGTGCCTGCCGGCACCCTCGGTACACGGCACCCGCCGCGTGCAGGAGCTCCGCGCAGGCCTGCTTCGAGTAGCTCGAGGCATCCGGAGCGCGTTGTTTCCGTTCCACTGGAAATGCAGGCGCGCGACCGGCATGCCGTAGCGATCCTTCACCCGGGATCGAGAAGGCTAATACGTAACTGAACGGCAATAC
>ERZ1370068.10849-contig-9510_pt1 | contig 29423 bp, 40 predicted proteins | sample MGYA00561227_ERZ1370068 | MGnify/ENA primary metagenome ERZ1370068 (study PRJEB38410, sample SAMEA6850437) | metagenome | study: Metagenomic assessment of the ecological functions of the soil: analysis of the soil microbiota associated with the...
CCAGTTACGTATTACGCATAGCTGCGTCACCAGAACTCGACCTGGTTGGTCTCCCTGAAGAAGTCGCTAAACAATATCGTGGCGTGCTTGTATCGCCGCTCCTTCGTGAAGATGGGGCCTTTGGCGCCATTACGCTCTATTCCAAGACTCGCACTTCATACACAACCGAACACGTGCGCTTACTTGAGTCCGTCTGTCAGCATGCCTCGAGCGCCCTGAACAATGCTTTGACGTATGAGAAGACCAGGGAAAGCGCGCTGGTTGATCCGCTAACAGAACTACCTAACGCCCGTGGCTTCTACATGATGCTCGAACAGCGGATCGCAGAGTGCCAACGGATGAACCGCGAGTCGCTGGCAGTAATTAGCATGGACATTGATGATTTCAAAGCAGATCAACGACCAGTATGGTCACTCGATTGGAGATCGGCTGTTGGCAAGTGTTGCCGGTGTCCTCAGGCGAGAGCTTCGCCAGATGGATATTCTGACTCGTTATGCCGGCGATGAATTTGTCGCCATCATGCCCATGGCGTCGAGCACTATGGCTGCGGCGGTCGGCGAAAGGATGCGGAATGCGGTTGAGGAGCAGCTATTCATCGGTGCGCACCGGAACCGTCGTTGGTCTCGGCATGAGTGTGGGCTTTGCCTGTTTCCCGGATGACGGTGAAACTACCGAGGAGTTGCTGACTGCGGCAGCTCGGAACATGCAACGAGATAAACATGGACGTAAGACGGTCCTCACGCTAGCAGGCGCTCCAATGGAGCAGATCGATATGATGACTTAAAGCAGATCTCTGATCTGAGATTGTGAAGCGCGCACCTCTTCCCGGTGCGGCGCTTTTTCGTTGCTTCAGCACGCGAGTGCGGCGTTTTCGCTTTTCATCGAATGTTTTCACATGTGCCGAACACCGAACAGAAGCGCCTCTGCCTCCTTTTGCGACTCCGTGCTCGCGTATAATTCGTCGCACTCTGATTTGAAGTAGTAGCTCCAACGAATTCAGCTGACCAATGGCGCCCGCCAACGCGGGCAAAATCTTAGACCCAAGAGTTATGCCTAACTCATGAGTAAACAAACAGCAGAATCAATCTCGGCCGCCGGTGCCGAAGAAAGAAGCTCAACCGGTGTTGTCGACGTTTCAGAGCCTGATCTAAAGACCTCAGCGCGCGAACAGGACGCAGGCAAAGGAGCGGCAAAAGAGCAGACTTGCAGATCATGGACCGCGAGACGCTGCTCAAGATCTTACCACCAGATGCTCCTCATCCGTCGGTTCGAAGAGAAATCAGCTGGAAGTCTACAGTGCCGGAAAGATTGGCGGCTTCGCCATTTGTACATCGGCCAGGAAGCGGTGGCAGTTGGCGCGATCTCGGCTATTGCGCAAGGACGACTATGTCACTGACCAGTTATCGTGAACACGGTCATGCTACTGCGCAAAGGGAATGTCGGCCGAGTCAGTCATGGCTGAGCTGTATGGCAAAGCCAACCGGATGCTCGAAAGGCAAGGGCGGCTCGATGCACATGTTCGATAAAGAGTGTGAACTTCCTCGGAGGACACGGTATCGTCGGTGGTCAGATCCCGCTGGCGACGGGCACCGCTTTCGGCGTCGAAGTACCAAGGCACCGATCAGGTCACGCTCTGTTTCTTTGGTGAAGCAGCGGTCAACCAGGGAGCATTCCACGAGTCGCTAAACATGGCCCAACTCTGGAAACTGCCCGTGCATTTACATCTGCGAAGAACAATCAGTTACGGCATGGGAACGTCGCTCGAGCGCGCGCCATGTCACTACAGAATGTCGCGCAAAAGGCGACGCCTACGAGATGGCTTCGGAGTTCGTCGATGGTATGGATGTTCTTGCGGTTCGCGAAGCCGCGATGCGAGCAGTCGAACGTGGCCGCGAAAAGACTATCTTCCTACGCTGCTTGAGATTCGCACCTATCGCTTCATGGGCCACTCGATGTCAGACCCCGGCAACTATCGCACAAGAGCCGAGATCGAGAAGTATCAGGAACGTGATCCGATCAAACTTTTCGTCAGCCAGTCTTAAGGAAGAAAAGATTAGTCGACGACAACGCACTCGAACAGATCGACGACGAAGTGCGTAAACAGGTTGAGAACGCGGTGACGTTTGCCGAAGAGAGTCCGTACCCTGCTCCCGAAGAGCTGTACACAGACATTTACGCCAATCCCATCGATCCCGTCACAGAAACAAAGCTCGCTAAACAACAGATTCTCAATTATGCCGATAATCACCATACGTGGAAGCACTGAATCAGGCGATCCGGGAAGAACTAGCTCGCGACGAGCGAGTGTTTTCTGATGGGCGAAGAAGTAGCTGCCTACGATGGCGCTCTACAAAGTCACCAAAGGGCTGCTGAAGGAGTTTGGTCCGAAGCGAGTCATCGATACACCGATTACCGAACTGGGATTTGCGGGTTTGGGTGTCGGCGCAGCAATGGCTGGGACTGCGACCAATCGTCGAGTTCATGACTTTTAACTTTTCGATTCTCGCCACCGATCAGATCATCAACTCAGCCGCCAAGATGCTTTACATGTCGGGTGGTCAATTCAACATTCCGATCGTATTCCGTGGGCCCAGGTGGCTCGGCGTTTCAAGTCTCTTCACAGCACTCCCAGGCGATTGAATCGTGGTACGCACTACTTTCCCGGGCCTCAAGGTGGTTATGCCGTCCAACACCCGCCGATGCCAAAGGTCTGCTGAAGTCGGCAATTCGCGATGACGATCCGGTGATCTTCATCGAGCAGGAGCGAATGTACGGCAACAAGGGCGAGGTTCCTGACGATCCGGACTTCACTATTCCGCTAGGTGTCGCTGACATCAAACGTGAAGGCACAGATGTAACGATCGTGGCTCGATCGCTCATGGTTCCAGTCGCACTGAAAGCCGCCGACAAACTCGCAGGAGCAGGGCGTGTCATGCGAAGTGATCGATCCGCGCACGATTCGTCCACTTGATATCGACACCATCATCGAGTCGGTGAAGAAAACGAATCGCGTTGTGCTGGCTGAAGAGTCACATCCGATCTGTGGAGTCAATGCGGAGATCAGCACAGCAGATTATGGAACGCGCATTTGATTATCTGGACGCCCCTGTCAAACGCGTGTCGGGCATCGATGTACCCATGCCCTATGCGAAGAATCTTGAGAATCTTGCTATTCCGGATGTCGATCGATTGATTGCAGCGGTTCGCGAAGTTGCTTACATCTCGATTAGCTTTCAACGTACGGTTCTACGGTTTCAGGTTGTCACATTTTCATACAAGGAACGCTGAATGGCAAGCAAGGTAATCATGCCCAAACTCTCCCCAACGATGGAGGAGGGACAAATCGCGAGGTGGCTCAAGAAAGAGGGAGACAAGGTCTCCATGGGCGAACCGCTCGCTGAAATCGATACCGATAAGGCCACGATGGAAATGCAGGCACTCGCTAACGGTGTGCTGCGAAAGATTCTGATTAACGATGGAGAGTCGGCACCTCTCGGTCAGTTGATTGCCGTTATAGGCGAACCTGATGAGGACATTGCGGCGCTGTTGAGTGAAGCCTCGACAACAGCAAGCACGCCCGCTCCAACCTCAACTCCAGCCCCGACTCGACCGAAGCCGGAAGCACCATCAGCTGCTCCTACTCCTGAAGCAAACGGTCACGCGAGCGCCTGTCGCCACAGCTTCGGCTTCGGGCAGAATGATCGTGTCGCCACTCGCTGCGCGAATGGCAGCTGAAGCTGGCATAGATCTTCGATCATCTCCAGGGGAGCGGTCCTGGCGGACGGATAATCAAGCGAGACATCGAAGCGGCGATGAGTCAGCCACGCTAGCAGCTCCGGTATCAACCGGGACTTTCCTGCGGGCTGTTGAACCGCTTCGTTTCCAGCCGGCCGCCGTCGCCGCCGCTTCACCTTATCGTGACGAACCGGCAAGCGAAATTCGCAGAACGATCGCGCGACGTCTTGTTACCTCGATCGGTCCGGTTCCACATTTCTTCCTTACCAGCGAAATTGAAATGGATCGCGCCGCGGAAATGCGACGCGGAATTAACGCGCTCGACCCCGATCTGAAGATCAGTGTCAACGACATTGTTATCAAGGTAGTCGCCAGCTGCGCTTGTCCAACATCCAGCGGTCAACGCTTCGTTCCAGGACAAGTTCATTCGCTACTACGAACACGCCGACATTGGCGTCGCCGTTGCCATCGAAGATGGATTGATCACCCCGGTCATTCGTGGTGCCGATCAAAAATCACTAAGCCAAATAGCCGGCGAGGTGCGCGAGCTGGCTGAGCGAGCGCGATCTCGCAAGCTGAAACCGGAGGAATACACTGGCGCGACTTTCTCGATTAGCAATCTCGGCATGTTTGGCATCGATGAGTTCACTGCCGTGATCAATCCGCCTGAGGGCGGAATTCTCGCCGTCGGAGCAATGGCGGCAAAACCGGTGGTGCGAGACAACGAAATCGTAATCCGGCAGATGATGCGCGTAACGATGTCGTGCGATCATCGTGTTATTGATGGGGCGACGGGAGCAAAGTTTCTGCAAACGGTGAAGAAGATACTGGAGAATCCACTGTATCTCGTTGTTTGACGCTCTCGTTCTTAATTACGAGCACAAAGAGGATCGGGTAACCGATCCTTTTGTTATCGGAAGAGCTAATTAACCTGAGAACGATTTAGCCGCAGACTGAACGCTGATCGACGCAAATAGAATTTCAGAGTGCTGCCAAAGCCTCCTAAACCGCACGATTGCTCTTTCGTTCAGTCTACTGGACGCCTATGCTGCGCTGATCTGCGGCTGAATATCCTGAACTTCGAAAACAGTGAACCGACCTACCGTTTCCCGAGACTCAGCTATCGCGCCGCACCTCGCCCTTATCGGCAGTCCAGATTCTCTTGGAACCTGGCCGATATTGGGAAAGATTGCATCTTCGTTCGATGTCGACTACAAATCTGATGCTGTGTCGACTGATCGGAGCGGCCATTGTCTTTGCACTAATCCAGCGCAGTTTGCGTCCTCTTTGGTTAATGCCGAAATGGGACCTGATGTGGCTAACCCTATGTAGCATGATCGGGGTCGTGGGCAACCAGTTCATCTACCTCAAAGGGCTGTCGCTAACCACTGTCATCAACACCACGCTGCTCAGTACCACCATTCCGGTCTTTACGCTGTTCGTCAGCATACTCTCGGACATGATCGTCTGTCGCTTCGGCGCCTGGTCGGAATCTCTCTAGCAGCTGGCGGCGTGATTTACCTCGTCAATCCTGCTACGCGCTGATGTGTCGGCGCACAACCACGATTGGGAACTCTGATGGTCGCCTGTAGTTCCCTGCTCTACGCCACCTACATCGTGATCTCTAAAGACCTCTTTGAAAGATATGGCGCGCTCAACGTAATCACATGGATTTTTGTGGTTGGTTCGATTGTGACGATTCCGGCAGGTATCTACTCATTCGGTGTCGGCTCAGCGTATACACGTTGGGACCGACCGTGTGGCTGACGATCTCTCTTCGTCATCTTGTTTCCGACGGTCGGTAGCGTATTACCTGAACGCGTGGGCGCTAACACGAGTCACACCGAGCACGGTTGCGATCTACATTTACATGCAACCGCTATTTGCGTTTGGAGTTGCGCCATTCTTAGCTCGGTGAGAAATGGAATTGGCGGACAGTGGTGGCGGCAGTACTGATTTTTTCCGGCGTTGCTTTGGTAACACGTCGCGGCCGAAGCCAGGCCGTCCAGGAGACTTCACTGAACATCCGGACGCGATTTGAGCTTACTCAGCTAGGCTGCTTTGACTGTATCCCGTTTGAAGCAGCCGAGAATTTCATCGGCATCCAGTGTGTCGCGCTCCATTAGCAAGTTCAACCAAACGACCTGATCGACTCACGCTCAGCGCTTACAATCTCGCACGCACGTTCCAGCTGATGAGTGATAATTTCGCTCGTCGCTTCTTCAATTCTGATCCAGCAGATGCTGACTATGAGGTTGGTCTGACTGGCCAAGATGAATCGGACCCAGACGGCTCATGCCAAACTCGCTGACCATTTTTCGAGCAATCTCCACGGCGCGCTCGATGTCATTTGAGGCACCGGCAGTCATCGTCGAAAGCAGGATCTGTTCGGCAGCTCGTCCCGCCAAGCAGCAATGCAATCTGATCATCCAGATATTCGCGCTTCTTCATCAGACGATCCCGTTCGGGAAGCGACTGAGTAACACCTAACGCGCGACCGCGTGGAAGAATCGAAACTTTATGAATCGGATCGCCATTCTCTACGGCGAGTCCCACTGCAACGTGTCCAGCCTCGTGAACCGCAGTTGCGTAACGCTCATCGTCGTCCATCATGAAGCCATGACGCTCAGCGCCCATGAGAATTCGATCTCGCGCATATTCGATGTGTTTACGTCCGATCGCTTCTGATCCATCCGCGTGGCCGCAATCGCTGCTTCGTTCATCAGGTTCGCCAACTCGGCGCCCGAGAAGCCTGGAGTGCCTCGAGCGATCCATGTGAGATCAATCTCCGGTTCCAACTTCAAGTTGCGAGCATGAACCTTCAGGATCGCTTCACGTCCATTTGCGTCGGCAAGGTTCACCGCAATTTCACGGTCGAAACGTCCGGGTCGAGTTAATGCCTTATCGAGAATGTCCGGGCGATTCGTTGAGGCAATTACAACTATCGAGCTCGATTGATCGAACCCATCCATCTCCACGAGCAGTTGATTCAACGTCTGATCCTCGGATCCGCCGACGCAGAGTCACCACCGCGTCCACGTTGACGACCCAGCGCATCAACCTCATCGATGAAGATTATGCACGGCGAAAGTTTTCGCCCTTTCGCGAACAGGTGTCGAACGCGAGCGGCGCCTAGCCCGGCAAACTTCTCCTGAAAACTCGATCCCGACGCAGCCAGAAACGGAACACCAGCCTCTTTCGCTGCAGCGCGCGCCAGCAAAGTCTTGCCGGTACCCGGAGGTCCGTAAAGCAAGATACCGCGCGGAACTCTGCCGCCCGAGGCGACCGAACGTTTCCGGGTCTTTCAAAAACTCAATCGTTTCCGTGAGTTCAGCCTTGGCTTCGTCCACGCCTGCCACGTCTTCAAACCCAACAGTCTGCTTGCCACTCTGGTTTTCAAGGTCAAACGAGCCACCGCCGTTAATGCTCGCGTAAACTTTCCAGCCCGCAAAACCTACGAACGCCAGGCATAAGAGAGGCAGCGCCCAGTTCAAGATCGTGATGATTAACCCGGGCCTAAGGACACGAAATTCGATCGGTACATTGTTCTTTCGAAACAACTCAATAATTTCACGCTGCGCTGCTTTCGCCGCTAACCACCGCCTCGACGAGTGTGCCGTCCTGCTTCTTCAACGTGAGCGTGTCGCCCTCGACTGTTAAGGCAGTGACGCCACTTAGACTTGATGAGTGCGATACAACTGGGAATAGTTGATCTTTTCAACTGCAGGCTGATGCTGTTGATAAACAACCACTGAAGCAGTCACGACAAGGCATAACAAGAAAACTGATATGGCAACCAGGGTAACTTTTCGTTCGCGAAGAGAAAACTCGCGGTGCGGGGTAGGCATGAAACAAAACCTCCAGAGCTCAGCGCATGGCTACGCTGCAGCAAGAACCATTATTACAGGCAAAGAATCGGGAAGGCGACGGACTTCGGAAGGAAGGAACCGCTCGCGTGCAGAGACAGGGCTCTTAAAAACCACGACGCACTCGATGAGTCATCAAAAACGAGTGCTGCCGCCACTTTACCAGTGTGAATGCAGCAAAGTCCAGAGGAAGCTCGGCCCAATTAATGCTTAGCGGGTTCTCAGAGCTCAACGCGCTTCGGTTTCGATCTCACATTAGCTCGTCTCATGGAACGAGTCTCAAATTCGGCACGGTCGTCTCAAAATCAGTCGTCACAGCCTCCAGCATCAATCGCTGACCTGAATTGCTTCGCACCGCAAACGATTGAAATGTTTCCATACGCCACGGCGATTGAAACTAAGCGCGTGCGCAACGAATTCGCCTCAATACTTTAGCTTTCGTTGAAGGCGCTTGCTGGCATGGTCATTGCTCATCTGTATCTGCGATTGGTTCTCTGGACAAACGAAAACTTGTGAGTGGTCGACAAAGGAGTGAGAACTCAATGCTTCGCGATGCAATTTTCGTGATTCTGTCGATTCTGCGGTTACTAGGCAGCGGCGAGTAGCTACACGGCTGGGGCGGTTCATTCGCCATCTTTAGCCGGGTGGCGGCGCTGGTGGTCCTGCTTCGGATCAACATTATCTCCGGCCGTCGTGGACCCGCCACATAGCACATATGGTGGGCAGCGTATCATACCCGGCAAACCTGCACACTGCTCTGCCCTGCTCGACGCCCGACCTGGTCGCCGACAGACGATCGAGTTTCGGGCGTCTTTGATTTCAATCAGAGGTCCGAACGGTTTGATTATTCGCCCTACTGGATAGAGATTCATCTGCGGGTCCCCCAGTAGGGCGAACGCTCATGGAAAGAATCGTAGCCGCAGCGGCGGTGGTTCGCGGCGAAAGTAGGATCGGTAGCGCAGGCGTCGATCACATCTTTCCATTTTTCAGCTCGGAGTTGCCGGCTAACATCTCGCGGGGCAAGTGCTTCAAGAACATAGTGCTCGCCGTACTCCTTTCTCTTCAAAGATACCGCACTGAAGAAACCCCAGCGGACAAATGAATCGGGCGCCCTGGGTTCAAGCTAAATTCAGGAGCAACCTTCTCGCCAATGGCTGAGCTAAAGGAATGAGATACAACTGACCCAACGTGCGAACTCCCGTGTTTCAAATCCACAGTCTCTGTATCAACCTTAGGCATGTGTCGCCCTTCAAACGGACCTTCCGACCTCATTGAACATTGATTAGTTTGTAGCTTTCGATCTCGATCGACCGCGATTTTTCCAATGTTCTCATCATCAATCCGTGAGCCTTGATGACGTCAACGATATCTCCCATTGACGCGGAACTATGTACGCAAGCGGAGGAGCCACCGTCGACGTCACCGAAACGTTTGGTACATCGGCACAGTTAGATCCAACGGCTCTTTCCAAATACAACTCTGACGTCACCGGAAATGTCGCTGAGGTCGGTCTCGTAGGAAAACGCCTCAGCTCAAACGGAGTAACCTCTTCGGTCAATTCAAAGTCGAGCGGATACGCTGCCGTCGGGTCATATGTTTGCACGGCGGCAACTGTTTGCTCGTCAGCGTTGCGACCGACTTCAGCAAAGCGGTTTGATTTTGATTTACCTCACTAATCGCGGCGCGAAGAAAGTCATAGGTGCCAATCACACGCGATCGATAGTCTTTGATCATATGCGTCTCGATCAAAATGCCAGGGCGGTTTCTGAGTGGCGCATAGCCTGTCGAGAAGCGAGGCGAACCATTGAAATCGCGAGTGCCCAACTCCTAGTTTTCGATTGTCGATAAACTCCGAAGTACCAGGAAATCACATTGCCAGCTGCTTGGTAGCTGGTGCCACCCTTCCGCCAAACACGTCGCGCCCCATGCGAGAACCCGTGGCATCAACGCCAGCATGATGTTCATGGTGATAAGTGATATTGCAACGGTAGCCGGCTCCGTCAGTAACATGACAGTCGATAAAGAGATCCGGTTGCCATTCATTCCAAAGTGCCAACCATGCGCGAGTCTCGGGCGTGTCAGCTTTCATGTAGTCGCGATTTAGGTTCTGATACGTCGCAGTCGTCCGCCAACCCATTTCGGCAGGTCCGTTCTGGTTAATGCGATTGTAAAGGGACTCGACCGCTCGTGTCCGTCCGTGTTGTAGATCGTGGGGATAGTACCAGCAACACAACGTTTCCTATCAGACCGGCTTTGGCGCCCGCGGTCGCTACGTCGCGCAGCGAACGCCAGCCCGCGTCCTTCCCATCGGCTCACCGGCGTGAATACAGGCTTGATCAAAATTATCGGCTTAGCCTGCTTCTTCGCTTGGCAGGGCGAGCAAGATTTCCGCTTGCCGATGCGACTAACAAAGTGGAAGCTCTCTACCCGACCATCGTGAAACCAAAAGTCCGATATTCAATAGTCGAAGATGAATCAGCCAAGCGCTTCGAGAACGTGACAGTGTCGTTGTAATTGGGAGTATGAATGTAGCCGGCTTTTTCTGCGGGCGTTAGCCATTCGGCGGGAACAGGTGTATCGGTCATATGTTTTGAAGAGGGATTAGAGTTTTGTTTTGCAGGAGCGACATTCCGAACGCCGCCGGGCGTTCAGAATGCCGCAAGCCAAACACCGAACATACATCGTTCGAGCAAAACCAGCTACGGTAACGAAGCGCTGGATGCCGAAGTGATGCCGATTAACACGACGGCGTCTCAGCAGGTAGTCCTTCAAACTTTGTGCTTCTGCCGTTAGACTGTTCTGATGCGCGGCGCCGCGCTCATAACCTTCCGGAACGCAGAATCTAACGCGACATCGCCGTGATGTTTCCTTCAGGCTGCTCTTCCACGCTTGAGTAGGACTTTCCTCTTCTGAGCGGATGTAACGCGGCTTCAAACCCATGTCGGTAGCTTAGCTCATCTTGTTGAAAGTCCCTACCATTTGACTGGTACTCGGTCCACTCATGATCCTCGTTGTTCGTTCCACCATGCTTCTCGCAGTGATTCCATATTGACGGAACCAAGTTGAGTCATAATCTCTCGCGCATCGTCAGGCCTGCGTTCCCCCTCAGCGTAAGGCGACGATTACCGACTTACCGTGTCGGAGCGCATCTTCAAACAAATAAACTTCCTCGTGCGGAAACCCTTCGCCCAATTCTTCTTCGATTGTGTCGCCGACCCTGGCTCCTATTACAGCCCCGGTCCCACCAAGTAGCGCCGCACCTATCAAACCGGAAGGCTAAGACTGGGCCAACTCCCGGAACCAATAACGTGGCGGTGGCCAGACCAAGCGTGGCACCACCGGCCGCTCCCATCGCGCCACCCACCGCAGCGCCCATTGCGGTGCCCATGCCTGGGTTTTCGAATCACTAACTGGCACAGATGTCGCCGTGCCTTTGTTTCGTGACCAGCGGCAGTAGCGCCATGCGTCGTTCGCTAATGCCGATCCTCCGCCTAAGCGCCTGACTGCTTCGAGTGCGTTGTTGTAGTTGTCAAAAACCCGTGTGATTACTTCCATGCTTGTTACCCTCCCGTGCGTTTGTTCCTCTTACTTTTAGAGATTCAAGCACTCAAGCTTCAAGCCACAAATGGTCCCGACACAAATCGTTGAGGAAATCCGCAGAGGCTATGTTAGAGTCCACATTACGATCCAAAGATCACAACGCGAGGTCTCACACACGGATGTTCGACATCGTAGACAAGCATTGCGCCAATGTCTGAAGGCGACGGAAAAAGCTGCGCGCAAAAACGCCCGCGAATTCTTGCGATCACGACAGATTGCTGCACAGGCTGTTCGGGATTCACCAGCGTGTATCGAGTATTGCCCAATCGAGGCTTGCATGTTTTGGGTGCCGGACGAAGACCATCCGCCCTTCGGACGTATCGAAGTCGATCCCTACCTCTGTATTGGCTGTCAGAAGTGCACCAGTAAAGGACCCGACGGCGCATTTCTGGATGGCTGTCCGTGGGATGCGATCGAGATGGTGCCAACGGACGATTGGGAGTCACTTCACGGCATCGTTTTGCCGGATTTGCCGCCAGCACCGCCAACGAGCTAACTTCTTTCATCACGCTACAAAAAGGTCGGGAGCGACCGAATAAGCGCTCCCGACCTTTACTCTGGAAATCAGCGATTAATTTTTGGCGGACTGCTGATGTGTCGTTTGCGCGTGTGTAAGGCAAACTTTACTGCGCCTGCTAAGACCGCGTAAGCCATGAATACGTACAGTACCCAATTGGTGGGACTCTCATTGTGAAGCACCAATAGCCAAATGCTAATTCCAAATAGGACGGCGTAAAAGGGCAACGTAGATGACCCCGTTCGGTATTTGTTTCTTCATCAATCCTCTCATCGAATATCTCCATCCAAGCTGCTCGCGCAATAATCACCAAAGCAATTATCCAGCCCGATCGAGTAAATACGGTTTGACATCGCTACGTCAAGAAAATATTTTTTTTAATAGCGCATGACTTAGCTTTTGCTCTTCACGCACCTGGTTTCCTACTTCCGTCCCTCGATGGCTTTGGCTGTTAGCTGCTGCCTGCTGTTTGACGCGATCCGATGCGGTGCTCGCAGCTTTCATAAGCCTTTACGGCCTCAAGATCATCCGCCGCTATCCCAACCAGCGACAGTCCTCGCAAAGGTTTCCCACACACTCTCTTCATCAGTAATTCAGCGTCAACACCTCTTCCCGCTGTTAACCTGACTGCCATTACTCTTTAAGATTTCACTTATCCTGACCCGGCAGCGGCGAACGTCATCTCAACTACCTTGCCGTCCGATTGCTGAACTCGTGCCAACAATGTCCCTCGTGAGACTTTCAGAACTTGCGCGGTAGTGTGCTCGAGACGAGTCCGCTCGCCAAAGACTTGAGCCACATACGGCTTCAGTACTGAAACAAGTTCTTCGCGACCGCTACGATCATTAAACCCTCACTAGAGCCAACGCCGCGTTTCTACGTGCTGATCGGTTCGTCATCGTGAATGAGCTCTCAACAACGCCACGTGGAAATCTTTTCCGACTTGTTATCAAATCCCATTAACCACGCTGTCGTTAAGCGAAACTCCGGTTCGGGATTCGAACTCAACGTCACAACTTGCGCATACCAGTTTCGCGCGGATTGATCGCCGCGTTCCATGCGCTGTTGAACTTGTAGCAATGCGTGCTGAACATGTCGCGGGTTCTTCTTGTCAGCGAGGTAGTTGGTAATGTCGGAATCCGACAGGCCGCGACCAAACCAGGTGAAATACCATGCGAGAAAAGTAGCCGCCACAAATAGCACCGCCAATATCAGAATCGGCCCAGACGCCCGCACACGACTGGTCCCAGCTTGACGAGGTTACTTCTAATGGCTTGCTGTCCTCAGACATCACTGCGTAACGCCAGGATAGATTTGATAGAGCATAAGGTAAACGATTACGCCGGTGACTGACACATACGAGCCATAGCGGCAAGGTGAGTCGAGCAATCTTTCTATGGCGGGCGAAGTCGAGACGAAAAGCTCGATAGAACGTAATTGCAATGAGGGGCACTATAACTACGGCAAGAATCGTGTGGGTCGTCAGTATGGTGAAGTACAGAGAGGCGTACCAATCCGGAGCCTTGAAACCGTGTCGCTCCATGGTAGTAGTGATAAGTGAGGTACGACGTCAGAAAGAGCGTGTGGATACGATGAGTGCGGCAACCTGACAAGCTCGATGAGCGGCAACTTTCCCCGACGAATAAAAAAGAATATCCGGCGATGAGAGAGTACGGCGCTAGTTCCATTCAAACACGCGTTTAGATGTGGCAGGTAGGGAATAAACTCAGGCATCTCGATAAAATATCCGGACTTCTTACGTCTTAGCTAGAGCCTTGCCTTTTTCGGTAAGCGTAATAGAAATCGTTGCCTTCCTCGTAAGTATCCCATCCTTAACAAAACGTTCGACGATATCAAATACTGCGGTGCCGAGCTTCAGGATCGTTTCCGCCGGCTTCAAATAGCTCCATGCAGATCTAGCCTGTCCTTTCGCCAAACCGAAAAACTGAGTAATACTTTTTTGAGAGATTCGTCCATTCAGGCTTACTACATTACGGTGGGAACTTCGTAAAGGCTAACTCCAGCAGAAATCGAAACTCATACATCCTTCACATCTGTCGGGCCGAGATTAGAAACGATTGATCTGACATCCGGCGGTAGCGCTCTTCCTTTGGCGTCGAGCATTTGCGGCTTTGCTTTGGGCTTCGCCGGAAGCGACCTCGCTTGATCCACGCGCGACCTGGCTTGATCCGCCCGCAGCCGGTGCGGCTTTGAGAGCGGGAGCCTTTGGCAATCATTTCCTCGTAGCCGCAGCGCTCACATTGCCACATCGGAAACGAGTCATCCGCATTTGCCGCCTGGTACACCGCACGGTTTGACGGAATCGATTTTGCCACCGCAACGAGGACAGGCCTGTCCTCGAGTGGTTCGTCTCTCGACGTCGATTTGCGCGAGGAGTTCCTGGAGTCATAAGACCTCGCTTAGGTTCCTCCACTGGTGCCGGAGCGACAGGTGGTGCTCTTGAAACTTATATCGCAGTCCCGATGAACGAAAGCTGTCCGGGAAAAACACCATCAGTAAACAAAATATAGATTACCAGCATCGGCACCAACGTCACGATCAAACTGAGTCTCTTTCAAACTTCAAATGCATGAAGCAAGCGACGAGATTAGAGCGGCCTTGATAATCGACAGTCCCAGTAGAACCGTCAACATGATGTGAATGGGCATTGTCTTGTACGCCAGAATAATCTCGATCAGCGTCAGCCCAACCAACCAAAGCCAGATTGAAAGGAACAGCTTGTTGCTTCCCGCAAAGTGGACTTCTTCATGCGCTTCCGCGTGCTCAGAATGCGCGGTAACAGTGGGACTCGCCTCATCAACCGCAACACTAGCGCCTTCAAGTTGGTTCGGCGCTCCACCTAGCGGCAGCAAGCCTCTTCATTCCGGGGATTGGCAACTTCCCTCTGATTTCAAATGCAACACAACGGACTCGCTCCAAACATAACTGCCATTACCAAACACACTGTCATGATGAACAGCGTATCCGTTGTCAGGATGTCTCCGCTCGTCACTGCGGTCACAACAATCGCCGCAAGAAACCCGAAAGCAGCCACAACACAGATGATGTTGAGAAGTTTGAGTTGTTTACTCATCGCTTAGTCGAATCAAAGTGAAGTACTTTAGTTTCCATTCTCATTCAGAGTTTCCCGCTCCATCCCCTCGATGTCGACGGAGAACAATGAAGATAGAGCAAAAGATGGAGATCTGGTGGCACTAATAACACCAACACACCAATATTGAAGTTTCGCAGAAACTTCCCATTGTTTGACCCCGTCAATGCGGCTCGACACATTGAGCACTGCGCATCGACAGGAATACTGCTAAGCACCATGATTCCCATGGCAACAACAAAAAGAGCAGCAGGCGCCAACTTAAATATTTCATTACGGCTCCTCTACGGGTGCGGGTGCGACTGGTGGTGCTTCCTGAAACCTATAACGCAGACCTGACGAACGGAAGCTGTCCGGGAAAAAGACCATCAGTAAACAAATACAGACCACCAGCATCGGCACCAGCGTCACAATCAAACTCAAACGCTCAAACTTTAAGTGCATGAAGTAGCGCGACGATTAGCGCGGCCTTGATAATCGACAGGCCCAGCAGAATCGTCAGCATTATGTGGATTGGCATTGTCTTGTAGGCCAACAGAATTTCTATCAGCGTCAAAACAACTAAAACAACCCAGATAGAGGTGAATAATTTGTTACTGCCGGCAAAGTGCTCATCAGCGTGTGCGCTCATCGAATCAGATCCTCCAGATGGATCCCTTATTTCGCTACATGTGCTAAAGCACCGTGCATGTCGACAGACATGATGTAAATTAGCGGAAACACAAACATCCACACGAGGTCAACAAAGTGCCAGTACAAGCCGCTGATTTCGATATCCTCGTGTTTTAGTTTTTGACCCGCGCAGCTACTACCAGCAGGTAGATCGCGCCCGGTCGCAACGTGAAACATATGGAGACCGGTGATGGCGAAGAAGGTTGCGCCGAACAAGGAAGTAGGTGGCGTGCCGTCAGTAAGAGTAAAAGCTTCCGCCCACTCTTTGGGAGATAGAAAGGCGTCAAGCCTTCGCCCAGCAGGTGCCTCCACTCAATCAAGTGGAGCACGATAAAAGCCACGCCGAAAAATATCGTTGCCAGAATCCACTTGCGTGCCTTGGCCTTGTCGCCCTTACTCGAAGCGGAGACACCAAACACCATTGTCAAACTGGACGACAGTAAGCAAAACGTCATCACCGACGAAAAGACGATGCTCGGGTAGAACGGAAAAGGCGTTGGCCAATTGTTTGACGCGCGCAGAGTAAGCGTAGCCCATAAGCAACGCGGAGAACGTCAGGGAGTCGGAGATAATAAACAACCACATCCCCAACTTACGATGGCCTACGCGATAAGGAAACGCACCGCCATTCCAATCTACCGCTGGAAAATGTCCAGCCTGTGCTTCAGTGCTCACCTGTCACCTCCAAAGGAATAGGAGTAGAAATAGGTAGATCCAAAGAGCGTCCATGAAATGCCAGTAAATCGTAACTGCATCGGCAACGGCCTGACCGCGTGGCGTTACCTTAAGCTCCTTCGTGAAGCGTGATCGCACCCAAAGGAAGATCAATGCCAGCGAGACCGCCAATCAAGTGAACAGCGTGTACGGCGGTCAAAAGATAGAAGAACGAACTGTGGGGATTACTGACGAGATAAACACCTTGCCGCGCCAACTGCTTCCAGGCCAGAAGTTGAGACGCAAGAAAACCCAGCCCCAGCAACATCGTGATCAGCAACCAGCGACCGTAGCCACTGAAAGCAGCAGACTTGAGATTGCGGCGCGAGACCTCGAGCGTAACGCTACTGATCAAAATCAGCGCAGTACTCAGCAACAACACCCGGGGCATAGAAATGGAGACCCAATCGTTGGACGAGCCGGCTCGAACGATGTAGGCGCTGCTGAGTGCAGTAAACAACATCGAAATCGAGGCGAGGCGCCACCCACATCCCCACGCGGTAGCGATTAGCGTTGGCATCGGGTTCGAAAATGGCTGTGGCCATTCCTTCCGTTACCATTTGGTCCCGGACGCTTTGGACCTGACCCAGTGGTCTTAGCTGTAACTGTTCTAGTGCTGGTGACCATTGTGGCCATTTCCGCTTGGTACCTCTACCGTTGCATCAGTCTGCATAACGAAATCATTTGGAGCACCTGGTACTGCAAACTCGTAGGGTCCGTGATAAACCGTCGGCAAGATGCCGGCGAAATTGTCATGTGGTGGCGGCGACGACGTATTCCATTCGAGCGTCGTTGCGTCCCAGGCATTGTCAGGAGCTTTTGCGCCTTTGAAGATGCTCCAGATGACGTTGAAGTAGAAGACCAACTGCACCGTAATTGTGATAATTGCCGAGATGGACACAAACAACACTAACGGATGCAGGCCATGAAGGAATTCGTACTCAGTAAACTGTGAATAGCGGCGCGGCATTCCGACGAGTCCCATCACGTGCATCGGCACAAAGATGCAGTAGACACCAATGAAGGTTACCCAGAAGTGAAACTTGCCGATGGTCTCATTCATGTAGCGCCCAAACATCTTCGGGAACCAGAAATACAAAGCCGCAAACATGCCGAAGATCGACGCCACGCCCATTACCAGGTGGAAGTGTGCCGGCACGATATAGGTATCGTGCATCGCCAGGTCGAGCGAGCTTTGCCCCAGGATCAAACCGCTAATGCCACCGGCAACAAACAGAGAAACAAATCCAAGCGCAAACAACATCGCGCAGGTGAAACGGATTCGACCGCCCCACAGTGTGCCGAGCCAGTTGAAAGTTTTTACGGCCGACGGTACGCCGATCGATAGTGTTAAGACTGAAAATGCGATCGCGGAGTAGGGGCTCATGCCGCTGATAAACATGTGGTGGCCCCAGACAAAGAATCCGAGCAAGCCGATCGCAAATATCGCAAACACCATTGCGCGATAACCAAAGACAGGCTTACGTGCGAACGTGGCGAGAATGTGCGACGTCGCGCCCATGCCCGGAAGAATCGCGATGTAAACCTCAGGATGTCCGAAGAACCAGAACAAGTGTTGCCACAGAATTGGTGAACCGCCTGTATGAAGCGGGAAGCTTGGATGAGTACCTGAAAGCACTCCGTTAACGTAGAGTCCGCCAGGAATAAAGAAGCTTGTACCAGCGAGTCTGTCGAGCAACAGCAAGATTCCACCGCCGAGCAGAACGGGGAACGACAACAGCGCCAGCACCGCAGTTGTGAACCATGCCCAACAAGTGAGAGGCATCCGCATCAGCGACATACCCTTGGTGCGCATGTTCAAGAGCGTAGTAATGAAGTTCAGAGCACCAAGCAATGAACCGACGCAGAAGATAGCAATACTTATGATCCACAGGTTCATCCCCATGCCCTGCCCTGGTCCGGCAATGGCACCGAGCGCACTAAGCGGGGCGTAACCCGTCCAACCTCCAATCGGCCCTACTGTTGACTCGGATCCAGACAAGAAGATTGCGGCAAGGATTACAACAAAGCCGACGAGCGTCACCCAAAACGACAGCATGTTCAGGAGCGGAAAGGCCATGTCTTCCGCGCCGATTTGTATTGGGAGAAAGTAGTTCCCAAAACCACCTTGAGGTGCAGTAGTAAGCACGAAGAACACCATGATGGTTCCGTGCATTGTCACGAGCGAAAGATAGAACTCGGGGTTCATCACACCGTTTGGCGCACCAGCCGGAAACAATGCGGCGAGGAGCGACCACTGGTGGTCAGGCCATGAAAGCTTCAGACGCATAAGGAGCGACATTGTCATTCCGACCAGCACCGCGGCCAGCGCCAGAATGATGTACTGAATGCCGATTACCTTGTGATCCAAGCTAAAGATGTACTTACGTATGAAGCCCGTAGGTGCGGGTGCCGGTGGACTCCCTCGTGAGTTTCTACCGACATCTATCGTCTCCTCTTGGTTAAGCTTGATGTGTTAGTTCGAGATCACTGGATACTTCGCAATCAACTCACCCATGCGTGCCTGAAACTGTTCCTGCGACAGAACCTTCAAGGCGTTTAGCTCATCGTCAGGAAGAACAAGCATATAGCTCTTCATTTTGAAGTGAAGCTGCCCGCAGAGTTCGGCACACGCGAGCTCATACCTGCCAACTTTCGTCGGCGTGAAGTGCACTTTGATTTCCATTCCTGGAACTAAGTCCTGCTTGAAGCGCAACGGAGGAACCCAGAAATTATGAATCACATCCTTTGATCGAAGTCGTAATTCGACGGGACGATTAACGGAACTGCGAGCGCAGACGTGACGGCATCGTCCTTGGCATTCGGATCCGATTCATCAATGCCGATGAAGTTTAGCGCTCCGTCGTCTATCAGTTTTGGATCAGTCTTCCCAGAAGACACCGTCTTTGCCGGGGTAATGGAAGTTCCACTGAAACTGCTGGGCAACCACTTCAACTGAGTAAGAACCCGGTGGTACATCGTTCAAACGGAGCGACGCCCAAACGCTCTGGCCCATAACACCAAGCGTGATGAAGACAACGGCAGTGATTACAGTCCAGAGCATCTCGAGCTTGTTGCTGCCGTGCGTGTAGAGACCGCGATCACCGGGCTTGCCAGTGTCACGATATTTCCAAACCACCCAACCCAAACCGATCTGAGCAGCTGCAAAAGAGATACCGACAATCACCAGCGTGATCATGAATTGACGATCGAGGGCAGGGCTGTGTTCAGAAATGGAGGCTGGAAACCACCATTTCTTACTAACGAAAGAGGAGCACTGACAGAGCTGTCAGGATCCAGATAATAACCGCAAGAACTCGTCCCATCGGTTACATCTCCTTATAGTGTCCGACAAACCCGTAGGTTGTCGTTCTACTTTGGTGTGTGACTGCGAGCTATGACAAAGACGAACTGATGTTCGTCGTAGCTTACTTATTTACCACCATCAAGATAAAGAGTAGTGGCAGATACAGAACTGAAGCTAACAACAGACGCCGCGCTTGTTGTCGCGACATGGAGAACGCTGCTCGAATACTGCTGTAGAGAAAAAGAAGGCCAAGAACAAGGGCGCCAAAAAAGTAAATTCGACCGGAAACACCGAGAACAGTGGGCAGCAAGCTTACCGGGATGAGCATCAATGTATAAACAACAATTTGTTGCGCAGTAACACGCCCGTCTGGCTCGACAACCGGGAGCATCAGGATTCCCGCGCGACCGTAGTCTTCGCGATACATCCAGGCAATTGCCAGGAAGTGCGGAAACTGCCACAGAAACAAAATGGCAAACAGAACCCAAGCTTCAATGCTCAGAGTGCCGGTCGCTGCGGTCCAACCAATCAGCGGTGGTACCGCCCTGGAAATGCACCGACCACCGTTGAGAGCGAACTCCGCGTCTTCAACGGCGTGTATGCGAAAAGATAACCGGCAATGACTGTCAGACCGAGTAGAGCACTTAGCGGATTAACCAGAACGAGTAGATAAATTTCCGCCAGCACTGTTAGACCCTGCTCCAAATGCTAACGCTTCCCAGGGAGCAAGCTTTCCAGATGGCAAAGGGCGGGTCGCGGTGCGTCGCATCAAGCCGTCGAGGTCGCGTTCGGCGTATTGATTCAACGTCGCAATCCCAGACGACAGCAAGGCAATACCAAACAAGGCACTGACGAGACCGAGATAATCAACTCTCCCGCGTGAAGCAAGACCAAACCCGGCAGCGGAAGTTAAGACGATCAGAAAGGTAATTCGAGGCTTCGTCAGTTCCCAAAAAGCACTGACGCGTTCGCGTGTCGACAATCGAGGTCTCTCGATGTCGCTTACAACCGCTGAAGGTAGATCTATTGCAAACTCTTCCATTAGAAACTCGATGACTCCTGGGTCTTGCGGCCAACTCGACGCCCGAGTCTGAAGCTGGCAAAACTCTATATGTTCTCAATGTCAAAACAATCGTGGTGGCAAACACTAAAGCACCACACGCAACGTGAGCGACCGTAATACCAACCATCGGATTCAACGGCTGCGGATCTTTTGGCGACCTAGCTCTCGTTAAGTACGCCGCGAGACCGAGAAAGAGCTGAACTCCCAACAACAACAACGCGAGAGTTGCAGGCCTCGTCAGAAAGCTCATTTCTTTGTGACGTCGAATAACGCTTACTCCCGCCATTCCCAGCATCACCGTGACGGCAAACGCACCACCGACATGCGCCAGAATTAACTCGGTCGGAAGTTGCTGATCCCAGGTTGCTGAGTGTCTCAGCGTTGCGCCAAGTATTAACTGTAAAAAGATCGTGACCAGAGCAGCCGTACATAGATATCGCAGAGGCAAACTTCCCTTCTCTTCCGGGATTGGTGTTGCCTGTATCCAACTTCGCGATGTAAAGACCGCAAGGCTTACTGTGGTACAGAAGAAAAGTTGTGCAAGAGTTGCGTGTGCAGAAGAAACGGCAAGCGGTAACATCATCTTTACAGTCAAACCGCCGAGCAATCCACTGGGCAACAACGCCAACCAGCGCAAGCACTCCCAACTTTCTAACCCAGGCTCGCTTCTCTTTAACGAGCACATAGACCATCAAGGCTATCGTCAACAATCCAACCGTTGTTGCGACCATTCTGTGTCCGTGTTCCCAAAACAGATTGCCGACCATCTTGGGAAAGACCTGACCGTTTGAAAGCGGCCAATCGGACGTTGCAAGTCCAGCGTCGTGGCTGGTGACAAGTGCACCGGCGATAATTAAGAAAACGTCGCGCAAGCGACGAGTATTACGAATCGATTTAAACCCCGGCTCATAGTATTGCCAATTGATGATTGCCGATTGCCAGTCAGTGCGCGTATCCGGAAGTGGACAATCGGCAATTGGCAATCTTCAATCTGCAATGTTCTTAGTGTCTTCCTAACATCGGGAATTCCATTGCGGGCAGCACTTGAAGTGAACCCTGTGTGGACGTTGTAGCCGGTGCTGCGTCAAACGTGAAATCCGCTTTCACGGTACCGTCTTTCTCAACCGTGACGGAAATTGTTTTCTCAGTTCCCTTCGCACCACCTTCACGCCATGCGGCGATCGTGTACTTGCCGGCCGGAACATCCTTCAAAGTGAAGCTGCCGTCTTCTGCGGAAACTGCAAAGAACGGAGTCTTCGATTACGCCGATGTAGGATTTCATCCACGGGTGCTGATTGCACTTCACCGGAATCACAACCTCTGATCGCGCAAAAGTCTTTTCAATTGGCGGCGCGCCGTTTGGCTGTGACTGGTTCCATTCCGGATTGTTGGCCGGTGTCGGATGAATATTATGTTGAGTTGGATCGCTGTTGGTGATGCTCAGCTTCTGATTGGTCTGAATACCCAAGACGTGCGGGCGGTAGTGGCAACCATTCTGATCAAGCTGAACCGCAGTTGCTGGCGGATCCCACTTGAAGTCGCCAAGCTTTTGCCGCCAGTAGTTGTTCCGTCTTTGATGTAGACAAAGACATTGGCAAGCTTGCCATCTTTAACAACGGTGTCTTCAGTTTCCAAATTTGGATTCCGCTGTCCGCAGACTGGGTCGGCTGAGGCGTCAATCTTTTTAGAGCTGGTGGAGTGCCGTTAAAGGTGATGACTCCGGTCACTGTACCGTTCGCACCCGAATACTTCTCTACGGCGGTGTCGCTCGGGCTATTCGTATCGCCGTCCTTCTTGCCGCCACAGGACGAAGCGACTGCCAACAACGACAGTGCCAATTGCCAAAATAAGCCAGACTTTTGTCTGCTTCTTCATATCAGTTCCTCAAATTAGGATAGCGTTCGATTAACTTTAGCACGGAAGCCGCGCGAACGCAGAACGCGCGGAACTCCGCTCTAATGACGCACGCAATGGCGACTTCAACGCCTTTGCTGCTGCGCTGCCATGGTCTCGTTCTACCAGAAGACCGCCATGGTTATTCACTCGTTTACTTCGATCTCGCACGAGCGTGATGCTGCGTCGTTGCAGGCGCAGTCGGCGCTAGCTGCTACTGGGGCTGCAGCGCCAACAATGCACGCTGTTCATTCGGGACTCATCTGGAACATGTAGCGAACCAGCAACCGCGCGTGATCGTGCTGGAAAGCATTCGCACTGGCCGGCGGATTGGGCACGATTAATTACCCAGCGATCGCCTTCCTTCTTGAAGAGTCCACTCGGCATCGCAGTGCCTGGTGCGATTTGAGACGGATCAAGCAACCAACGGAACGTCCAATCGGGCTTCAGACGCTCGCTCGCCAGCAGGAAGTTTGGCGCAATTGCCTTCGCGTCGTGCGTTGGATCGCCGGTCACGTGGCACTTCAAACAAGGAGTACCTGACGTGAACATCTGACGCGCCGTCAATTTCTCCTGGTCGGTCAACGGCTCCAGCGGCTCTTTGATATATGGATCCTGCTGACCAGACATCGCCATGAAGAACCGAACTAGAACCTGCAGTTCGTTGGGCGAGAAAGTTGAACGTTGGCATTCGGAAGTTGAGATACGGACGCACACCGTTTCGATCGAGACCCAGGCTGCGGCTTTCAATTTCTGGACGACGTCGTTGCTGCAGCAGTCGCGGACGGTGAACTCGACGCGGCAGGCTTCGGCGTCAACAGCATTGATCTGCTCTGAGCCTGTGCAGGAGTCTTCTCGCCACTCAACGACGGATCGTGCAGAAACCTCAAGCAGCCAATCGGGATCGACGCGCGCACCTTCACTGGTCAAACGCGGCGGCAGCAAATCCTTGCCTTCAGCCGTTTGGTAGAACGGCAAGATCCATTACAACTGAGCGCTGTCCGACTTGAAGTTGATGACAACCCATGCAGTTGTATTTCTTGACTACCCACCAACCGTTCTGAATATCCTGCGCGTCGTTGATCTTCCGGATTGTAGAACAATGAACTCGGAACATTCGCACCTTCACTGCCGACACTACCGAGCAGGAAGGTAGTTAAGCGCCGTACGCCACTGCGGAGTCAGAAACGGCTCGGGCATACGCAGGCGATCTTTCTGATCCTTCTCCTTGCCTTCGTCGTAGATCGATGGCTGCGGTAATCTTGTGCTCGAAGAAACCTTTGTGGTTGTACCAGGGCTTCTCTTCCTTGGCTTTTCCGGTCTTCGATGGCTTCAACCTTAAGCGGTTCCATGCCTTCCTCTGCGTGCTTCGTTTGCAGAGCGAAGTCGAGACGTTCAATCGGTGTCGCACCCTCAACTGTTAGCTCCTTACCGATTCGCTGTTCATCTTCAAATCCCTTGAATCTCATGACAACCGGCGCAACCGTATTGCTTGATCAACAAGCGGCCTTTTCTTTCGAGATTCGCATCATCCATGAACGACGCGGCGCGCTGTAACCCGGCGGCGACGACAGCGAGAACAGATAAGTGGCAATGTCGCGCGCGTCGGCTTCCGACAGACGGAAGTTCGGCATCACCGTCATGTTCTGAACTTGCAACTCAGCACCATCATTCGGACAACGCGAATGCAGCTCTGTATCGAACACGTAGGGCAAGTTCTTCTTTGAATAATCATCAGCCGTCAGATCACGCTTCTCTTTGGACAGTACGGCGCGTAACGATCGCGCGGGTTGTGAATCCAACGCACGACGTAGTCGAAGTTCGACTTTTCGCCAACCTTTGAAAGGTTCGCTGCGAACGTTCCGCCGATCCGATTGTCGCCTTCACCGATCGAGTGACAGGCCAGACACCCACGCGACTCGAAGAGTGTCTTTCCGTGTCCGGCGTCGCCTCGTTGTTGTTCAGGCAACTTTACCGTCGAAGCTGTCCTGCCAGAGATAAGCAGCAGATCGCCTGTATCTGATCTTCACCATCTTTATCGCGCAGATGAGCTTCGCGCTCGCCAATGCCAGAGGCAAATCGCCAGAAGGTCGGCATCTTCGTTTCAGGACGAAACGCTTGCGGATTCTGCAGCCAAACAGGAACCCATTCCTTGCGCAATTTCAGCCGGACGTCTTTAAGATTTGGTCCAACCTTCTTGACGTCCTGCATCAAGTACTTCGCCTGCAGGTTCAACTGATCGATGCGCGCGGCAAGCAGGCTGTTGGCGACCCTTAGCGACTTTGCGTCCTGGCCAGCGAGCTTCTTGGCGTCGTCGTCGCTTGCACTGTCAGGCGGGTTCTCGTGCGGCGCGGATCTGTTTTCGTTCGCCGTGATCTGATCTTCGAGCTGGCCGATCGATTGCCGCGTGCCGTTCAGTGCATCTGTCTCGCGATCAAAACCTTCATAACGGTGACAGCCCATGCAACCGCGCTGCGAGAACAAGTCGCGACCCAGGTTCAACGTGTCGCGCACCTTGAGTAACTCGATCTTTCGCATGGCACTGCTGACAACCGGCCTCGGTGTTTTCCTTCTCAAACATTGGCCACAGCCAGAACTTATGTCGACCGTGTCCCTTTTCATCGCTCGTGGTAGCGCGACCGTTGCCCCAGTGACAACCTGCGCAACCAAACTTGTCCGGATTGTGAATCGACATGAATTCACGGTTGGGGTGACTCACGAAAGCGCGGGCGAGCGCATCAGGCGTCTTTGCCAGGACCATTCGGGAGCTAGATCTTCAGGTTTAAGATCGAGCGGCTCACGCGATCCCAGCGTGGCAGACTTCGCAGCGGTCGACGATGTTGTACTCGTTGACGCTGATCTGATGACCAAGAATCGAGTAGTCAAACTTGGCGACCTTGGCTTTCAGAGGCCTTCAATCTGGGCCGGACCCAAGACCAACCAGGTGGTTCTTCAAATAATCGTCGCGTTTCTTGGCTAGCTCCGTGGGTACCTTTAGCTTCTCAGCCTTTACTCCAAGGCGCTCAGCTTTCCGTTCTCGCAGTTCGTTGTACAAGGCTTCAAGCGACGGGTAGTCGAGAGGCTCTTCTTTTCGACAGCTCCGTTATCGTCGGAAGGTAGATCGACTTGGACCTTTGACTGCTTCAATGAGTCGGCCTGTCGGCGATACTTCTCTTTAGTCGAACCTGAAGCTGTTTCGATGTTGTAGCTAATAACAGTGAGGCGTCCTCGTTGATTCTGAAAAGGTTCGGTGACCGCGTCGAGCTTTTTCTGAATTAGATCAACTTCCTTTTGTAATTTCGTCGGTTTCTCGATTGGACTGCAGCCTTCGCATGCCTTCGCTTCCTGATCCAACTGCTGATACTCAGCGGATTCCTTTACTTCGGCTTCAGTTTGAGCTGATCTGCTCTTGATACTATCGAGATACCGCGTGTAACGGCTGACAAACTCCTTCTGCATGCCCTTCCAGGGACGCTGACCAAACGATTCATCCCACAGGGCCCACGCCAAAGTCGCAGTCAAGAAGCAACGCGGAGAGACAGCATCCAGCCGCTCGATGAACGGCTGACAATTGGATCATTCGCCGGCAACTCAGGCTCTTGTCTTATTAATGATTCACCGGGGCCTCGAGCATCAGCCACTATGATCGTTCCTCCACGTCACTCATATGTTGAACCAGGGAGTTACCCACACGTACTTGATTGTTAAGGCCAAACGCAAAATCAACTTCACCGGAAGCGCCAGTAGAACGCTCACCGCGAAAAACTGGAACGTCAGGTATTGCAAGAGACTTGTTCGCGCTAGCAGCTTCTGCTCGAGCGCGTCTCTTCGGGAAAAAGACTAAGCGGGTCTGAACAGTAATCTTCTTAAAGTCCACTTGCATGAGCCAATGGAAAAAGAGCGCACCCACCAGGTAGAAGCCTCCAACGACTAGCGCACCAAACAAAAACTTGCCAACGGTGCTTTGAAGAACGACTCCCAAATGCTAAAAGCTTGCCGATGCTGCTCAGTGGCAATCATGTCGTGCAAGTCGACGTTCTTATCGAACACGACTGTGTTGTGATCCCACGTCTGTCCGGGCCAGAACCAAATCCAGCCCGGCCCACGGATAAATGTTCCGATGACGATCAAAAGGATCCACATCAGAAAGCCCCAGCCGAACATCAGCAACGCAAAGCGACGCTGCTTCGATCGTGTAGTAGCCGTTGCCAAGCGGATTTGAATCGACGTAAGGAAACACCATCAACCCAATCATGATGATCGAAGGCATCACGACGCCCGCAATCCACGGATCGAAGTAAACGAGCATTTCCTGAAGGCCGAGGAAGTACCACGGGTGCCTTCGACGGATTCATCGTCAGGTTTGGATTGGCGGGCTCTTCCAAGCGGCGCGTTAAGCGTGATCGACCAAACAACAAGAATCACCGTGACAATCACGGTGGCCAGAAACTCGACGCGCAACTAGATATGGCCAGACGTGAACTCCTTCGCCCAACCTGGTCGCCACGGTTCAGCTTTTGCGATGATGAGTCTTGGCGAGTCTTGTCGGATCCTAGCTCAAGTTACGATCAGCCGATCGTTGGCAATCGCCTGCTTGATTCCCAGCCAGGTAAAGAACGGCACCAGAAACAGCATCGCGCACGATCGGCATATTGTCGGGCGCCGACGCGATCACCCATAGCTGATGCCAGTCTTGCACCTTGAACGCGGCAATTACGACCAGCAACACGACCAGCAACCAAGAATCGTCCACTTGTTAATGAGTCTTCGCATTACGTTCTCTGTGAGACTTCTGCGCTTATCAAGTCCGAGCTGTTGACTATTTCTTCTTCTGCACTTTCATCTCCGACTCGAGCATTACCGGAGCTGGACCCGAGATGCCGCCGTCCTTTCTGAATACGCCAGAAATGCACTGCCATAAAGATCGAGCGCCACCAGCGGAATGCCGATGCAGTGCCAGATGTAAGAACGCAGCAAGCGCGTTTGAGTCCACGATCGAGCCGCCCAGCAGATCCAAACCGCACGTCGTTATAGGCAGTCATGCCCAACTGCGGGCCGAACGGACCTTCGTTACCCAGCATTGGAGTGGCGCGCGCCATGTTTGTTCCGACCGTGACCGCCCAGAATCCAAGCTGATCGTCCGGCAGCAGATAATCCGGTAAACGAAAGCAGCAGCGTCAGCACCAGCAGCACAACGCCCACGCACCAGTTGAACTCGCGCGGCCGCTTGTACGAACCAGTCAGCACCACGCGAAACATGTGCAGCCAGGTCGTGATCACCATCAAGTGCGCCGCCCAGCGATGCATGTTGCGCAGCAGCTTCGCCGAACGGAACGTCGTGCTCGAGATAAAGAATGTCGCGAAACGCGTCGACCTTCGTCGGGTGGTAATAGAACATCAGCAGCACGCCGGTGAACGTGAGCACGATAAACAGGTAGAAGGTGATCCCGCCCATTCCCCAGGTGAACGGATAGCGCACTGCGTCGCGATTAATCTTTGCCGGATGTAAGATGGAGAAAGACGTTGGAAAGAATTGCTAGCGAACGATTACGTGGGTCGGAACGATCGTGAGAGACGCGGAAGATCGATTTCCAAAGCTGCGTATCCTGCGGATCCTGGTAGCTCTTCGCTTCTTCGAGCGCCCGATCCTTTAGCGCGCTGGTCCTATCGCGACCTTCTCCATCAAGTTCCTTGGAGTCGTCGCCGGATAGTCAGCTGCTTCGTCTCTTTCGGATCAGGGGTTTCTGAAGCCATAGACCTCAGTACTCCGTATTCAGTTTGGTAAACCTAAAGTCAAAGCTCGATTGCGATTAATTACAACGGGATGATAAGCGCCGTCTCGTTACATCATCGAATTGCTCACGGGTTCGCCTTTGGGCCACGAAAACGAGCTTGCCTGTATCCGACTAACGATCTGACCCTCGGCATCAAGCTGAACCTTTCGCACGATCCATTGGCCGAGGCGCCGGTCCTTCGAAGTTAATACCTTCACTGTCGTAACCACTGTCCGTGACATGGGCACTTAAACTTGTTCTCGCTCGCCTTCCAGTCGGGTGTGCAGCCAAGGTGATGTACAGCGCGCATAAATCACGAAACAGGTCGATCCGAAGTCTTTGTCACCCAGATGCGATACTGTTGCTGCCACTTTGTGTCGACGCCCAATGCATAGTCACCCGGCGGGCCAATTCGGAACGTACTGGACGGCTCCAAGATGGAACGCGGTAGAAAGAACCGCACGAACATCAGGAAGTCGGCGATTAGAAAGCAGCGACTGACGGACCAGACGATGTCGAGCGTCGCATCTTGTTAACTCTTCGGATCGGGAGTGCTCTCGACAACGCGCCGGCGATCCGATTGAACGGCGGGGGCAGTTGACGGGGTCGTCTGCGCCGGAGTTGCTGTAGCTTTAGCACCCGACAAGTCTTTGATCGGCCTGACTATCCAAGTCAAACCTCCGAACTCAGGTTGAGAATGATGGCTGCGCTACTTCCGCGGGTACACTTCGACTTCGATTTGCAGAGTGCAAACTATACAGCTCCCCGAATAACAGGGATTACTCTCTGCGCAGTAAAGCGAACTATTTGCTTAAACGTGAAGAGCGCCGCACCTGCAAAAACAATATAATGTGGTCGGCGGCGTCATTTATACCTTGTTTCGTAATTCTCTGGCAAGAATTTTCCCGAACGACGTCTCGCTTATCATCAATGGGAGGAAATCTTGGTTGTCTAAAGCTCAAGTGATTGTTTACTCCCCGACCGGGCTTGCCATCTGTGCGACGAGGCGAAGGACGCAATACGGAAGGCAGACTGTGCGGAGTTCACACTGGAAGAGATCAATATTGAAGTTAGTCGAGACTTATTGCGCTCAAGTATCCAGTTTGATATTCCCGTCATAACGATCGACGGAGTTGAAGCGTTCCGGCATCGGGTAGCAATACGTAACTG
>ERZ1370068.3261-contig-2377_pt1 | contig 29423 bp, 27 predicted proteins | sample MGYA00561227_ERZ1370068 | MGnify/ENA primary metagenome ERZ1370068 (study PRJEB38410, sample SAMEA6850437) | metagenome | study: Metagenomic assessment of the ecological functions of the soil: analysis of the soil microbiota associated with the...
ATTTGTACTTCGTTCAGTTACGTATTGCAAGAGCTCTCGAAGTCGTCCTTCTGGACCAGCCTGGTGAACATCGTCCGGCGCTACGCCCGCATCGGCGGCGTGCGGGTCCCGGTGGCGACGGAGACCACGGCGAAGGTGAAGTTCGTCGGCACGGCGCAGCTGGAAGTCCTTCTCTACGACTACCAGAGCGTCAACGGCCTTCCGGTCGCGCTCAGCGACCTGCGGCCAGCAGCGCCCGCGCGTATCGCTGAGGCGATAGCGTTCGGCCAGCCGCCGCGATTCGAGCGTGGCGACGTCGATTGCGAGGTCCTGTTCGAGCAGACGCTTCTTTTCCGCGGGATCCCCGACCGTCGCCGCGAGGGCGACGTGCGCGAACACCGACTTCCCATTCGACAGCTTCATCGCCTTGTCGAAGTCGGCCTCGCGCCGCCGGCCGGGCGAGCCGAGCAGCGGCGGAGTCCGTCGAACGCGATCAGCGCCTCGTAGATCGCGCCGTGGTCCCACGTGTCGCTCCAGCGCCTTGGCGCGGCTGAGCAGCGCGCGCAACCACCGCAAGCTCCGCGACGCGCCCGCGAACTGGTTCGGCGCGAGCGACAGTTCGGCGCCCCACGCCGTGCAGCCGTCCAGTAGAGCCAGGGCACGTCGTCAGCAACGGTCGGCGTCAGGGGCGGCGACCGGATCGGCCGCGAGCGCCTTGGCCGTCAGGCCCCGGGTGCCTGACCTCCAGGCCGCGCAGGCAGTAGCCTCGCGCGCGCTCGTAGCATCCTTTCCGGCGCGCGCCTTCAGATCTCTTCGACGCGCCGCCGCGTCGGCGGCTCCTGACCTCGCCTTCGACATGGAGGAAGTGCGTATGAGCACTGCGTGAAGCCGCTGCACGCCGTCAGCAGCAGCGAGGGGATGCTTCGGCGACTGCGCGAGGAGCATCTCGACCATCTTGAGGGTCGACGGCGCGGCCAGCCGGACGAACTCGGGATCGTTGTCGTTGTCGTAGACGGAGCTCGCATCCGCCAGCGCGGACGCCATGCGGTTGATCCCCATCTGCCCGGGAAACGCGGTCAGGGCCGCGCCGAAGTCGCGCGCCGGCGGACGCGGCACTTTACCTTTGCATCAGCGCATGGGTCAGCGGGGCTCGGGCGGCTTTGATCTGCAAGGGGCGGCGGAATGCCCGCCGATCAGCCGGTGACGCGACGCGCTGGTCCCGGACTGGACAGTGACGACGACCCAGACTCGTCGGCGGCGATTCGCGGGGCAGCTCAACCGGAAATGCTGTCGATCAAAGTCGAGACGGTCGTCGCATCACAGTCGTTGGACACGGTCGCTCCCCACGACGGTATACCCGACATTTCGCCCGGCGCATCACCGTTATTACGGCGCCCAAATCACCGTTCACCGCTCGTTCGCAGGCTCGATCAAGACGGCGCCCGCTAAAACAATGAGAAGCAAAAACGTTGACGCGATGGTTTCGAGCGTGCGGATTCATGACGGTGATAAGCGGCCATACCTCTATCGCACGCGCAACAGCGGCTCGTCGCCCGCTCGTGACCCATCTGCCGCGGGACCGTAGAAGCCGAAGCGTGGAGCGGTGCGTGAGCCAGAGGTGTGCCCGACGGCCGAGCGAACGGTGAGATCCGTGATGCCGTCCGCATCAGAGGTCCTCGACGAGCGGCGCGTCGCCCGGGAGGCCGAACTGCCGCAGCGGCGGCTGCACGCCGGTCCAGCGGATCCATCTCGATACCCGCGACCCGACTGCCGGGCGGATAGACCGTGACCTCGGCTTGCGGCCAGTCGCCGTCGAAGTCGCCGACGACAGAGCGGGACGTCGGCGTAGAAGAAGCCGAGACCCCCACTGCCGGACGACGATGGAGCCCGGACAGACTTGCAGTGCCCAGAGGCCCGGCTCGGGGCGGTAGACGGCAGACGTCGGCACTTGCCGTCGCCGTCGAAGTCGCCAGGCACCGGCACGTCGGCGAAGTAGCCGAAGACCCACTGGATCGTCTACGGCGTCTGGTAGTCGGTGGACGAGTCGAGGATGTACACAGACGCCGTCGGCCGGCCGCCACGCGGCGACGATCACGGTGCGGCCGTCGCCAAGTGCTGTAGTCGGCCGGCACCGGCGATGTCGCGGGCGGTCCCCACTGGAATCGTGCGTGGCGCGGCGCCGCTCGAGAAGTCAGACGCCACGTGCCGTCGGCCGGACGGCAGACGGCGTAGTCGGCCTCGATGGTCGCCGTCGTAGTCGCCGGGGGCCGCTGCGGTCGCCGGCTTGCCCGAGAAGCGTGTGCGACGGGGCCCGCGCGCGGGCGGAGGCGATCGACAGCCGCGTGATTCCAGGCGCCGGTCGCGGCGCGTGAAGATCGCTCATGTCGCTGGCGCCGTCGCCGTCAGGAGTCGGCCGGATGGACGTGCGCGCGATGCGGCGGGCGCTTCGCGCCGGCCCTGGAATGTCGCCCGCGCGGCCGAGCGAGGCGGTGGCCGTCGCGCCTGCCCAGAGCAGTGCGGCTTTTTCGAATCCATCCGCCGGTCGGCGGGATGGAAGAGATCAGGAAGCTGGTCACGACCGTCGCCGTTCAGCGTCGAACGCCAAGCGGCACGTCGCCCGGCTTCTCGGCCGAGGTTCGTCGTTAGAGATTCGACCTGGCCGGCCCGCAGAAGCTCCAGCGAACAGCGTATGTGCAGCGCGCCCGGCCGGTAGACCGCGGCGTCCGCCCTGCCGTCGGCACGTCGTAGTCGCCGGGCGCGGTGCACGTCGCCGTAGCCGCCGAGGCCGCACTGTGCCGGCGTCGTGCTCGGCGAGAACCCGCTGTGCCGCGGTGGCGATGTACCCGCGATGCCGTTGGTCGGGCGGAACACTGGCGAGATCCGCGCCACCGTCGCCGTCAGCCAGTCCTCGGGCACCGGGATGTCGCCGCATGCCGGCCGAGCGGGAACGGCCCGCCCTTTGGCCGCGCTGATGTCGCCACTGGCCGGCGCCGCGTGAAGCGTTGCGGAGACGGTCGCCATAATCGGTGACGCAAAATCGCCGTCGTAGTCGGCTGGCACTGGCACGGATCGCCGGTCTGCTCCGAACTGGATGGGCGTACCGCCGCCATCCCGATCCGCCACGACCGCGTCCAGGAGGCACGGTAGACGGCTCGTGTCGACGATGCTGGTCGCCGTGATCGTAGTCGCCGGGCACCGGAGCAATACGCCCGGCTCGTCCGAGCTGCGAATCGGCCGCGCCCTGGACGATCCACGTTCGCCGACGCCGGACGAAGCACCCCGCGACGTCCCCCTTGCCGTCGCCGGTGAAGTCGGGTGCACCTTGCCGCCGTCCTGCTGCACCACGAAGTTCAGCAACAGGCTGAAGGGCTGGTAGATGGCAATCGTTCCCTTGCGCCTGCCGCGAGCATTGGGTGCCACAGCGTAGGACAACGTCGCGCTGCCGGTTCCGCTGGCGAGCTGGGGCCACTTCGCAAAAGGTCATGAACAGGCTGTCCATCTGCGCCACCGCGGCAGCTCGGCTGGGTCGTGATGTCGAGCGTCTGGGTCCCGCCCGCGATGGGTGCCGTCGCGGACGATTGACTGCAGATGTGTAGGTGCACGCCCCTGCCCAACAGCGGGCGGGACGCCGGCCAGCAACGGCAGTGACCAACGTTGGCGAAGCGCGACCAGGCGGCACCATCGCGCAGCGAACGGAGTGTCAGGTGAACCCGCATCAGCCCTCCGGCAACGACTCATTCTCGCCTATGCGGGGCGCAGAATGATAGCCCGGCCTCCGCGAACGAAGGCGAGTGGCGTGGACCTTGCTGAGGTCAACCTCGTGCGACGAGGAACCCCGATGACCCGGCTCTGCTGCAGCAATTCTGATGCTGTTCGCCGCGGGCTGTCGGGAAAAGCCCCCTGACCCGGACCCGCCGAAGAGATCCAAGAACGGCGTCTCCGCCGCCGAGCGTGACGCGGCGCTCGCCGCCGCCCGGTCTGGATCTCACCCAAGGTGCCGATCGAGAAGGCGGATTTCAGCATCAACACGCCGGGCCCGAAAGGGGTTCGACGCGAACGCGGATGTCGATTGCACCTTCTCCTCGAACCGATCGGCGGGAACCACCCCGAAGTTCTACTGCACGCTCCCGGACGGGGATCGGGTCAAGGTGAAATACGGCGAGCGGCCGCTTCCGAATGGCGAAGTCCCGGCCGAAATCGCCGCGACTCGCCTGCTCGCCGCGCTCGGCTTCCCGGCCGACCGCATGAACCGGGTCTGCGCAGCGTCCGCTGCCGTGGATGTCCGCCGCTGCCGCAGCAGGCGCTGCAATGCCTCGAGAAGGACAGCCCGCCGACCCTCTGCCTGCAGGGCGCCGCGCCTGACCGAATCGTGACGCTCGATCACGCGCTGATCGAGCGGCCGCTCGAAGGGAGACAAGATCGAAGCGACCAAAGACCAGGGCTGGACGTGGAACGAGCTCGACAAGATCGATCCCGAACAAAGGCGGCTCGACCCGCGCGGAAGTGGATGCGCTTCGCCTGGTGGCCATGCTGCTGGCGCACTGGGACAACAAGGGGCCGAATCAGCGGCTCCTGTGTCCGGAGGGAGCGCGAGCGGCCTGACGGATCCTGCCGCACCCCGATCGCCGCGATCACGCGATCTGGGCGCCACGTTCGGTCCGAAGCGTGTGGACCGCGACAACTGGAAGAAGGTCCCGATCTGGACCGATCCGGCCGCGTGCCGGGTCAGCATGAAGGATCTGCCGTTCGACGGCGCGACGTTCGGCGAGGCGCAGATCTCCGAGGCCGGACGGCAGTTCGCGCTGAAGCTGCTTCGCCGCCTGACGCCGCCGCAGCTGAACACGCTCTTCGAAGCATCCGGCGTGGCGAGGCCTCAGGAGGGTCCTCGACAAGGGCCACGAGCCGCAACGCCTGGACGGATGCGTTCCTCGAGAAGGTGAAGCAGATCGCGTCTGCGGGTCCCTGCCCGCAGCGGCGCTCAGCTCGCAGCTCGCGGCTTATCGGCCTCTCGGCTTTCAGCTCTGGTTTCAGCTTTCGAGCTCTCAGCTTTAGCCGCTTAGCCGATGGCTGTCACTGCTGGCTTCCAGCCGCGAAGCGACGACGGACTCGACGAGCACCTGGCCCGCGCTTCGGCGCGAGCGACACCGTGTCGACGGCCGACGCCGCCGCGTCGTAGCGCGCCGGCGATCGCCGCTGGTCTGCTTCCTCGATCGTCGCGTCGAGCTCCTCGAGCGCCTTCCGCGCGACGTCCACGTTCTCCTGCCGCCCGCTTCACGTCTTCCTGTTCCTTGACGTCGCGCGCCGACGCCGCGGGCCGCGGTGGTGGCGCGCCCCAGGTTGCTCGCGCTGAGCGTCTTGCGGCCGAGCAGCGCGCCAAGCATGGTCGCGCCCATCGACACCGCCGTCTGCACCTTCGCGGCGGACGCCTGTTCCTGCTCGCGCGAGACACCCTGCTCCGCTTTGCGCAGCTTCTCCGCCTTCGCGCGCTTCTCGGCGAACTTCCGCCGGACGCCATCGACCTCGGCGTCGCGCGCCTCCCGCTGCGCCTCCTGCGCGCGGATGCGGAAGTCGCGCTCCGGCTCGCCGGCCTTCGAGATCAGCTTCAGATCGGCATGGCGATGCAGGTCGAGCGTCTGCGATCCGCGCAATCCAGGCGGCGAACGACCTCTGCCACGCGGCGTAGTTCTTCGCGGCCGTCGGCCGGCTTCGGCACGGGATCGAAGCGTCGCGCCCTCGACCGGCGCCGACTCCAGCTCGGACGGCGCGAGGTCGAGCACCTCGGCGCTGCCGCCCAGTCGACCGGCACCGGCCCGCTCCCGATCGCCACGACGGCGACGACGTCGCGGGTCTCGTTGACTTTCAGCTTCGCGTCCGCGAACGTCACGCGCGCAATCCCCAGCGCGACCGGCGTGTAGTGCGGATTCGCCGCGGCCGACCGGGATGAAGCACTGCTGACACGCCCGGCGCGAGGATCGGCGCCGATGCCGACGGATTCCGCCGGCTGTCGGCGTCTTGATCCGTGTTGGTCCGGGTCTGTCCGTGAGCTGGATTCTCTGTGGGTCCGTTCGGATCGTGGCTTTCTCGTCGCGTGGCTGCGTCGTCCGCGGCGGTGCAACGCGCGGATCTGATCGCGCGACAGCGGCCCGCGCAGGTAGGACATCGCCCAGCGGCTCTGGAACGTCATCGGCCCGCCGGCGTGGACGTCGTGCAGCAGGAACACGCGCTTGCCCAGCGCCGACAGCGCCGTGTCCGCGGCGCGTCGCGATCGAGCGATCCGCCCGCCGCGCCCTCGAGCCCGTCGAGCACGCGCGCCTTGTCGCGCTCGGTCTGCAGGCGCCCGAGGAACCACGTGCCGGTGTTCCCGAGGCCCTTGTAGTCGAGATCCACCGGTGTTCTGCGTGGCGAGGACGACGCCGACGCCGAAGGCGCGGCCCTGCTTCAGCAGCGTCAGCAGCGGCGCCTTCGGCGGCGGGTTCGCGACCGGCGGGAAGTAGCCGGCGATCTCGTCCATGTAGACGATCGCCCGCAGGCTGCTCGTGCCGCTCTGCCGCCGCATCCACGCGACGATCTCGTTGAGCAGCAGCGAGACGAAGAACATCCGGTGCGGCCTCGTCCAGGTGCGCGATGGAGACGATCGAGACCCGCGGCTTGCCCTTCGGGCCGTAGAGCAGCCGTCCCGGATCGAGCGGCTCCCCTCGAGCCACTGCTCGAAGCCGGGGGACGCGAGGACGGCGTTCAGCTTCGTGGCGAGGGTGAAGCGCTCGTTCGACGGATAGAAGGCGTCGACGTCGAGCACGCCGATCTTGCTCGAACGGCGGCGACTGGAGCCCCTGGATGAGCGCGCCGAGGTCCAGGTCCCGGCCCGCCTTCCAGCCGGCGGCGAACAGCGCCGACGATGAACGTGTGCTCGCGCCCGCGCTCCTCCGCCTCGACGCCGGCCAGCGTCAGGACGCTCCTGGCGGTCGTCGACGCGCGATCGGCGAGCGGACTCGGCGTCGCGTCACGCGCCGCCGCGGACGGCGCCGTGAACGACGACAGGATGGACAGCGGCCGTCCGGCGCGGCTGCCCGGCGTGTAGATGGCGAAGTCGGCCGCGGCGCGGAGCCGCTCGATCCGCGCGCCGTCCTGCCCCACGTCGGCCAGCCCCTTCTTCCACGTCTCCGCCTGCTGCGCGGCGTACGCCTCCGGGGTCAGCCCGGCCCGGCGCGCTTCGTCCTCGTCGATCCAGGGGCGGAAGTCGCCGGGCGCCAGCCGCGGAAACGTCAGCAGCAGGTTCGACAGGTCCCCCTTGGGGTCGATGGCGATGGTGGGCACGCCGTCGATGGCGGCTTCCTCGATGAGCGACGAGGCAGAGCCCGGTCTTGCCGCTGCCGGTCATGCCCACGCAGAGGGCGTGGGTCACCAGGTGGCGGGAGTCGTAGAGGACCGGCTCGCCCAGCGCCTTGCCCGCGGGATCGCTCTCCGCGGCCCAGGTAGAACACGCCCAGCTTCTCGAAGTCGGTCGTCATCCACCCATCTTATTTGGTCGCCTCGTGATTTGGTGATTTCGTGATGTAGTGATTTGGCGGTATATACGCGCCGGAGGCGCTCGGAGGTGCTGGCCGGGCACGGCCTGCGGCCCGGGCCCGGGACCCGTCCCGCCGCGCGTGCGGGACGCGCTCAGCGACCTCTACCGGTACGAAATCCGGCGGCTCCGGCGACGGCTCCTGGCCGGCGAGATCGCCCGGGAGCAGTACCCGGACATGTCATCGGGCTCCGGAAACAGCACTGGCTGCTGTCGGTCCCCGTCGACCGCTGGGTGCGAGAATCACCAGATCGCTGAATCACCAAATCACAAAATCCTGCTAGACTCAGCCCTTCGTCAACGGAGGTCTTATGTCAGATGAACGGGAAGGGCAAGCCGACGACATGCTGACGCGGTCGGCGGAGGTCGTCGGCAACGCGGTCGGGCACGGTCGTGAACACGGTCGCAGGCGGCCGAGAGCGCGGCGAGCAGCGGCGTCTTCGGCGGCCACCGCGGCGTCGGACGCCGTGGCGCCGGCCCGGCGCGCGGTCACGCAGACGGCGCAACGGGTCGTGAAGCAGGCCAAGCGCACGGTCAAGGCCGCCGTGAAGACCGTGAAGAAGGCGGCCGCGGGCAAGAAGAAGAGCGCGCCCAAGAAGAAGGCCAGCGCAAAGAAGAAGGCCGCACCGAAGAAGAAGAGCGCCGCAAAGAAGAGCAGCGCGAAGAAGAGCGCCGCGAAGAAAAAGGGCGGCGCGAAGAGAAACGCTGACGCGCGACAAGGCAAAAGGCAGAAGGTGGAAGGCAACCGGCGCTCTCTGCCTTTTACCTTCTGCCTCTGACTTCTGCTCTACCGTCCCGCCTCGCCCGTTCCAGGGCGGCACCGGACTCGCGGTTCCCGCCAGATAGATCCCGTTGAACAGGAACTTGAACGTGCCGTGCGGCTGCGCGCGGAAGGTGATCTCCGGGCCGAAGGCGTAGACCTTCCCTGCCCGACGGACGCCTCGAACGCGGTCGTGCCCCCTTCGAGATAGTTCTGTCCCCAGGCCCAGCCGCTGCGCAGCGGCGTGTTCGAGTCGAACCACATGACCGGACGAACCCCGCGCGCGGTCGCGTTCGGCTCCAGCCGGAACACCGGACTGTTGTTGAAGAACACGTCGATGTGATCCTCGGCGCCGGCGGCCGACGGCGCGGCGGTGTCGACCGCGACGCGCAGGACGGAGCCGGGCACGTAGAACTTGTCGCCGCTCAGCGCGCGCTCCTGCTGGCCGGGCTGCCGCTCCACGAGATAGTCGGAGACCGGAAGATCCAGCAGGTCCGCGATCGACGCGCGCGGACGATCCGGCGGCGATGACGGTGCCGCCCGCCTCGACGAACTTCTTGACGTTGGCTTCCGCCGTGGCGCCGCGTCCCGGTGCCGGTGGTCACCTGGCAGAGGCTCCGCAGATCGGGATCGGCTCGACGCGCGCCGGCGCCGGCGGTCGCGGGCGGTTCGGCGTCACCGCCCGCCGCCCCCGCCGCCGCCGTCCGCCGCCGCCACCGGCGCGGAACGCCGCGCCCGACGGCATGACGATGACGTCGTAACTCGACCGCAGCGCCGTGTCGTCGAAGCCGGCGCCGCAGACGACGGTGAAGGGGAACTCGAAGCGCTCGAGCAGGAACGCGCGTCCAGCCCGACGGCATCGATCCCGTCGCCGTATCCCACAGCGCGATGCGCCGCGGCGGCGAGTCTGCGTCGCGCCCGGCGGGGCCGCGCTCGCCGCGTCCATGTTGACGCCGAGCTCCTGCGCGCCCTTCTGCACGATCGGCGTCGAGGCGGCGCTGGCCGCGACGTACAGCGGTGCCGGCCGGATAGGTCTTGCCGCTCGGCGGTCACCGGCGCGTCGAGGCGCGAGACCTCGCCGTTGGCCTTCATCACGCGGTTGGCGATGGTGAAGGAGTCGTTGATCGACGGCGACAGGAGATAGCCCGCGGTCGCGTCGTGCGGTGGTGATCCGTGCCGGGGAGCGGCGCCGCCAGCCCCTCGACCCCCTGCAGCGGACCGGTCACGTCGTCCCAGACCCGATCGAACTTCACGCCCATCTGGTAGGAGAGCGTCCAGCCGGCGTTGTCGTACGGCCGGCGCGGGATGCCGCGCTCGTCCATGTCGTTGGGGTGATCCTGGGGCTCGAACATGTCGATGCACGTGCGCGCGTCCGGCCTGCGCCGTCTTCACCACGTACGAGCCCGCGGGATAGGTCTTGCCGCCGACGGTCAACGGCGCGGTCGCCTGCAGGATCTCGATGCCGATGTAGCGCAGCGTGTTGATGAACTTGGTGGCCGTCGGCGAATCGGCCTGGTCCGCGGGAATGACGTAGACGCGCGGATCGCGGCGCGCCGGATCCTTGAACACCGCGTTGTAGGTCGCCATCGGAGGCCGCCGCGGCCGCCGCGGCCGCCGCCGCCCGGGCCGGCATCAGCCGCGCGGCCGGCGCCGCCGCCGCGCGGGCCGCGCCACGCCGCCGCCGCCGCGCCCGCCGCCGCGGCCGCCGCCCGCCGCCGGCGCGGCCGGCGGCCGGCGCCATCGCCGCCTGCAGGCGCGCCATGTCCTCGTTCGAGATCGTCCAGTGGTCGCGCGAGCCGCGCTCGATCTGGTTCGCGCCCATCCGGTAGATGTTGTAGAGGAACTGATCCTTGTAGCGCGACGCGAGATCGAGGACGGCGTAGTTCGCCGTCACCGAGTAGTCGATCGACTGGCGGAAGTGCCACTGCCTGCGGCTCGATCGGCGCCGGGCAGATCGGCGCGCGGCAGGATCTGGCTCGCGGTCGGCGGAATCTGCATCGGCGTCGGGTTGCCGATGATCTCCGTCGAGCAGGCCGATGATGTTCTGGAAGTACGCCGTCGTCCGCAGCCCGCCGTTCCACCACGTCGAGTAGGACGAGCCCGAGCGCATCGTGAAGCCGGGCTTGCCTTCCTGCAGGAACCGGTGGTGCATCGCCGCGCCGACCATGTCGAGGCCGGTGACGATCATCGGATCGAAGTTGTAGTTGAAGGGATCGCGGAACGGCGGCGTGAAGATCACCGTGCCGGCCGGGCCGGTCTGGTGATGGTTGTACATGATCTGCGGCAGCCACTCCCAGTACATGAGCTTGTTCATGTTCTGGGATTCCTTCAGTGTTCGACATGTAGAAGTCGCGGTTGTTGTCGTGGCCCGCGTACTTCGTTGTAGAGGCGCGGGCTGCAGGTGCGGCGCTGCAGCGGATCCGGCGTTCTGCATGTAGCACTTCGAGACCATCTGCATGCCGTCGGGATTCGGCGTGCACCGCGATGACGATCACGTCGCGCAGGATCCGCGTCGTCTCCTCGTCGGTGCGGCTGACGAGCTGATAGACCGTCTCGATCAGCTGATGCGCGCCGACGACTTCGGTCGCGTGCAGGCCGCCGTCGATCCAGACCACCGCCTTGCCTTCCTTGGCGAGCGCGCGCGCCTGCTCGTCGGTGATGCCGCGCGCGCGGTGCAGCTGCTGCGAGATCTGCTTGTAGCGATCGAGCTTGGCGAAGTTCTCCGGGCGCGGTGATGATCGCGGCGAGATGCGGCCGGCCCTCCTCCGTCTTGCCGATCTCGATGACCTGCATCCGGTTCGATTCCTTGTCGATCTTCTGCCAGTACATCTGGACGAACTGGTCGTAGGTGGCGAGCTGGTAGTCGTCGCCGATGTTGAAGCCGAAGAACTGCTTCGGCGTGGTGACGGCCGGGCGCCTTGGTCTGGGCCGCGGCGACGCTCGCCGGCCAGGGTGAACAGCGCCGCGGCGAGCGTCAGCGCGCGGAACGCGTCGCACAAGCATGGATCCTCCTCTCCTGAGAGGTCGCATACGGTATCAGATTCGGCTCGTCGCTTCGCTTTGATACGGACGTGCCGGCGGCTGGCGGCCCGGACTCGGGCATCACGCCGGCGAGCGTCGTCGCTGTGCTGGATAGATGGTGCCGTCGGCGTTCGACCCGTAGAAGTGCGGATTGCCCACCGGGTCGAGCGGATCGGCGATGACGGCGTAGCCCGGCGCGGCTCGAGCCGACGCGGCTTGCCGTTGCACGTCGCCGGCGCGCCGGCCAGCGGCGTCGCCGCCATGTTGAAGCTGTAGCCCTGCTTCAGGAACGCGTCGCGGCCGACAGCTCGGGCGGCAGGAACGCCGTCAGGCTGCTCGAGCGGCGCGATGCCCCAGCGTCGGCGAAGTCCGGCGAGTAGAAGCCGGACCCGCAGGTCACGGCGAAACTCAGTTGCGAGCTGTTGACGACGCGGACCGTCCCGATCGCGGAGGCCGACTGCGCGGCGCCGCGCGCGCGATCAACGACGGCAGCGCCATCGTGCACAGCGTGCAGATCAGCGATGCCGTGAACAGCAGGTCGATCAGCGTGAAGCCCGACTCCCCTTTGCAGAGGTCGCTCTTATGAATCAGCATGGCCCACCAGCGACAATTTTCGGCACTTCTGCCATTTTTCGACAGCCCAAAAATGGCGCGGCTGCGAGGTCCGCCGGCGAGCCTGCCGGGCATCGCGTCGCCGTAAACTGGCTATGCCAGCTAACGGCTTGCGCGGTTGTACTCAACCCTCACGATCCACCTGAAGTGCAAGGGGCGGCGCCACCTATCTCGGGTAAGTTTGCGGTCAGTCTGATGCCGGTGCGGCTGGTCCGCTTCGGCACCCGAGGCGGCGGTGCCGATCGGCCTCGTAGTCCTGGTAGTTGCCCTCGAACCAGACCACCTCGCTGTCGCCTTCGAACGCCAGCATGTGCGTCGCGATGCGGTCGAGGAACCAGCGGTCGTGGCTGATGACGACGGCGCAGCCGGCGAAGTTGAGCAGCGCCTCCTCGAGCGCGCGCAGCGTGTCGACGTCGAGGTCGTTGGTCGGCTCGTCGAGCAGCAGCAGGTTCGCGCCGCCCTTGAGCAGCTTCGCGAGGTGGACGCGGTTGCGCTCGCCGCCGGACAGCTGTCCGACCTTGCGCTGCTGGCTCGCGCCCTTGAAGTTGAACCACGACACGTAGGCGCGCGACGCCACCTCGCGCTTGCCGAGCTCCACGACGTCGCCGCCGCCGGTGATCTCCTCGAACACCGACTTCGATCGGATCGAGCTCGCGCGGCCTGGTCGACGTAGCCGATCTGCACGGTGTCGCCGATCCGCAGCGTGCCGCCGTCCGGCTGCTCCTTGCCGGTGATCATCCGGAACAGCGTCGTCTTGCCGGCGCCGTTCGGGCCGATCACGCCGACGATGCCGCCGCGCGGCAGCGTGAAGTTCACGTCCTCCATCAGCAGCGTGTCGCCGTAGCCCTTCTTCAGGTTCGCGCGCCTCGACGACGATGTCGCCGAGCCGCGGGCCGGGCGGAATGTAGATCTCGATCGACTCGATCTTCTTGCGCGCTCTCTTCCTTGAGCAGGTCCTCGTAGTGCGTTGAGGCGGGCCTTGCCCTTGGCCTGCGCGCGCGCGGCGACATGCGGATCCACTCGAGCTCGCGCTCGAGCGTGCGCTGGCGCTTGGTCTCGGTCTTCTCTTCCAGCGCGAGGCGGTTCTGCTTCTGCTCGAGCCAGGACGAGTAGTTGCCTTCCCACGGAATGCCCGAGCCGCGATCGAGCTCGAGGATCCAGCCGGCGACGTTGTCGAGGAAGTAGCGATCGTGCGTGACGGCGACGACGGTGCCGGGATAGTCCTTGAGGAAGCGCTCGAGCCACGCGACCGACTCGGCGTCGAGATGGTTGGTCGGCTCGTCGAGCAGCAGCAGGTCGGGCGACTTGAGCAGCAGCCGGCACAGCGCGACGCGGCGGCGCTCGCCGCCCGACAGCGTCGTGACGTCGGCGTCCGCCGGCGGCAGGCGCAGCGCGTCCATCGCGAGCTCGAGCCGCGAGTCGAGGTCCCAGCGCGTTGGCCGCCTCGATCTTGTCCTGGACCTTGGCCTGCTCGCTCGAGCACCTTGTCCATCTGCTTCGGGCGACATGTCCTCGCCGAACTTCGCGTTGATCTCGTCGTAGCGCGTCAGGAGCGCCTTGATCTCGGCGACGCCTTCCTCGACGTTGCCGAGGACGGTCTTGTCGGGATCGAGCCGCGGCTCCTGGTGCAGGAAGCCGACGCTGATGCCCTCGGCCGGCCACGCCTCGCCGACGAACTCGCTGGTCCTCGCCGGCCATGATCTTGAGGAGCGTGCTCTTCCCGGCGCCGTTGAGGCCGAGCACGCCGATCTTCGCGCCGGGTAGGAACGAGAGCCAGATGTCCTTGAGGACGACGTGGTCGGGAGGATGAACCTTGCCCGAGCCCCTTCATGGTGTAGATGAATTGCGGCATGGAACCGTCTGATTGTAATCGACAATCGAGTTCGGCTTCGCAGGCGGAAGCATTCAGAGAGCGTCGTTCGAGCGGGCGTCGACGGGATCTTCGCCTCGGCGAGCTCCGGGCGTGAAGTCCTCGCCCGGGTTGATGAAGCGGTCGGCTTCGAACTTACTGCTTGTCGTAGAGCGTGCCGGTAGCGGCCGCCGAGCGCGATCAGCTCGGCGTGCGTGCCGCGCTCGACGATCTCGCCGTGCTCGAGCACCAGGATCTGATCGGCGCTGCGGATCGTCGACAGCCGGTGCGCGATGACGAACGTCGTCCGGCCCTGCCGCAGCGACCTGCAGGCCGTCCTGGATCAGCGCCTCGCTCTCGCTGTCGAGGCTCGAGGTCGCCTCGTCGAGGACCAGGATCCGCGGATCGGCGAGGATCGCGCGCGCGATCGACACGCGCTGGCGCTGGCCGCCCGACAGCTTCACGCCGCGCTCGCCGACGATCGTGTCGTAGCCCTGCTCGAACGCCTCGATGAACTCGTCGGCGTGCGCGATGCGGCTCACCGCGCTTGATCTCGTCGAGCGTCGCGTCCGGCTTGCCGTAGCCTGATGTTGTCGGCGATGCGTGCCGTCGAACAGGAAGTTGTCCTGCAGCACGACGCCGAGCTGCTCGCGGTAGTCGCGCAGCCGGATGCGTCGCCAGATCGCGGCCGTCGATCGAGGATGCGCCCGCTCAGCGGCCGGTTGAACGCCATCACCAGGCTGATGAGCGTGCTCTTGCCCGAGCCGCTCGACCCGACCAGCGCCGTCGTCGTGCCCGGCCGGCGCGCGGAAGCTGACGTCCTTCAGCACCGGCACGCCCGGCGTTGTACTCGAACGACACGTCCTCGAACACGACCTCGCCGCGCGATCGTCGCCGAGCGGCGCCTTCGTCGCGTCCTCCTGATCCTCGGTCGGCATCTGCATCAGCTCGCGGATGCGATCGAGGCCGGCGAACGCCTCGCTGATCTGCGTGCCGATCGACGCGATCTGGACGACCGGCGCCGCCAGCAGCCCGGTGAACAGGATGTAGTTGAAGAAGTCGCCGAGCGTCATCGTGCCCGGCCAGGATCGCGCGGCCGCCGACGATGATCATGATGACGCCGATGATCGCCGATGATCGCCGTCGAGAACGCGGTGATCGCGGACACGCCGGTGATCGACTGCGCGACGTTGCGGAACAGGCGGTGCGACGCCCTTCGTGAAGACCAGCTCTTCGCGCTTCTCGGCGGTGTAGGTCTTGACGATGCGGATGCCGCCGAGCGTCTCGTTCAGGCGGCCGGTGACTTCCGCGTTGATCTTGCCGCGCTCGCGGAACAGCGGCCGCAGCCGCTTGAACGCGGTCGCCATGCGCGCCGCCGAAGGTGCCGAGCGCGACGATGCGTGACGAGCGTCAGGCAGCCAGTTCAGATAGAACAGATACGCCGAGCGCCGACGATCGCGGTGACGACGCTGCCGACGAGCTGCGACCAGGCCGTTGCCGACGAGGTTCCGGATGCCCTCGGCGTCGGTCATGATGCGCGAGATGAGGACGCCGGACTTGCGTCGAGTCGAAGTAGCGGACGGGCAGCCGCGCGACGTGCGCCTCGACGCGGCGCCGCATGTCGGTGATCGCGCGCTGCGCCGCGACGCCGAGGACCTGCGACAGCGCGAAGCGAGGTGACGGCCTGGACGAGCGTCGCCGCCGCCGGCGACGCAGCGCCAGCGGCACCAGCAGCTCGCGCGCGCTGCTTCCCGATGACGTCGTCGATCGAGTACTTCGAGGTGGCCGGCAGGACCAGCCCGGCCAGCCGGTTGACCAGCATCAGCGCGAGGCCGAGCGGCGAGCCGGCCGCTGCCGCGCGATGATCAGACGCCGCGCTTCCTGCCACGCGTTGCGAGTAGTCGACCTTCTTCTTCGTCGGGATCGTCGGCCGGGCGGCCACGCCGGAGCGGCCGGCGCCTTCGCGCCCGCCGCCGCCGCACTCCTCCGCCACCGCCGCCGCTCTCATGGGGATCATCTAGGTATTGGACGCGCTCGACGGGAACGCGCGCGTCCCTCGGCTTTCGAGCTTACAGCTTGCAGCTCGCAGCAACGAGACGTTTCTGCCGCAGCTGCAGCCGAAGCTGCACGACAGCTGACAGCTGGCCAGCGTCAGAAGTTGACCCGCAGCTCGGCGACGATCTGGCGCTTGATGATGTCGCCGAAGACGTGCTGCTGGATCGTCTGGTTCGGCAGGTTCATGCACCTTGACCGACGTCGTCAGCCGGTTGTTCGCCCACTTCACGCCGAAGCCGCCGTTCACCAGTGTAGGCCTCGGTCGTGCCGTGATAGCGGATCGTCGAGGACGTCCTGCCAGAACGCGCCTGTCGGAGTAGGTGACGTTGAGGTCGCCCAGGAAGCGGCTCGCGTGTTGAAGTTGAACGCCGACGTTGAAGCGGTTCTTCGCCGGCAGGTTCAGCTCGGACAGCGCGAAGTTCGCCGTCGGCTCGGCCTGGCATGAGTAGTTCGCGAACACGCCGACGTTGCGGTTCACGCGTCCAGTTCACGCCCAGCTCGAAGCCCTTCTGCGTCGTGCTCGCCGAAGTTCAGGTAGCGTGAAGTGCGCCGGGAAGCGCGCGCCGGGCACGAGCGTTGATCACGGCCGGCGGCAGCGGCCAGCCCGGCGGCGGGTTCGCCGCGGTCCAGCGGCTGTCGGTCAGTCCTCGGTGAAGAAGATGTCGTCCTTGCGTCTTGTTGACGTAGAAGGCCGCCGAGACGATCGCGCTGCCCTTGCGCGACGACGCCCGATGTAGCCGATCTCGTAGGCGTCGACCGACGTCTCGTTCAGGTCCTGGTTGCCGACCGACGTGCATCGGCAGCGGATAGATCCGCCTCGGCCGAGAGCTCAGGCGCGAAGGCGCGCCGAGGTTGAGCGGCTCCGCGATCGTCACCGTCGAGGAAGTTGTTGATGACCGACGGCGAGCGGTAGGCGCGGTTGCACGACACGCGGATCGTCTGGTTCTCCTGCGGCTTCACCATGAAGCGTCACGCGCGGCGAGAAGACGAAGTCGTCGAGATAGTCGAAGCGATCCGACGCGCGCGCCGGCGACGAGGCGGAACATGCTGCGACAGGAAGATCTCGTCCTGGAGGTAGCCGCCGCCTTCGGTGCGGTTCTCCGCCGGCGGCGCGAGCGACAGGTCGAACGTGTTGAAGCGCAGGTTGCCGCCGTAGGTGACGACGTGCTTGTTCTTGAAGCCTGCACGTTCGACGCCTCGAAGTCGAACGTCTTGGTCACGAAGTCGAAGCCGATCGGGCTTGCCCGCGGTGTCGCGTCGTGCAGCAGGTTGCCGGCGTCGCCGTTGAGGATGTTGGTGAAGAACGCCGGCGCGTGAAGCCCTTCCGCGTAAGTTCACCTTGCCGTAGCCCATCACCGAGCCGTTGTTGATGTCGAACGGCCCGATGCCGGTGTGCATGATGCCGTCGGTGCCGGCGACGCCGCCCGAGAACGACCAGCTTCGGCCGTCGGCATAGTCGTAGTCGACGCGCGCGTCGAACTTCGGCTGCGTCGTGCCCTGGTTGGCGTAGCCGGGATAGTCCTTGCGCGCCGGTGGCGCAGACCTCGGCGCGGTCGCACGGGAATCGGTCCGGTCGGACGCGCGTAGCGGATCCTGCGTGTAGCCGCCGGCCGAGATCTTGAACGCGACGCGATCGTTGACCGCCTGCGCGTGCGTGCCGCTGATGTAGAAGAGCGTGCCCGCGCCGGTGCTGTCGCCGGTCGTCCGGCTGCGCGATCGAAGCCGCCGACGCCGAGGATCGGCGCTCGTCCCCTGCATCTCGCGCGGCGACTTGGTGATGACGTTGACGACGCCGTTCAGCGCGTTCGCGCCCCACACGCGCGGACGCCGGCCCGCGGATGCACTTCGACCTGCTTGATCTCGTTCAGGTTCACCGGCAGGAAGTCCCACATCACGAACCCGAAGAAGTCCTGGTAGAGGCTGCGGCCGTCGAGCAGCGCGAGCGTGCCGGTCGACAGCGTGCCGGTGGCGCCGCGCGATCGTGACGTTGATGTCGCGCGCGGAGACCTGGGTGATGTTGACGCCGGGCACCGTGCGCATGCAGCTCGGCGAAGTTCTGCGTCGGCGCGCTCTGGATCGTCTGCGGGCCGATGACCGTCATGGTCGCGCGGCGCGTTGATCAGCTTCTCTTCGGTGCGCGAGGCGGAGACGACGACCGTCTCCTCGCATTTGGCTGCGCGGCTGCTGCTCCGGCTTCGGCTCGGGCTTCTGCTCCGGCTTCGGCGCGGCTGCTTGCGGGATCCTTCGCTGGCGGCGCGCAGGCTGTTGGGCGCCCATCGCGGCGGGACCGCGAGGCAACGTCAGCGCCGCCGCCAGCGCAATACGACACACAGCTTTCATAAGCGAAACTCCTTCTGGGGATGAGCCTTGGGTATAGCACATCCTCGGGCACCGGGGCTACGGGGCACGGGGTCGTAGGCGACCGGCGTTCGCCGACCGTATGAAGCCGGTCAGGGATGCCGAAGGCGCCGGTGCTGCCGCCAGAGGAGTGGGCCGACTGGCCCGACGAGAAGCTGCTCGACCTGCGGATGTGCCAGCTCGGCGCTGAGCATCGAGGACAGCGTCCTCGCGGACCGGATCGCGACGCTCCAGCAGGAGCTCGACGGCCGCGGGCTGGTGCACTTCAAGCCGCACTTCTGGCTGTCGGACGAGTGGTTCTCGCCCGACGGCGTGCCCGGCGTGGCCATCCCGTTCTACCTCGCGCATCCGCGGCTCGAGCGGCTCGAGCGCGCGCTACATGCTCGAAGTCGAAGGCGGCACGCCCGAGTGGTGCATGCGCATCCTGCGCCACGAGGCCGGCCACGCGATCGACAACGCCTACAAGCTGCGCCAGCGCCGCCGCGCGGCAGCAGGTCTTCGGCCCGTCGTACAAGGCGTATCCGCAGTTCTACGATCCGAAGCCGTACAGCAAGAGCTTCGTCCTGCACCTCGACAGCTGGTACGCGCAGAGCCATCCCGACGAGGACTTCGCCGAGACGTTCGCCGTCTGGCTGAACCCGGAGTCGCGACTGGCGCCCGCGCTACGCGGGCTGGCCGGCGCTCAAGAAGCTCGAATACATGGACGCGCTGATGAAGGAGCTCGCGGGCAAGCCGATGCTCGTGCGCACGCACCGGCGCGTCGATCCGCTGCCGACGATCCGGAAGACGCTGCGCGCGCACTACGAGCAGAAGCGCCGCCACTACGGCCTGCTCCACCCGGACTTCTACGATCGCGACCTGCGGCGGCTGTTCTCGGATCGGCCCGAGCACGTCGCGAACATGAAGGCGGCGCGCTTCATCGCGCGCGCGCGCAAGGACGTCCGCCGCATGGTCGCCGGCTGGACGGGGAATACCAGTACACGATCGACCAGGTGCTCGAGGCGATGATGAAGCGCGCGAACGAGCTGAACCTGCGCCTCGCCGCGCCCGGAGGACACGCGCCAAGCTGGACTTCCTCGTCCTGCTCACGGTGCAGACGATGAACTACCTGCACAGCGGCCGGCATAGGGTGGCGCTTTAACTCCCAACTTCACAACTCCACAACTCCAATTAACTCTCAACCCCTAACCTGCCCAAAATCCCCACAAGCCCTGCGAGTTGGGGGTTTTGGGCCGTTTTGGGAGTTGGAAATTTGGGGAGTTAATTGGAATGTGAGTTGGAAGTTGGGAGTTGACGCCCTACTCCGCTCTCAACACAGCAATCGGGATCAACCCGCGCAGCGCCGCGCGGGGACGTAGCTCACGCGATCGACGCGACGAGCGCGAGCGTGACGGTCGTGGCGGCGAACACAGTTGGATCGGTCGCCCCGATCCCCGATCCCCGATCCCCGATCCCCGATCCCCGGCTACTCGTGCCGCAAGGCGACCAGGGGGTCCATTCGGGTGGCGCGGCGGGCCGGTATCCAGCAGGCCGCCAGCGCGACCGCGGTCAGAAAGCACCGGCACGGCGGCAAACGTCAGCGGGTCGGTCGGCGTCACGCCGAAGAGCAGGCGGGCGATCACCCGGGTCAGCGCAACGGCCGCCGCCACGCCGAGAACCAGGCCGGCGCCCGTCAGCCTCATCGCCCTGGCCGACCACCAGGGCGGAGCAAGTCGCGCGCGCTGCGCCCCTGCGCCAGACGGATGCCCATTTCCCGCGTGCCGCGCTCGCTCACCGGAGTAGGACAGCACGCCGTAGAGGCCCGACGGCGGCGAGGGTCAACGCGACGGCGCCGAACAGGGTCAGCATCGCGGCCGCCACGCGCTCGGTGTGGAGCGATCCGTCTCGCTGATCGGCGAGCGTCCGCACGTTGTAGAGCGGCAGCGTCGGGTCCAGCGCCTGGACTTCGCGGCGCGACCGTGGCGACCATCGCATCGGGACCGGTCATCGGTCCGCACGTGCAGCGTCAGCTGCGGAACGTAGCTTTGCTGCAGCGGGCATATAGATCGTCGGGGCGCGGATCCGCGATCAGCCCTTTTTCCCGCGTGTTGCGACGACGCCGACGACTTCGCCGCGGCTGGTCCGCTTCGCCGACGGCATCCTGTCCCGGCCAGTAGCGGCCGCGGCCATGCCTCGTTTACGACGATGACCTGCGCGGCGCTTCGGCTGTGTCGCTGCGGCGTGAACTCGCGTCCGCTCACCAGCCGGGCCCCGAGCGTCGCGGAAATAGTTCGGACTGATCGACGTTGAAGTCGAAGCCGCAGCCGCTCGCCCGGCTGCGGTTCGATAGCCGTCGATGCTGCGCGCCGCTGATCCAGAAGAGATCGCTGAACGCGACGATGTGCGCGAGGCTGACCGCCTCGACGCCGGGCAGCGCCGCGACGCGCGCCACGACGATCCGACGAGGAACTGCGCGCCCGCGGGCCTCGTCGTAGCCGTTCAGGCTCGAGATCGAAGCGACGCGGTGACGACGCTGCGCCGGCTCGAACCCGGGCTCGATCGGCCTGCAGCGCGCGCAGGCTCTTGACGAACAACGCCGGCGCCGACCAGCACGACGAGCGACAGCGCGACCTGCGCGATCGACGAGCAGGTTGCGCACGCTGAAACGCCGCGCAGCCGCCGCGACTGGCCCGGCGCGTCCTTCTTGAGGCGCCGACACGAGATCGCGCCGCGACGCTGCAGCGCCGGCGCCAGTGAGCACGCGATCCGGTCAGAGCGACAGGACCGAGCGTGAAGGCCAGCGTCCGGCCGTCGAAGGCGGCCGTCGAACGTGCGCGGCACGTGTTGGGTCGGCTGCTGGAACTCCTGGAGCAGACCAGAGCGAGCCCAGTACGCGACCGCGAGGTCCCGCGCCGCCGCCGAGCACCGCGAGGATCGCGCCCTCGGTGAGCATCTGCCGCGACGATGCGCAGGCGGCTGGCCCCGACCGCGAGCCGGACGGCGATCTCGCGGCTCCGGCGTCGAGGCGCGCGCCAGCAGCAGATTGGCGACGTTCGCGCACGCGATCAGCAACGACGAACCCGACGACCGCCATCATCAGCGTCAAGCGGTTGCGAGAGATCGCGCACCCGATACGGTGTGGCCGCGGCTCCCGTCCATCAGCATCAGCCCGCTCGTCGGACTCGCCAGGCTTCTTCGGCCGGACGCTCCGCGTCGGCATTGCGCGCGAGGACGGCGAGGATAGCGCTCGCGCCTGCATCCGATGGACGTCCGGCTTGAGCCGTCCGATCAAGCCGCAGCCAGCCGCCAGTTGGGATTGGCGAGGCAGCGGGCGTTGGCGTGCGTCGGCCCTGCCATCATCGCCGGCAGGTAGATCGTCCGTTGACCGTGGCCGGCGTCGTCCCCGTGAACCCGGGCGGCGCGACGCCGACGACCGTGAAGCGGTGGGCGTTCAGCGTGATCGCGCTTGCCGAGCACGCCGGGATCGGCGGCGAACCGCGCCGCCACAAGCGCATCGACCGATCACCACGACCGCGCGTCAGCCCGGGAGTGCGATCCTTCCTCGGGCAGGAAGAAGCGTCCGACAGCGCCGGCCGCACGCCGAGCACGTCGAAGTAGTTGCCGCGAGACGATCTGCCCGGTCACGCGCTCGGTCATGGTCCCGTCGCTCACGCGTGAACGGCCGCTGGACGATAGGCGGCCAGCCCGGACAGCACGTCGTTGTGATCGCGCAGAGCTGGCGTAGCTCCGGATAGCGAAAAGATCGCCGGGCTCCGCGCTGGCGTCGCTGACGAACGCCACGAGCTGCTGCGGCCGCTCGACGGGCAGCGTGCGGATCAGAGCTTGTCCAGGAGCGTGAAGATCGCGGTGTTCGCGCCGATGCCCAGCGCCAGCGTGAGCACGGCGACCGCAGTGAAAGCCCGGGCTGGGTGACGCAGCATCCGCACGCCGTAGCGCAGGTCCTGAATCACGTCGGCCTCCAGCCGTCTTCTGCTGCAGCCACAGCGCATCCCAGAACGCGCTCGAGCTGCGCCGGAACAAGTCGAGCCTTGTGGCGCCGGTCGAGCCGATCCCAGTCGGCGAGCAGCCGTCTCGCGGTAGCTGCAGCTCGGTCTCCCACTCCTGCCGCCAGTCGGCGCGCAGGCGGCGCGGCACGATCAGTCCGACGAGCGCGATGAGCCGGAGGTGCGGTCGCAGCGCCACCGGTCGTCCTCAGGCGCGAGACGGCCCTGGGCGCGCGCTTTCGCTGCGGCTGCGCCTGGTCCAGCGAGCCGGTAGCGCTTGATCGCGTCGGCCAGCGCCTCGCGGCCCGCGCGCGTCAGCTCGTAGTACTTGCGCGGCGGGCGCGGTTCCGACTGCGCGATGCTCGGCTTCTCCCATTCGGACGTGAGGTAGCCGGCCTCGTCGAGCCGCCGCAGCGCCGGGTAGACCGTGCCGCCCGGCATGCCGGTGATGTCGATGATGTCGAAGCCGTACAGGTAGCCGTTGGCGATCGCCTGCAGGATCACGGTCGTCGAGTAGGTGAGAAATCCCTTTGGCCATGGATAGAATGCTTTCTAGACCGTATTCTACATAGTCGCGGCCCGGCGTCAAGAGCTATCGGCCGAGGGACCGGATCAGGTCCTCCGAGCGCCGTCCCGTGCAGCCTGGCGTAGGACCGGCGCTCGGCCTTGTCCCGATCGATGCCCCACGCCTGCAGCATGGTGCGGATGGACTCGGGCGGCTGCTGCGCGACGAAGAGCGAGATCGCCGGCCGGGCCCGGCCGGCTGACGACGGCATGCAGCGGCGCTGGCGCGGCGGCGCCGAACCCGCGCATCCAGCCGGCGACGCGCGCGATCGGTGACGTCTTCCGGCGAGTCTTCGCCGTCGACGCCGATGACGACGACGTGCGGCTTGAGGCCGTCCTGCTCGGCCGCGAGATCCTCGAGGAGCGCCGCGAGCGACCAGCGCGAGAGATGCGTCCAGTCGCGCGTCAGCGCGTCGGGGCCCGACGTCTTCCAGCACCACGGTGAGGTCGGTCGAGAGCATCGCGTCGGCGCGCTCGCGCGGATCGCGTGCCGAACACATCGGTGCCGTACGCGATCGGACCGTTTTCGCGCAGGTAACATACGAGCGCGGCGCGCCCGGAGTTTCGTCTGCGGAAACGGTTCAGAAACCAATCCACGTCAGCGGCACCTTACGCTACAATTTCCGGCCATGCGCACCCAGTCTACCGTCTGTTTCGGCTTTGCCACGCTGCGTCGTGCTGCCGCTGGTCGCATCGCTGTCCGCGTCAGGACCGGAACGCGGCGCGAAACGCGCGTCGGTCCCGACATTTACGAAAGATGTCGCGCCGATTCTCTACAAGAACTGCACCACCTGCCATCGTCCCGGCGAAATCGCGCCGATGTCGCTGTTGACGTATGCGGACGCCCGTCCGTATGCCAAGGCGATCCGCGACGAAGTCGGTGAAGGGCACATGCCGCCGTGGCACGCCGACGCGCCGGCCGGCACGTTCGAAAACGAACGCCGGCTGACCGACGACGAGAAGAAGACGCTGCTCGCCTGGGTCGCCGGCGGCGCGCCGAAAGGCAACGCGAAGGATCTGCCGCCCGCGCCCGCGTATCCCGAGGGCTGGACGATCGGCAAGCCCGACGTCGTCCTCGAGATGCAGGAGGACTACAAGATCCCGGCGAGCGGCACGGTCAACTACGAGTACTTCTACGTGCCGACGAACTTCACCGAGGCCGAAGTACGTGCAGGCGGTCGAAGTGCGGCCGGGCAACCGCGTAGGTCGTGCACCACGTCCTCGTGCATACCATGGCGAAGCCCGACATGACGCGGACGCCGGTGCTGAAATTCAACACCGGAGTGGCAGCGCCTGCCGCGGCCGGTCTTCGGCGATCGCACGCCGAAGCGCGAGCAGGGCGTGCCGTCGCGCCTGGTCGCCACGTATGCGCCGGGCACGAATCCGCAGGTCTTCCGGCCGGGGACGGCGCTGCGCCTCGAGCCGGGCGGCGTCCTCGAGCTCCAGATGCACTACACGCCGAACGGCAAGCCGACGACCGATCGCACGAAGGTCGGCTTCATCTTCTCGAAGGATCCGTCGCCGCGCGAAGTGCGGCCGAGCGCGTTCTACAACACGACGCTTCACGCTGCCCGCCGGGCTCGCCGGACACGTCGGTGCCCGGCGAGGTCGAGTTCCTGCAGGACACGATCGTCTACGGCCTCTTCCCGCACACGCATCTGCGCGGCAAGGCGTGGGACTACAAGCTCGTGCTGCCGGACGGCACCGCGAAGGCCATCCTGTCGGTGCCGCAGCTACGACTTCAACTGGCAGACCTACTACCTGTTCAAGGAGCCGCTGCAGGTGCCGAAGGGCGCGAAGATCCTGTCGACCGCGTGGTACGACAACTCGCCGGGCAACAAGCACAACCCGAACTCGAAGGCGGACGTGAAGTGGGGCGATCAGACGTGGGAGGAAATGCAGTACACGGGACTCCTCTTCAGCCCGGTGGTCCGGCCCAAAGCCGGTGACCGACGACGAAGCCCGGCGGAGGCCAGCTGAAGTGAGCGACAAGGCAGACCGCGGCGCCTTCGCGGATCGCGCCATCGGCCTGCTGCTCCTCTCGATCGCGTCGGCGCGGACCGCCGCGCACGGTGATCACCACGAAGATCACGTTCGCGCGCGAGATCCGCAGCGATCTCTCGCCAGCGCGCCGTCTGCCACGCCCCGGGCGGTTCGGCGCCGATGGCGCTGACGACTACGAAAGTCCGTCCGTGGGCGCGCGCGATCAGGGAGCAGACGCTGCACGCGGCGGATGCCGACGTAGCACGCCGCGCGCAGCTTCGGCCGCCTTCAGAACGATCCGACTCTGACGCCGATCGAAATCGCGATGATCGTGTCATGGGTGGACGGAAGGCTGCCGAAGGTGCCAAAGGTGTCGAAAGACGTCGCCCGTCGCTTCTGGGGCTGTCCGCCGTGCGGCGGTATAGAGATCATGATGCCGGCCGTCAGAGTCGCGGCCGGCAGCGGCTGACGGCAGTCGCGCGGGCATCGCCGGCTCGATGGAGTTTCAGGTGGTCAGCGAGCCGGAGCGAATCGTTGATCACCTCGGCCACTTTCTCACTGTTGACGGCAGCTGCGTCGTGGGCAGCTGGGTCGCCGGCGGCTGAGGCGGTCACGCTGCCGCCGAACAGCGCCATCCGCATCACCATCTCGGTGCGCGTGAGGCTGCAGCGCGCCGGCCGCCGGCGCGGATTCCGAGGAGCCGTGCAGGCGCGCGGGCGTCGGTGTTGTGCCTGGTCCTGCTCACGCGAGCCGCGGCGCGCCGCGTGCGGACTGAACCGGGTGAGCGGCGGTCAGCACCTGGACGGGCCGTCCGGCGCAGCTGCCATCCTGGCCATCCAGCCCGCTGCTCGAGAATGGCGGCGGCGCCGGGATCTGGCTGGAGCGCGTCCGCGCGGGCGCGCAAAACGCCGTCGTGGGCTGGTTCGGGGACTTCGACCGCGCCGCTTCCGCGCACCTGCTGGCTGACGCGACCGGCTGGATGTCTCGGCCGAAGCGCGCCTGGCCAGGCGATGCAGGCGCTGCGAAGCCCTGCTGGCCCTGACCTTCGGCGCGCTCCAGGGCACGTCGATGACGGGCGTTCGTTTCGCTGATCGGTGGTACGGCTTGCAGCGCGCTGGAGCTGGATCAGGTCTCGTGGCGTCCGCCAGCGCCGGGACGGACGGCGCGCCGACGACCAGGGCGGGCCCGTGCCGCATCGTCGGTCGGATGGCGTGCGATCGCCTCGGTGAGATCGACGGGGACGATCGAGCAGGTGCGCGCGCGCGCGCCAGGATACGGCTCCAGGTCGGTGACCGGCGCGCCCGACGCCGCGGCGATCGTCGATCCGAAACGTCAGCGGCCTGGTGTCCCCGCCGCCACACCTTCGACGCGTCGCGAGCGCTGACGCGCATCCCGTCGACGGTGCGCGGCGCGGTGTCGGCGGCAGGACTGTCGTGGACGGGCGAAGGCCTCGCCCGTGGCTGCAGGCCTGCTGAAACGATCTGCGCGGCGTGCACCGCCTTCGGGCGAAGACTCTGGCGAAATCGCTACGCCTTGGGAGCCGGGCTTGAGGCGTGCGGACGTCTGGCCTGAACCGCCGTCAGGCTGCAGGACGGGATGCTCGATGGGCAGAAATAGACGATGCCAAATGGCCGTCGCCGACGAGGAGACCGGTGCATCGGACGCTTTCGCTGGACGATCGGCGCCCGAACCGGCGCCGACCCCATCGAGGAGTCCCGGGTCTGTCGGTCTGGTTGCTGGTTTTTGACGGCGAGGCGGAGGCGCGGGCCGTGTGTGGCGTCGGCGTCACCCGCGGAGTCCACGGGATAGGCCGCGAACGTCGCCGGCGGCATCGTCGCGAGCCTCATGCGCTGAATCGCTGCCGGTGCCGCGGACGTCGGACCGCTCGTCCGGGTGCATGGGACACCAGATACCGCGTCGCCTATCGGGCCAACAGGCAGCTGGTACGGCCTGAGCATGACCACGCCAGATAGCCGCTGCCCGCGCGGCCCTGGGCCCCAAGGCCCATGTGCCCTCGGCCTGACAGCGAAGCGCCCTCTGCCTTCTAGCCTCATTCCTGTGGTGTGGCGGAGGACATAACTCTGACGGCATCGCGTCGACGTTGAGCTCGCCCCGGTCGAGACGCGGATCGCGCAGCGCCGCCGCGACCGCCGGATCGAAGTGTGTCCGCCGCGCCGTTCGTGGATCAGCGCTGATCGCGCCTCGTGCGCGGTCATCGCGCCGCCGGTAGGCGCGGGCGCCGACGTCAGGCGTCGGCGTAGAAGTCGGCGACGCCGAGCGGCGGCCGAGAAACGGGATCGCCTCACGCCTTTAGGCCCTCGGGATAGCCGTGTGCCATCCGTTCTGGTGGTGACCCACGCCGGGCAGGACGGCCGCTTCACCGTCGCGCTCTGATGTTGCCGAGGATCTGGGCGCCGACGAGCGGGTCGCTGCATCTCGCGCGAACTCCTCGGCGTGAGGCGCCCCGGCTTGTTGAGGATCGAGTCGGGCACGGCGATCTTGCCGACGTCGTGGAGCAGCGCCGACAGCTCCGCCGTCTGGCGCTCCGACTCGGTCAGGCCCATCTCGACGCGCGAGTCTGCGCGGTGAGCGCCGCGACCCGCTCCGAGTGGCGGTGCGTGTAGCCGTCGCGCGCGTCGATCGTGGCGGCGATCTGTCGTGATCGTGTCGAGCAGCAGGCGCTCCAGCTCCTCCATCAGGCCGCACGCGGTGCATCGCCACGCCGCGCCTGGTTGCCGATCGCGGCCAGCAGCTCGAGGTCGGCCTCGTTGAACCGGCCGGCGCCGCTCGAGGCTGTCGACGTAGAGCGCGCCGAGGATCTCGTCGGTCGTGCGCAGCGGCACGCACATCACCGACCGCACGCGCTGGCCGATCACGCTCTGCCCTTCGCTGAACCGGCGCGTCGCTGCTCGCGTCGTGCGCGAAGACCGACACGCCGTCCGCGATGACGCTCGACACCAGCGTCCGGCTCGACCGCGAAACGCTCCGTCGACCGGCGTCTTGGACCGCGCCGCGAGCACCTCGAACTCCCGCTGCTCGTCCGGCGCGCCGCAGGACGACCGCGCCGCGGTCGGCCGACAGCACGTCGAGGATGGCGCGCAGCGGTGACGTCCGACAGCTGCGCCAGGTCGCGGCCGGTCGACGAGCGCCTCGCTGACGCGGTGCAGCGTCGCCAGGTGCCGCTGCGCGCGCTTGAGCAGCGCCAGCTCCGGGATCTGCCCTCGCGCCGGCGCGCAGCCACTCGAAGCTCGACGGCTCGATGCGCCGCTGGATGATCGACTCGACCGTCGACGTCGTCGACGAAGACCGTCTGGTCCGGCCGCTGCGTCGATGCCCCGACGGATCCCGGACTTCGAGAATCGCGGCGCCGAGGCGGATCAGATCGCCGGCGCGCGGCGGTCGACTCCTTGATCGGACGCTCGTTGATGAACGTGCCGTTCGCCGAGTCGAGATCCTTGATCTGGAGCACGCCGTCGGCGAACGAGATGGCGCAATGCCGGCGCGAGACCGACGGGTCGTCGAGCTGCACGTCGCACTGCGCGGTCCGTCCGGCGGTGATGCTCTGGCCCGCCGACAGCGGCACGACGCGATCCGGTGTTGCGAACGGCGAGCTCAGTCGGACGCGCCATCAGGGACGGCTCATTATCGGCACTAGAATCGCCGCATGCCGATTCTGCGTCCGCTCGCGCTCGCGCTCTGCTCCTCTGCCCAGTTTCCGCCCCCGGCCGTCGACGTGCCGAAGCGCGCCGCGCCGGAGTGGCTCGCGCCGTATCGTGACGCGACCGCCCGCCTGATGGGCGAAGCCGTCGCGTCCGACGCCGCGTGGCAGCGCCTCGCCTATCTCGGCGACACCTACGGCCATCGCCTGAGCGGATCGCCGAATCTCGAGGCCGCGATCCGCTGGGCGGTCGAGGAGATGAAGCGCGACGGCCTCGAGAACGTCCACACCGAAGCGGTGAAGGTGCCGCACTGGGTGCGCGGGCGCGAGAGCCTCGAGATCGCCGGCCCGATTCCGCAGCCGCTCGTGATCCTCGGCCTCGGCAACAGCGTCGGCACGCCGCCCGCCGGCATCGAAGCCGAGCTCGTGCGTCGTCCACAGCTTCGAGGAGCTCGACGCGGCGAAGCGACCGCGTCAAGGGACGCATCGTCCTCTTCAACGTGCCGTTCACGACCTACGGCGACACGGTGCGCTTCCGCGCGGCCGGCCCGTCGCGCGCCGGCAGCGCTCGGCGCCGTGGCGATGCTCGTGCGCGCCGTCGGTCCTGCCGGCCTTCGCACGCCGCACACCGGCGCGCTCAGCTACGTCGACGGACAGCCGCAAGATTCCCGCCGCGGCGGTGACGACCGAGGACGCCGCGCGGCTGCAGCGGATGGTGGACCGCGGCACGACCGTGCGCCTGAAGCTGATGATGGAGGCGCGCTTCCTCCCCGACGCCGACTCCGCCAACGTCGTCGGCGAGATCCGCGGGCGCGAGCTGCCGGACGAGGTCGTCGTCGATCGGCAGGCCACTTCGATTCGTGGGACGTCGGCACGGGATCCGACCGACGATGGCGGCGGGTGCATCGCGACGTGGGAAGCGCTGCGGCTGATGAAGAAGCTGAACCTCCGCCCGCGCGCGGACCGTGCGCGTCGTGCTGTGGACCAACGAGAAAACGGCGGGCGTGGCGGCCGGCCCACCGCGATCGGCACCTCGC
>ERZ1370068.10054-contig-8784_pt1 | contig 29417 bp, 33 predicted proteins | sample MGYA00561227_ERZ1370068 | MGnify/ENA primary metagenome ERZ1370068 (study PRJEB38410, sample SAMEA6850437) | metagenome | study: Metagenomic assessment of the ecological functions of the soil: analysis of the soil microbiota associated with the...
ATTAGTAGCTGATTTCAGTTTATTGTGCTGGGTTAACTATTCCCCGGCGGACAAATAAGGATTTTTCCTTCATCTGCCGCGCAAGGTCAGCCACCTCAAAAAGTTATAAAGAGTGGACACCTGGGTGGAACGGTACCGCTCGTAAAAAAGTTCATGAAGTCACCGAGGCGGGTGACTATACAGGCGGCTTATGTCGGAGTTACTCACGTGAAATTAATTGCTACAGGTTTGACAAATCCATTGCCTTTGCATCGTATCCACACTCACAGCCAGAGGAAAATACCAATAATTATTGTTGCTTGAAATGAAGCAGATGGGCGCTATTAAGGCCAAGTTACGAAGTAGAGCGATCAATGGATGGTATTAATTTCATTCAGACGCGGACAAGTGAGAATGCGGTGCCCAATCATTAGCGGGATACAAATGCTACCGATATTACAATAGGAGCAGGATCGGGTACCGTTTATTACCACACATCAGAAGAGCAAGTTTGCGGTGGGTGAAGTGCATTTTGCACTGCCGTCACCAAGATTCGCTCGCAACGAATGACCCGGATGACATCTATCGGCATATCCTTAACCCGGTTGCATGCAGGACGCTTAGTTTTGCGAGGCTATGCCAATTCAACGGGCTTATTGGACTTACGGATAGTCATTGATCTTTCAGGGAAGTTGAGTAAGATCGGAGAAATGGGTGCAGATCCAGGGGAAATTATTCGAAAATATATACTCGCTCGATTCATCTACCAGCGTGGGTATGTATTGGCTGCGCGCAGTGTAGGCAATGAAAAGAGCACGATGAAGGTAAAGATCAGTAAATTATAAAGTGGTTGATTGTTAGTCACTGGTCGTTAGTGGGGGCCAAATGGAATAAAATGAGCCTTTCGATGTTCATTGGCTTGTTGTTCACGACCAAAAGGCCCGGTCGCACTGAAGGAGAGAATAACTCTGTGGCCCTCTGGCAGTAAAACTCAGTGTATTCTGTGTGGTTATAACTTGCGGAAATAGCTGACGACAAGCCAGGGGTAGAGCCCAGGAGCCCGGAGCCGGTAGTCGATAGTCGTGAATCGTGAGTCGTGAATCGTGAATCGTGAGGCGAGAGTTACTTCGACGGAGGAAGTGGATGCTGGATACTGGCAACCGGAAACCCGCAACCCTGCAAGTAGGTCAATTATCAATAATTTTTGATCGAGCAGCACACGATTCGTATCTTCACCGCTACAATCTTATGTATGAGAAGGATCCCGAGCCTGACCATTCTTTTATTGCTCATCATTTTCGCAATAGCAGTTCTCCTTAGCAAGCTTCAATCTTCCCTGAAAGGGGCCTGGCATTTCAAAGAAGGCGATGATGAGAGCCTGATGATATGCAACTTCGATTGACTACGTCGTCGTAGAGTTGACTATAACCAGGTGAGACACTGCATTTTTACTTCACTTCAGGCGGCAACCATCGGGAGAAGCACTGGCACATTGATTACGTTCCCTGCGGGATTACGAGCGCCAAGGATGAATACAAATTTATTGGACTGGCAGAGAGCCTTTAAATATACCCTTGCTTACCGCCAACAAGGTGACCATATCCGGCGATGATACCAGCAAAAGGACGTTCACGCGACTCGATGATGAACCCGGTCCACTAGCAGCGGTGTGGCAATTAAAGAGGCAGGGATCACGACGACGACAGGCAAGACCGAATCATTAAATGCCACGCAAAAAACAATGAAGATAGTTTCAGGCTTCGCGATTTCATTATGTCAGTTTCAACACAGGAACCAAAAGGATTTCATCAGTTTGCTATGGTGGCAGATACAAAGCCTCAGGACGGCAAATACGTGGAAACGATATCGAGTATTATAGAAGGGCGCCGATAAGATTGGCACTATGGTTTCCATTACACAGAGTGCAAGCCTGGATCATGACTACCATGGACAAACAAGCCAAATTCACAAAAGGCGGGATCGACGGAGGTTTGGACGAAACGTTAGCCAGAGTCAATAAAGTGGTCAGTCCCTTAGACGATCGGGAGAACAACTCTGGCAGGCCCCCAGTTTGCCTCTCGATGCGTTCTCTGTGGTTAAAACTTTTGGAAACAGGTGTGACTAATGCTGGATGCCAGATCCCGGATACTAAGATAGTCGGTCCGTTTGCAACCCGCCGCAACCCGGAACCAGCAACTGCCAACTCAAGTTTGCTTATACGCTTTCAATTTTTTCACGACGCTGTTAGCAGCTCCGGTCGCAACGGGAAAGATGAAAACTGAGAATATCTTCGCTCTTATAGTAAGCGCTCAAAAGTATCACGCAACATTGCCCTGGCCCTGTTTAGTCTTATCTTACGGCATTCACTTCGCTGAGATTTAAGCATTCCTGCGTTTCAGCCACATTCATATCTTCAACCTCTCTCATTACAAAGACCACCACCCTGTATTTTTCGTGGCTGCTGCCCCGGAATTGGCTTCTTCCCAGCATTGTCTTTAATTCAGAATTGAGTACTTTCATGAAGAGGTGTTCGAGATACTTCTGAAGACCAATGTTGATGAAAACCTCGTTATCCATCCCGCTGCTCGATCATAGCTGCCGATCGCTTTCTCTTTTTATACGCAAAAAGGCTCTCGTCGATCCAAAATTCTCGTGAGCCATGTTGAAAAGCTTGACCTGGATCTTGAACTTTTTTCTGTAGATTCTCATATAAGCTTTTAAGTATAGGCCACCTGCATTACATCTTCTACTTCGGCGTCATCGTTTATAGTGCGGACGCTGCCCACCCGATAGAGCCTCCGATTGGTACCGGCGGACCAATGGGGCATACAAATCCCTTTCTCCTTTGAGCACACGGGTAATGATCTCACTAGTCTGAAATGGCGTCCGTGTTAATCCTGTCCGGGTTGTTCATTTTCGGTCATCAAACTGCTCATTAGAGTAAAAGGTTACCATAAGGTTACAAAATTACGTCGCTATCCTTTTTGTAACCTTTTTTAATCTGTTTAACTCCAATGAGTGATAAACGCGTTTCGCCGTGGGAAACTATTAAATAAAATAAAAAATAAAAAGCTATGGATACCGCTATTCCGCCAAGGCTGGAAAAAGTGCAGCCAAATCTTACGGTTTACCTATGGCCTTGGTTCCTATCGTAGCTGGGTTGGACAAGTTTTACCAACGTTGCTTACTGACTGGGAAAATGTACTTGGGCCAATCAATGTCAGGGCGCCTTCACCTTGCGGCTCGCAGGCATTTATGTCGATAGTAGGTGTTGTGAGATCGCTGACAGGATTGCTGGCCCATGGCGCCCACGCCATCGGCGCGCTTCAGATGTTGTTATGGCTCCGGCCTCATTGCTATCGCTTTAACCCTGGTCAGCGGCCGGCATTAGTCAGAGCGACGTAGCAGTAAGAAGATCTTGTTATGGCCATCGGAGCATTTTCTTTAGCCAAACTTTCAACAGTTTTTGAAAGACAATAAAATCAGCATCCTACGCCAACGTACCTGAATCCAAAGGGAGAGGTTTTGGCTGAGGAGCGGTAATCAATGAGCTTTAATAATAATTCTAAGATCAATGCAACTAAGTAATGGCAAAAGCCACATCTGCGAATCAGTGCTGGGTAATGTTGAGAATGCCGTCGGACAAACTTTCCTTGGACGAGACGATGAACGTGTTAGGGGTGAAAGAGCATATTCTGCAAGCGCTTAGCGCCAATTACCACCTTCAAGGACTGATGCCTCCTTGATACAACACGGATGATGGATAAGATACAGACTATTTCAAGCCTCATTTCAGGAAATACCATGAATACCCTTGGTTTGGATCTGAACGATGGACAGCTTAAGAGGGTGTCGACCAGGGCGAGTAAAGCAAAAACGTTTGTAAAAGAAATATTCAGCGGGCTTGATCCAAAGAACAGACCTAAGGTTGCTTTATTCGATAACAAGCGGCTACAAGTATAACCAAATGCTCGTGAGAAAGAATATCACGTTGTATTCAAACCGCGAATCATCACTTCGTGCCCATAATCGGCAGGGCGCATGATTGCGCCACCGTTTATGATCTCGTCTGGAAAAAGTTATCGGGCTTGATCACAAGATCAGCCGGATCGCGCACATACTATTCGCAACGGCCGCAGGTGCAGGAAAGGCTTAGCCGTTCAAATGGCAGATGAACTACTGGTACCACGGTTACTGAAGACAGATAAGCGTCGCCGTCGTTATAGATGCAGCGCGACGGCGTGTTTACGCAAGAGGTGTGATAGATGTAAACAGCAGCACGGTCACCGTGCCTCAATACTTCGGTGATTTTGAAAGCCGGGCGACTGAGAGATGAGTTCCTGAAACATTTGGCCTGGCTAACTAGTTTTCATATTTTTGCGTAATGGAATCACATATACTGAAAATACAATCAATCGATAAGATAACACCCTGATGTTGTTTGCGGTGTTCAGGCTTGATAGAGCCGGCTAACTATGAATCCACACCAGGACAGGCGACAGAAGTGGCTATTAACAAACCCGGATGGATGGAGGAAAGAAGACCGTTTACACATTCACTTGTTTGCCGGACGACAAATTCCCCGAGCTTACAATCAAAACCTATCCCTTCGCAACAAAGGCAGCTACCAGTCAGTTAGCGCAACTTGAGGCCCGGTGATAGAACTAATCCTGCATGATGTATGGGGAGCGATCCAGTTATAAAGGAGAAGCGAGTGGCTATCGCTGCGTGGCGCCGGCATTACCTTTTCCTTTCCATTTTCCGGCATCTGAAAAGCAAGGCAAAGTGGGTGGCAATAAAAACCGATCTTCGCAAGCCAATCGACCATTCAGGACAGAATATTATTCATGAAAAATGGTTTAGTGATCTGTTGAGGGCGGGCATTCATCAACATATTGTCAGATGAAGAAGTGCCGGGTTATGGCCATGGTTTTATCTCGGGAAAAATTCATAAAAGACAATGCTGGTAGCCTGGATAAGAAATTCTATGTCTGCGGGCCTCCTCCAATGATGGATGCGGTGCAGGGGGTACTTAACGAAATCCACGAGTTGGAGAGAATTCTGTTGTGGTCGAAATCCTAGCTTGTTTCCGGTTGCCGATTACCGGTTTGTGCCGGGTTGATGAGCTGTCGATCGCGCGCTGCGCGCCCTCAAGGCTTCGGCAGCCTAAATGTCATACGTGAGTCGTAGAGAAGTTAAACGCCAACGTTAAGAAGCGTTGAACCTTTGAACCCTTGAACCCAACAATCGCCGAAAAGCAAACGCTCGGGTTAATACCTGTCCCCGGGGCCTCTTTCGTCTTAGAATTAGGATGCGATCGTTTAAATTTGCGAATTGCTCTCCGGGCGACTCACAAAAACAATTTTCGCGATACTGTTTTTTCAAATTAATCAGCGGCATCTCACTCGTGTTTTTCATCCAACCTGTGGTCACAGGACAATATGGACTCCAGCTCAACCCGTACCGTTTCAGTTCCCGATTCGGCCGGAAGTTCTGATCCAAAAGATATCCTCGACGTAATAAGGAGCCTACTCAATCTGCAATCCTCATCGAGGTCGGATATGATCAAACCGGCGATAAACCCGTTGATTGTCGATTGTGCCCGCGATAGGTATATACATTGCCGACCGCGGTTTGCTGCAATCATTGCGGCAATGTTGCATTCTATACAAGTAAAAAACCGGGGGCTAAATTATCTGTTATTGCAACTACACCCAGCTATACCCAAAACAAGCAATTTACTTTTCCCCTTGTTCATTAATGTGTGGTTGAAAGGCGACCAATATTATCTGCTTGGCGACTGGCGCTACATGAAATATCCCCAGAGCACCTTTGGATTGGGAAGCAATGCCCATCTTTCCGGGAAGACCCAATGGACTATCATTATATCCGGTTTTATCAATACCTGTTAAAGCGAATTGGCCGTAACTTTTCAGCTGGACTGGATATCATACGACCATCATTGGAATATTACAGAAGCTGCGCTATCCCGACGGCAGACCATCTGATTTTGCAAAATATGGCAATGCCCCCGTCACAACGTCGTCCGGTCCTGCAATCATTTTTGTTTATGACAGCCGGCGAAATCCCATTAATCCCCCGAATGGTTTCATGGGAAGCCTGGTGTTCAGGAGTAACCAGGAGTGGGCGGGCAGCAACAGCAACTGGCAATCGGCGACGATTGATATGAGAAAATATTTTTCTTTTCCAGCGCATTCCAAAAATGTATTGGCATTCTGGAGCTATGACTGGCTGATCTTGCATGGTAAACCGCCTTATCTCCGATCTGCCGTCAACAGGTTGGGATGGATTTAATAATACCGGCAGAGGCTTCATACAGGGGACGTTTTCGCGGTTGATGATGGTCTATTGAATCAGAATATAGATTTCAAATCACCGCTAATGGATTGCTTGGTGGAACAGTGTTTGTAAATGCAGAAAGTTTTCCGGAGCGCCATCAAAGAAATTAGAATCACTACAACCCGCATCGGGTGTGGGTCTTCGCATCCAAACTGAATAAGAAATCCAAAACCAATATTGTGTTGATTATGGTTTTGGGACGGAGGAGGATGAGAGGGTTCTTTGTAAATGTAGGAGAGGCTTTTGAGCCGGGAGTCGATGCTGGATGCTAGATGTTTGAATGTTGGATGTTGGATGTTGGATGTTGGAGGTTGGATGTGTTGGATGTTGGATGTTGAATATTGAATGTTGGATGTTGAATGTTGGATGTTGGATGTTGGATGCTAGATGCTGGATGCTGGATTGCCGGTACGAACCAGAAAGTTGCTAACGTCGTGTTCTTCGTGCTCCCGTTGGCGAAGCGGGACTTCGTGCTCTTTGTGTTCCTCCGAGCATCCTAAGAAAAAGAGCCCCTTCTATGATCCAAAGGAAAAGAAGAGGCTGGATATGGGTTTGCAGGCTGGAATAAATCTTACTTCTTTCTTTACATTGATCAATGCTCTCCTGCTCCTGCTTCGTCCATCCGGGTTATCGCGACCATTGATCAGCTCCATTTCGACAGGGCACAGGATCCAAATGAAACCAGGCTAAGCACGAGGTCGCCTGGATACCCTTCCTGATTAAATAGTCGGCACAGGCCCTTGCACGCTTATCGGAGAGTTTTGCATTGTATTCGCCTCGAGCCAATCCATCGGTATAACCGGATATCTCGGATCGTAGCCGCTGGATTTTCTACAAGGACTGTGTAGATCGAATCCAGTTTGGCCGCTGCATCGTTTTTCAATTTGCTCTTATCAAAACTCAAAGAACACTGTCACCACATCTTCCTGGCCTTAATGACCAATGGTTCGGGTTCCTTTGGTTTTTCTTCCGGTATCTTCTCAATACAAATCGTTGCATTGACGAGGTTGTCGGTCAACAAATCGGTTTCGTCAGTCTTCTCCGGCTTAAATAGCGAGGCGGATTCTAAATATTGTTCTTTATTATTAATGAAGGTGGCTCGATAGATTGCCGGCGGGCCAATCGTCGAACACAAATCTTCCATCCGCATCAGTTATAGTGGTCCAGGTTTTGCCAGAGATATCTTTAACGTCACTCTGCGCGTCTACGGCGGGCTTATTATCCTGGCAGTCGTTGATGATTCCCGTTAATCGTTTGTTCTTTGGAGCCTTTACTATTTTGTATGATTCGAGACAACAACCCATGCCGCGATCCGAGCTTACAATCGCATTGCTAAGCAAAGGGGATTGCTCGGGTGCAAAAAAGTCAAATATCATCTCTTGCCGAGTTTACAGGATGACCCTGGTTCTCCGCCGCCTGCCACTCGGTCCGATTACCCTTTGGCGGAAAACAGATCATAACCGCCCATACCCTCTGCCATTCGATGAAAATACAAGAGTGTTGCTGCTATTCTGATAATAAGGAGCCTGTTCATCGCCGCCCGTGTTGATCATTGCTCCGGCATTGATAGGTTCAGCAGCTGTACCATCATCCTTCAACTCAGCGTACCAGATATCAAAGCCACCTGCACCACCGGGACGATCTGATGCAAAGCAATAGATACTTTGCCATCCGTGGAGCAAAAAGGTTGTTTACTGTTGAATCCGCTCATATTTATTGAAGGAATGATAGAAGGCGCGCTCCATCCATTCCCCAGGCGGGTCGAAGAATAGATCGAAGAAACAATTTAGGCCCTTTTCTTTTTTCCATTGAGAGAAATACAAATATTTTCCATCCGGGCTCATAGTTGCTGCACCCTGGTTAATAGCAGGACCCGGACCATGATATGGCCACTGGTTTCCATCGATGCGATCTTATTATCGTCGATAGTAGTGAAAACAAACGACTATGATACGGATTGACTCCATTTAATTTTACAGAGAGTCAGCTTCGGTACTGCTGATCAGGTAACGGTTCCCACCTAACAATATAGGGGCAAATCGCACCTTTTTCAGTGCTGTTAGGAACATTTAGTTTCTCCGTTTTAAATAAGATTGAATCTGGTCTGCGCCAATTGTTGTTGAATAAAATTCAACGTTTCTCAATTCCTTCCGGGCTGCATCCCGGTGTTCAGCCTTTTCACCACTGGCGTTGAGATACTGTTTCAGGTTTTCGTGAGCAGAACTATAATGACCAAGGTTTCTTTCAGCATTACCGCATACCAATATAGAGAGCCTCAGCATATTTTGATGGATCCTTTTTCCGAGCACTCTTTACAGGAGGCTGCAGCTTCCTGGAAATAGTTAGCGCGCGGAAACTCTCGGCTTGTTTGTAAAGAATATCGGTACGGGAACTGTTATTGTTGGCCAATGCTGTCCTTCTTGCTTTCACATTCAAAGGGAAAATCGGAAGGCTGCCTTTGATCCTGGGGGGATTGAGGTATTGTCCGTACAAATGAGCGGCGGTATAGTATTCGCCGGCGGCAAAGTATTGGTCACCCAGTTGGACCGGGCTTTTGCACCGCTTTTTTGCTTGCTGACTTTGGGCCGGCATCCAGCTCATATATGCAATCATAAAGAACAGAGCCATGGTGAGTGTCTTCATATCAGTGACTGTTTTTACGAAACATCAATATTTTTATCAATAAGATCACGCGATGTTGCATGACCTGTGCTCTCGGAAATTAAGAAGTCTTGCACAACGGATAAAATCCGCGTACGCTTTTGGTGCGCGTTGCGTTTGACATAAGTACGGCTTGAGCTCAAGCTGTTCACGTTTCTTGTCATCGTTCCGAGGTTGGATGTATTTCATCATAGCTGAGTCCGATGATGAAGTCCTTGTAGTCAATTCCGACGAAAGGAGCGAGGGCATCTTTGTTGCGATGAGTACGCACCGATCATCATGTCTGTTTCGGTGTTTGCATTCATCTGCAAATAAGTGCCCAGCATGGCTTCACGCTGGCTGTTCCCTGGCGCATGTATAAGGCATGTGGGACTCAGAGTTAACCGATCCGATAAATTGAGACTGACGCCTGCATGCAATGTATAGCGAAGCGGGATCGTGTTCAACTCCACGCTTTGTGCCCGATATGATCGGATCACCTGGCCTGTTGATATGAAAGACTGAGAAGCCGCCAACACACATTGTACTTTTTATCCTGCGAGGCATCGTAGTATAATGCTCCTGCCCCGATGTCGAGTGTGGTGGAAGGATGTTCTTGCAAAACTTTCAGTAGTGGCGTTTGACTCGTTGTATCCAGTGACAGGATTCCATTGCTCACCCCACTTGAATTTTGGAGATATCCACTTCTGCGGTTGATCACACCTGCCTGCACTGCATATACTATATGGTGGGCGTTGTCCTTCCGCAATTTCATGCCTGTATAAGCGACCGAGGCATAGGCTGTGAGATAATTAAAACCGCCATCACCTGCAGCCTGGTTCAGGATGTTGGCACCAAGACAAATATTTTTATTGGTGCGGGTATCAAACTGATACACCCATGGTCCGATACGGATTGCTGACGCTTCCCCATTGGCTGCGATATGATGGACGAGACCCTATATTCGCCATCGCTGCTCCCGGTAAGCGCAGGGTTGATATACATCGGGTATGTATAGTTCTGCGTAAAGTGGGGATCGGTCTGGGCTAATCCATTCACAGTTATCAGCAGGAGTAACCAGCTCAACCATCCGGACCTTTGTAAAATTTTATTTTTCATTTCCTATAGGATATTAGAATTGTTAGTTTGTTGTTGCTTATCGCACGAGCGTGATAGAACCTTTCAGGTTCACTGTTCTTCCATCAGTCAGCTGGGCTTTCAGTATGTATACATAAACGCCCACGGGCTGGGGATTTCCTTATGTCTTCCATCCCATCCCTGCGTCTTATTCATGATCGTTGCGATCTCTTGTCCCCATTGGTTGAAAAATATGCATGTCCACCTTGTCAATGTAGTTTCCATATACATATAATATATCATTCTTGCCATCTCCGTTTGGTGAGAATACATTGATACAAATACATCCTTATTCAATGGCAATACAGTGATCTTGTATTGTTGCGATAAGCCAGAGCAGCCATTGATTGACGGACTCGCCGTAATCGGTCGCCACCTTCGGAACATTTGTCCGGTTCACAGCTATGAAAGAAGGTACCGTGCCCGTGCTGAGTTCTGGGTAAACCAATAGACGGATCGGAATTGGTCCAGTTAACCACCGAGCCGGGACTCGAGATGAAATTATACTCAGGAACAACAGCTCCGTCATATACGGTTGTATCGGTCCTTACGCCGGTTGAAGGAACTGCATTCACCTCCAGGGTAAATTGAGCCGTGTTGGCGCATTGACCCGCATTGGGAGTAAATGTATAAGTCGCATTCTGGGTATTATCTACCGCTGCAGGACTCCAGGTCCCCGCGATTCCATTTGTAGATGTGTTCGTCAATATCGGAAACTACTGAACCAATACAGACCGATTGGAAAGTACCAAAATGCAAATGTGGGCGTAACGATAGGGATTAACAGTTACAGTGAATGTAAATGCTAATACACAACCGCCACCTGTGAAGCGGTAAATACATACGTGCCGTTTGTTTGAGTGCTCACCAACTGCAGGATTCCAATTTCCGGCTATACCATTATCTGATGTCAATGGAAGGGTTGTGTACAGAACCGCCGGTACATATCGATAAACTATTCTCGAAACTGAATACGGGTAGCACATTTTGGAGTTACGGTAACTGTGAATGTGACAGGACCGGTTACACATTGTCCCGCAGCAGGCGTGAATGTGTACGTTCCTGAATTCTGATTATCGACGGTCGATGGCCTCACGCGCCGGTGATGCCATTGCTTGATGTATTCGGCAACGCCGGTACTGTTCCTCCCGCACATATCGTAAGCGTGGTGCCGAAACTGAATGCCGGAGTAACATTAGGATTGACAGTTACATTCAATATAAATGGTAATGCACATAATCCCGATGTTGGCGTGAATGTGTATGATCCTGAGTTTTGATTGTCGATTGTCGCAGGGCTCCACGTTCCGCTGATGCCATTGTTTGAATTGCCTGGTAAATTCGGAACGCTGCTACCCGCGCAAATGGAAATGGTTGTCCCAAAATTAAATGTTGGTGGAATATTCGGATTCACCGTTACAGTAAATGTGACTGAAGGTGCACATTGTCCCGCTGCCGGAGTGAATGTATAGACTGCTGAGTTTTGATTGTCGACCGTTGACGGATTCCAGGTGCCCGTGATTCCATTATCGGATGGTGAATACAATGCCGGTACAGAGCCCCCGCACAAATGGTGAGGGTTGAACCGAAACTAAATGTTGGCGTAACATTAGGATTCACCGTGACCGTAAACGTTGCAGGCAACGAACATTGTCCCGCCGAAGGAGTAAATGTATATGTCGCGGAATTTTGATTATCTACCAAAGAAGGACTCCATGTACCCGTTATGCCATTCGTAGAAGTGGTCGGCAAACTTGGTACAGATCCACCTGCACAAATTGTAAGGGTTGTTCCAAAACTAAATGTCGGCGTCAGGTTGGGATTGACAGTCACGACAAATGTGAATGGTAATGCACATTGTCCCGCATTAGGTGTGAATATATATGCACCTGAGTTCTGGTTGTCTACCACTGCAGGGTTCCAGGTACCAGTAATTCCATTTTTGGGAAGTAGCCGGTAAACTTGGAACAGTTCCCCCAGCGCAAATCGTAAGATTAGTTCCAAAACTAAATGAGGGAGTAATATTTGGATTGACGGTTACACTAAATGTATATGGCACCGCACAAAGACCCGCTGTCGGTGTAAAAATATAAGTGCCCGAATTGTGATTATCCACTACTGAAGGGCTCCACGTTCCGGTTACCCCATTATCTGAAGTGGTGGGTAATGCTGGCACCGAACCATTGTTGCAGATCACCAGGCTGGGGCCAAAACTAAACACAGGTGTCACAATCGGATTGACAGTGACGTCGAGTGTCGTTGGCAATGCACATTGTCCGGCGGTTGGTGTAAAAGTATAAGTTGCTGAATTCTGGTTGTCCACTACAGACGGACTCCATACGCCCGTAATACCATTTGAAGACGTAGTGGGTAGCGTAGGCACAGTGCCACCTGCACAAATGGTGAGTGTTGTACCAAAACTGAATGTGAGGGTGATATTTGGATTGACAGTGACGACAAACGTGGTTGGCAATGCACATTGCCCCGGATCCGGTGAGTGAATACATAAGCCCCTGAATTCTGATTATCGACTATGGCAGGATTCCAGTTGCCCGTAATACCGTTTTGCGATGTGTGAGGTAATGCCGGTACAGCTCCCCCTGCACAGATTGTAAGATTGGTTCCAAAGCTGAAGGAAGGTGTAATATTTGGATTGATCGTAACAGTTAGACTGTACGGCAAAGCACAAATACCTGCCGGCAGGAGTGAAGATATAAGTACCGGGGTTGTGATTATCAATTACCGCTGGGTTCCACGTACCGTTTACACCATTGTCAGATGTGGTGGGTAATGTCGGTACCGTTCCATTGTTACAGACCGAAAGACTTGGTCCAATACTAAAGATCGGTATTGTATTGGGGTTGACTGTAACATTAAATGTTGTTGGGACCGCACATTGTCCTGCTCCCGGTGTGAATGTATAAAATGGCAGAGTTTTGATTGTCGACCGAAGAGGGACTCCATGTACCCGTGATGCTATTTGAGGAAGTAGTCGGCAATGTGGGTACAGATCCTCCTGCACAAATCGTAAGATCGGTTCCAAAACTAAAGGTCGGAGTGATATTTGGATTAACTGTTACATGTAAACGTCGCCGGGTTGGCGCATTGTCCGCGTTATGGCGTGAATGTATAAACGCCTGAGTTGTGATTATCCACTACCGAGGGACTCCACGTACCATTTATTCCATTTGTGGAAGTATTAGGTAATGTGGGCACCGATCCATTATCACATATCACCAGGCTTGTCCCAAATGGAAACGTAGGTGTTGTTCTTTGTATGACCGTTATTGTTATTGTAATAGGAAATCCACAAGTGTTTGCGTTGGGAGTGAAAGTGTAAGTGCCCGTTGCAGTGTTACTAACTATCGAAGGGCTCCACGTTCCGCTAAGGCCGTTATTGGATACAGGAGGTAGTGTCGGGGCGGGTGTTCCCGCACAGAAAGGAGGAATAGGATTAAATACAGGTACGTAGATCGGGTCTGACAGGATGATACCTGTGAAGAGGTTGGTAGTACAACCATTGATGGTTAATACAAAGTTGGAATAAAACCCTTTATTCAAACCAGTGATAATAAGCTGGCCTGCTGCGTTTGCCGTTAACGTCAAAGCGGACCAACGTTCAACACCATCGTCTGTATAAGTTAATTGGTAAGCGGCTCCGGGCACAAGACCACCGATGGTGATCGAGCCTTCGTTACCGAAACAAGATGAAGGATTGGTACTGGAAAGATTGGAGCGACTGAATAGAAAAGAAGGCTTTGTAATTGGCTGCCACCATTATTTGCTGTCACAATTTCATTGCACAGGATGGTAGATGTTTGCGATCCCGATGCTTCATAATATACTTCCAGCACATAATTGCCGGGAGCATAAGCTGGTCAAGATTAATACTCGAACTAAGCTTTTCCCATTTCTGATCACCATCTACACAGGTGCCACCAGATGGATAACGTGCCGCTACCACACATTACAAGTTTCTAAAAGGGGAAGGTTCAACGGAAGTAAAGGCGCCGGGAGCTCCTGATTGCAAATACACACGATAAAATATTCGTCGCACTGCAAACATTTGAAGACGCGGGGTTCTTAAATGTCTTCAGTTGAGCGCCGCGCATCATCAGCGTTCCTGAATTTTGGGTATGAACACCGAAGTTATTATTGTCAAAAATATTTCCGGAAGGGCCAATCAGGTCAGGCACACTGCCCGAGGTATTATAATAGATTAGCTTTGGTTGCAGTCGCTAATCCAAACGGCTGAAGCCTTTGTTCCGAACTTGAGCGTAGTAGTTACAAAGAAGCGTAAAGCAGGATTGCTCCTAGCAAGGAAATTGATGGGTGGCTTTCATTTTAATAGGATTGGTGGCTTTCATCTGGTACAGTTAGTTAGTCAGGCGACAACTTCGGCACCAGGGCTGGTTCTATAAAAAGTCGGTGGAAATGGTGTGAAAATTTTTCATAGATGGTGGATGTTGACTTAAATAAATAACGAACACAAAATATAAAATTATTCAAGACGCCGTATAATCCACAGATAAATTAATGAGTAATTACCTTTAAATAGGTATTTCTACTTCGTACTTCTCCAGCAAATCACCATTTACGTTGATCGGCACTCAAGAGTTTACCGGCCAAGAAATCATTTTACCTGGCTGTGTATAGCCCGATGGGTTTATGACAAGGAAAAAACTATTGACAAAGACATCAGGAATAATGAACACCGATCTAAGAATAACGAATATCGAAGGGAGAGAAAGAACAAGCCGACACGGAAAGGCAATTCGTCATTCGATATTCTTTGTTCAATATTCGATATTGACACCGACGAAGAACGAATGGAACAAACGGTCCAAAGGGGGCCTAGAAAATAATGAACACCGATCAAAGAATAACGAATATCGAAGGGAGAGAAAGAACAAGCCGACACGGAAGCAATTCGTCATTCGATATTCTTTAGTTCAATATTCGATATTGACACCGACGAAGAACGAATGGAACAAACGGTCCAAACGGACCTAGAAATAATGAACACCGATCAAAGAATAGCCAATATCGAAGGGAGAGAAAGGATCATAGAAGATTGAGGAAAATTCGAACTCTGACAGGGTGTTCAGGAACGGATCATCAAAACCGGGATAGACAATGCGCATAAGAGTCAAGATCTGTTGCATTTCTTCAATAGAGGAAGCAAGACTGGCCATAGCTTTAGGGGCGGATGCTCTTGGGTTGGTTGCAAAAATGGCCGAGCGGACCAGGTCCGATTGCTGATGAACTCATTGCAACCATTGCAAAAACTATTCACCCACCCATTGCCTCATTCTTACTTACCAGCGAGCAATCATCTGCTGCTATTATTGATCATATAAAAAGAACTGGAGCGAATACGGTGCAGATTGTTGATGAATTAACTTCAGGGAAGCTACCATGAGATACATGACGCCTTGCCCCTGGTCAAAATTGTGCAGGTCATCCATGTCACCGGAGAAGAGAGCATCGCACAAGCATTGGCTGTGCAACGCTTCGTGGATGCCATTCTTCTTGATAGTGGAAATCCTAAAAGGCGCCATCAAGACCCTGGGTGGAACAGGGAACGTCCACGATTGGAGTATCAGTCATGAGTTGGTTAGGGTTCGGTGAATGTGCCGGTTTTTCTTGCCGGCGGATTGAATGCAGCCAATGTCAGGAATGCTATCGATCAGGTAAGACCGTTTGCGGTGGACGTCTGCAGCGGAGTAAGAACAAATGGAAACCTGGATGGAGAAAAGGTAAGTGGCCTTCCTATCTGCTGCCAATTCCTGATCTCTCTGTTATGGTCCGGATAATCTTTGCGGGCATGTTCTCTCGAGTTTTCAATAAAGAGCCGATGGGTATTCATGCCACCGCAAATTACTTCCTGCCAGGAAAATATGTTTTGACATTGGTCTCGTGCGTATCCATATTGATCTCCGGGGTCCTGACATCATCATTCGATAAGCGAATCCCGATATCACTTAGAAAGTCCAGGTTCGGTTGATAACCCGTCATGGCCAATACCCAATCGTTCTTAATCTGTCATCAATCCGGCCGGTGTTTGAATATCTACCTCATGTTCCCGAACTTCCTTTATCGCCGAATTGAAATAAGCTGTGATAGATCCTTCCTTGATCCGGTTAACGATACGCCGTGGCCTCACCCAATATTTCACCCGTTCGCCAATTTGCTCTCTGCCTCACCACCATAGTTACTTCGGCGCCCTTGCGCCATGTTCTCCAATGCGGCATCCACAGCAGAGTTCATGGCTCCAACGACCACCACTTTCTGGAATGCATATAAATGAGGCTCTTGTAATAGTGAGTCACCTTGGGAAGATCTTCTCCGGGCACGTTTAGTAAATAGTGGATGTCATAAACCCTGTTGCAATGATAACATGGTCAGCGGTATAGCGTTTGCCTGCTCGTTTCAACAACATACATTTCCTTCCTGTGCTTTGTGTCCTGTCTCGTGTACTCTCACCTTTACACATTTTTCAAACAAATGAATATTCACGTTGTGTGAAGCGGCTACTCTCCGATAGTATTCCAATGCTTCAGGTCTTGTCGGGTTTTGCGTTATTGGAAACAAATGGGACCCCGCCAATTTCTAACCGTTCAGAAGTAGAAAAAGAAGGTCATATTGACCGGATAATTGTATAGGAATTGACAAGGCATCCTTTCTCGATGATCAGGTACTTCAATCCCGGCTTTTTGTGCTTCCAATGCACAGGCCAGTCCGATGGGGCCACCTCCAATGATGATAGTGGGGAATGAAAGCTGCTTCCATGTTGACAAATATAGCTACTAGCTGCGAGCTGCGAGCATCCAACCTCCAACATCCAACCTCCAACCTCCAACATTCAACATATCTAACATCCCCGATTTTAGGTTTTATCCGCTTCTCGCTTATTTTTGCCCTCTTAAAAGCATTATTTCTGCAACATGGCAAGATCTATTGCATTTCGTGAGGCCCTGCGTGAGGCAATGAATGAAGAAATGAGAAGAGATGACCGCGGTTTTTTGATGGGTGAAGAAGTGGCTGAATATAATGGCGCGTATAAAGTGAGCCAGGGCATGCTGGATGAATTTGGACCTAAACGGGTAATCGACACCCCGATTTCCGAATTGGGCTTTACCGGCAGTCGCGAGTAGGGGCTGCTGCAAAATGGACTTAGGCCCGATTGTTGAATTCATGACCTGGAACTTTGCTGTTTTGGCCTTAGATCAAATTCTAAACACCGCGTCTAAGATGCTCGCAATGAGCGGCGGACAAATATGCTTGCCCTATTGTTTTTCGCGGACCCAATGGTTCGGCCGGCCAGTTAGGCGCCCAGCACTCTACAGCATTTGAAAGCTTATATGCCAATATTCCCGGTATTAAAGTCGTTTCGCCCAAGTAATGGTTATGATGCTAAAGGGTTTATTGAAGCAAGCCATCCGCTATGAAGAAGATCCCGTGATCTTCATGGAAAGCTGAAGTAATGTATGGTGAAAAATCTGAGGTACCGGAGCGAGGAGTATTATATTGAATTAGGAAAGGCAGATATAAAGAAGAGCTGGCCGTGATGTGACGATCGTTTCTTTTAATAAGATGATGAAAGTTGCATTGGGCGCAGCCGCTGAATTGGAAAAAGAAGACATCAGCGCTGAAGTGATTGATCTGCAGAACAGTTCGTCCGTTGGATTTGAAGACTATTCTTGAAAGTGTAAAAAAACCAACCGACTTGTGATTATGGAAGAGCAATGGCCCTTCGCCTCCAGTTTCATCTGGAAATCGCCTACCAGGTGCAGAAGGAGGGTTTTGACTACCTCGATGCACCAATCCGTCGAATCACTGCTGCCGATGCGCCCTTCACTATGCTCCGAACTTGGTGGCTGCAGCCTTGCCCGATGTTGCACGAACGGTAAAGCTGGTAAAAGAAGTAATGTACCAAAAGAAATAAGACCTGCGTTAATATTATGAAAGGCCCGCCCGGACTACAGTTCTGGCGGGCTTTTGTTTTGGCAGGCATAGTAAAAATACGTATAATAATTTTTGTCATAAGCTATGCATCTTTTTCCGATTAAAACAGCATCTTTGTTATGGTTTTTCATAGGATATTGGATTTTAAAACGAGGCTGGATTTCTATCCGGCCTCCATTTTTTTACCCCCTGCTGATCAGCTTTTTACCCCCTCTGATCAGCACGATTTATTAATTCAATAATCATTGCCTCTACCAGTGTTCTTCCCGATCGCCGCTTCTTCGTCTATTTTTGCCGCCTAAACTCAGCGTGCAATGCCCGATATATTGATCATTGATGATGAAAAAGCGATCCGGAAAACCTTAAGCGAAATACTTGTCATTTGAAGGGTATAAAATTGAAGAAGCTTCGGATGGCGAAGAAGGATTGAAGAAATTCAAAGATAAAACCTACGACGTAGTGCTTTGCGATATTAAAATGCCAAAACTCGACGGCATTGAATTTCTGCAAAAAGCCGGTGAATCGCAACGCGGATATTCCGATCATTATGATCTCCGGTCATGGCAATATTGAAACAGCGGTAGAAGCGGTGAAGAAAGGGGCCTATGATTATATCTCCAAACCGCCGGATCTGAACCGGCCTGCTGATCACGATCCGCAATGCGATGGATGAAGAACAGCCTGGTTACAGAAACCAAAGTGCTGAAAGAGAAAGTATCAAAGGTACAGGAAATGATCGGTGACATCAGCCCCGATCATAAAGATAAAAGATACAATTGATAAAGTAGCTGCCACCGATGCGCGGATATTGATCACCGGTGAAAATGGAGTGGGTAAAGGAACTGGTGGCTCGGTGGATACATGAAAAAGTAACCGCGCTTCAGGCCCGCTGGTGGAAGTGAATTGTGCCGCTATTCCAACAGAACTTATCGAAAGCGAATTATTCGGTCATGAAAAAGGTTCGTTTACTTCAGCCATCAAACAACGTATCGGCAAATTTGAACAGGCCAATGGTGGCACTCTTGTTCCTGGATGAAATAGGTGATATGAGTCCTGAATGCACAGGCCAAAGTGCTTCGTGCATTGCAGGAAGGAAAGATAACAAGGGTAGGAGCTGATAAAGATATCAATGTAGATGTGCGGGTAATAGCGGCTACCAATAAAGACCTGCTGAAAGAAGTAGATGCAAAAACATTTCCGCCTTGATCTTTACCATCGCCTTAGTGTTATCATCATTCATGTGCCTTCTTTGAATGAACGGAGAGATGATATTCCTATATTGGTTGACCAGTTCCTCGAAGATATTTGTACCGATTATGGCATTGCAAAAAAACAATTGACAATGATGCGATCAGTTTATTGAAAGAATATGACTGGACGGGTAATATCCGTGAGTTGCGCAATGTGGTGGAGCGTCTTGTCATCCTTTCCGCGAAAGAGATCACCGCTGAAGATGTAAAGAAGTTATGTGATGCCGAGATAATCAGTACAGTCATAGTCTGCATCATCAGACCATGTCAACAGTGTAAATTCTTCATGTAACCGCCAACTGCCGACTGCAACCGCCATTCACCGTCTTTTGCCAAAACTTTCAGTCATATAATTTTAATAAACAGATTATTCCGATAATTTTGTCGGCTATAAAATACAGGCTCATGCCATTACAACATTTATTCGTTATTTATCTTAATCGGCACATTACTCGTCTTTCTGCCTTCATTCGGATTGGCAAAGCTCTTTACAAAGTGGGAGTGCCTGCATGGAAAGCCTATGTTCCCTTTTATAATACCTGGGTGATGCAGGATATAGCCAAACGCCCAAAGCATTGGGTATTCTGGCAATTCATTCCTGTTGTTGGCTGGTTCATTACTCCCGGTATATTTATTGAATTTGCCAAAAGTATTCGGCATGTTTTCACTGCGCCAGCATACGCTGGCTTCGCTGTTTGCATTTGCCTATTTCCCCTGGCTTGCCAATAAAAAGGATCTGAGAGTTTATCGGGCCTGGAAGCAGTAAAGAAACATAAAGAAGAAAGGCTGGAGAGAGTGGGTGGATGCAGCCATCTTTGCGATTGTCGCCGCGACACTTATCCGCACATTTATTTTCGAAGCCTATACGATTCCTTCAGGCTCGATGGAAAAGACATTGCTGGTAAGAGACTTTCTTTTGTCAGCAAAGCTGAGTTATGGTCCCAGGTATCCCTAATACACCATTGTCGGTTCCTTTTGTTCATAATTATCTTCCCGGTATTCAACACATAAATCTTATTCGGAACTGATCAAATTACCTTATATCCGCTGGTTCGCCGCCTCGCCAAAGAGAGATGATGTGGTTGTATTTCAACTTTCCCGCCGGTGACACAGTGATAACGGATGGGTATGAATCGGCAAGACCCTTATTATGGTTTCACGTAAGGCAAGCATTGCGGGCAGGCAAACGTAGATGAACAGTGACCGGAACTTAAACCGATCGTTGTTCACCCTGTTGACAAGACGGATAACTATATTAAGCGTTGTGTCGCAGTTGCCGGTGATGCCTGACAGATCCAGCGATGGATATTGTTTTTATCAATGGCAAACAACAACAGATACCGGCCCATTCGGAAAGGAATTACACCGTGACAACGAAACCCGGTCGTTTCCTGTACAAAGATTACCTCAGGGATTGGGCATGCAGATCAATGAGAGACGATCAATGGGTCGATTTTGAACCAGGATGCCGGCAATCCAATCGATATGATGTTATTAACATGACAGGAGAAAGATAAAATGCACTAATTTTGCGAAAAGTCAGAGTTACGTTCAAGCACTATCACCTTACAACCAGAATACTCCGAATCCGATGGAGATGTGTTCCTTACGATACCAGTCATATAAAATGGTCGCTTAGATCAATTATTGGTCCCGTCTGGATACCGAAGAAAGATTGGACGGTTCAATTGAATGATTACAACTTATCCCTTGTATGAAAGGGCGATCCGCGTCTATGAGACATAATGATTTCTATGCCGACCGCGGAAAGTATTGCCTGAATGGAACGCCTGTTACCGAGTACACTTTCAAAATGGATTATTACTGGATGATGGGAGACAACCGGCACGGTTCGCAGGATTCACGGTTCTGGGGCTTTGTCTCGGAAGACAGGATAGTAGGTAAGGCCTGGATGATCTGGTTCAGTTGGGATGGTGGCCCGCGATGGAAGAGGTTGTTCAATATTGTAAAATAGGGGAATGAGTGGTCAAATAGTGGGTGTGAGTAATCAATAATTAATACGATAATTATTAGTCTTACAATCATGAGCGAACAGAAATTCGAATTAAGGTACGAGGTATATGATGATATCGGTGATCTCAGTAAAGAAGATGCTGATCTCCTCAAACAAGCAAGAGTCGTCACAAAGATGGCTTATGCACCTATTCGAAAATTTTTGTAGGCGCTGTCGCTAAGCTCCACAATGGCGAAACGGTTTCAGGTACCAACCAGGAGAATGCTTCTTATCCCGTCGGTATTTGTGCCGAAAGAGTTTTGTTGGGAAATGCAGCCACCCTATTTCCAAACATCAGCATAGATACATTAGCGATCAGTTACGACAGCGAGCAGGTGCCGAGTGATCACCCGATCTCTCCCTGTGGCATGTGCAGGCAGGCGCTGGTAGAGTACGAATCAAGAACACAGCATCCCATTCTGCCCAATACTCGCCGGCCAAAAAGGAAAAATATACGTCATCCCCAGGGCTGGATCAGGTTGTTACCATTTGCATTCACCGGTGATGAACTGGTATGAAGAAGACAATCCGCCGGGTTATAGTCCATGTCTTACCGCCTTTGCTCGCAGGTGCCCAACGATTTACCTACTTTTCAGGCGGAACAGTTGGCTGCATCAACACTTGCTTCCTGTCATTGAAGGGCAGGTTGTGGCAACCGGAAATCCAGCGACGAAAATCCTTGCCTATAATCTCCCGGATTTTTGCTGGGCATATTCTTTCACATCCGCCTGCGCTGATTTGGAATAAGCACTCGCATCGACAGATAAAAAATATTTTGCCACTGTTCATCCTGGCAAGTGTACTGGCCTCGGAAGTCCTGCAATACCGGGCGCCGGATTATTTTACCTTCGACTGAGATGGAGAAGAGAAGTATGCTTGCAACGTTCATCGGGTTTTCATTGTCATATCCGCAAATCGCACATGAAAAAATTGAGAAATCTTATTCTTCCGGGCATTCTTATCTGTTACGCCCTGTTTTTACCTGGCCTCCACAAAGGATGTGATCTGTGATGATCGTTTTGCCGTAAAACACATGTGATGGATACAGCGCTGCAGCATGGGCGCGACTATATTTTGTATGCCCGCCCCTGCATCCCTTCTCCCGTAAACGATACCTTCTGCATTATTGTCAAAGACACGGCGGGAATTAACTGGGGCGCTGCTTGCTGATACCGCTTGCATGATTGCGGCGCAGGTAGGTCTGCCTCACCAGCAGATCCGGATATTCAGGTAGCAGGCGCTACGCTCCGACAGTCTGGTATGGAAAACCTGTCCTTAAAACAAAGTTTGTACTCCGTGCGCTACTTTCATTTCATGTTCCAATAGCCATTTCTTTCTCCACAATCCTCCGCCATAACCTACCAGGCTCCTGTCTGAACCGATTACGCGGTGACAGGGAACGACGATGGCAATGTTGTTTTTTCCATTGGCACTGGCGACGGCGCGTGTAGCTTTTGATCGCCCGTTTTGATAGCAAGGTCAAGATAGCTGATGGGTCTTGCCGAAGGGAATTGAGGTTAGTTCATTCCAGACCCTGTTTTTGAAATGGGGTCCCTTCCCGGTTCAATGGCAGATCAAAGGACCTCTGTCACCGTTAAAATACTGGATGAGTTGCTCGATACATTGAATGATCATCGGCGGCAAATGTTTTTATTGCCGCTTTTTGTCGCTGGTATCATAGAAACTCACTTCCGGAATATAATCGGCAATTTACTCTACAATCTTGAGCAGGCCAACAGGCGAATGATAATATGTCGTGAACATCTCCAGCCAATCCCCATCCCGTTTGTGACTGGTTTATCGGGTTGCAATAAAAATTGCGTCTTTTTAGTTTTCATCATACACGCCCAAAACCAGGCATTCGCTGACAAAGTCGGCTATCTGTTTGGAGCGGAAAAATTGACCACGGCGGATCACTTGCTGGTTGAGTAAGGCCGCTTTAGAATAATGAGCGGTGATCTGGGCCGAGGACCTTTTGACCCCCAATTCCCAAAAATCAATGGTCATTTGATACGCGGCTTTTTTTTGCCTTTGGAAAAATCGTTCACTTCAATAATGGTTCCACTGCGTATATCGGTTTTTTCGAAATCGTTCCAGTGTTTATCGTCATGGGATTTTTGACGAAGATGAGGGGATAGCTATTAGCTGCGAGCTGCTGGCTGTGAGCTGCGAGCTGCGAACCGCCAGCTGTAAGCATCCAGCCTCCAGCATCCAGTATCCAGCATCCAGCATCCAGCATCCAGCATCCAGCATCCAGCATCCAGTATCCAGCATCCAGCATCCAGCATCCAGCATCCAGTATCCAGCATCCAGTATCCAGCATCCAGTATCCAGCATCCAGCATCCAGCATCCAGTATCCAGCATCCAGTATCCAGCATCCAGTATCCAGCATCTAGTATCTAACAAATTTTTTGATCAATTAAAAATACTTGCGAGTAACTTCCACCAAAGTTTACCACATGAAAAACAGAAAGCAATTCAATACTTCGCGTCGTCGCGCTTTATCCGCAACGCAGCTATTGCAGGAAGCGGTTTTTTGATCGTGCCCCCGTCATGTATTGGGCCGTGGTGGTTATGCCGCCCCAAGTGACAAATTAAATATCGCCGGTATTGGTGCAGGAGGCAGAAAGCGCGAGAACGATCTTTCTGAATTTTCGAAGAGGCCGAATGTAAAACATCGTTGGCGCTTTGCAGACGTGGATGATCGCCGGGCCAAAAAATCCGGGAGCGATTTCCCAAAGCTCCCTATTATAAGGAACTTCCGGGAGATGTTGAGCAGCGAAAAGAATAATATCGATGCCTGCTCTATTTCCACCCTGATCATACACACGCTGTGGCAACATTGGCGGCCATGCAATTGGGCAAAAACATGTTTACACCCAAAGCCATTGACGCACGATATTTATGAGGCCAGGATATTGTCGCGGGCAGCAAAGAAATACAAGGTGGTAACCCAGATGGGCAACCAGGGGCGGGATCGGGTGATGGGTGTCAGGCAAACAAAAGAAATTTATGATGCGGGAATGATAGGTGATGTCTTCTGAGGCCCATGCCTGGACCAATCGTCCTGGGTGCGCCACAAGGCATCGCTTTACACCCGCGGGGAAATTTGATGTGCCATCAGAGCTCGACTGGAACCTTTGGTTGGGCAACCGCCAAAATATATTGAGTATAACCCCGCTTGTTGCCATTCAACTGAGAGGCTGGTGGTCGCTTTGGCACGGGGGCACTGCGGTGACATGGCCTGTCATATCATGGTCCCATTCTACAGGATATTGCCCATCGACTTTCCTGATTCGGCCGAGTGTAGCGTAAGCAATGTGTGGAAGGACATGTGGGCTGAGGGAAATTATATTCGATAGTTGTCCGCCCTCTTCGATCATTCATCTGAATTATCCGAGGAAGGATGGAAAAGGAAATATTAAAGATCTCCTGTCCTGGCATGACGGAGGCCTCTTGCCCGAACGTCCGGATGAATCTATTGCCCGGGGAAGCGTTCGGCAGCTGGGATGGTGGCGTTTTGTTTATTGGCACGAAAGGAAAGCTCTTATGCGATCGTTATGGCGCCAATCCAAGACTGCTTCCTACCCGACTGATGAAAGAAAAAGAAATGCCCAAGCCAACGATCAAAAGAGAGTGCCCGGAGGCCTGCTATATACAATGGGTGAATGCTTGCATTGCCGGTTATGGGAAGGGTGAAACAAGCTCTCCGTTTGAATATGCGGGTCCTTTCACCGAAAGTATCTTAATGGGCAACCCGGCAATAAGAAGCTGGATGATGCTCAATCCCACACGCAAAGGATGGGAGGATATAATATCTCGGCAGAAAGAAATTATTGTGGGACGCGAAGAACATGAAGATTACAAACTTTGATGAAGCCAATCAATTTGTAAAAGGGAGTACAGGGATAGCTGGCAATCAACGCTATGATCTTTCGTCCAAAGAAGCTAACAGCTAATGGCTAACAGCTTACTTCAAATAACTTCTCAGCATCCAGGCCATTTCTCGTGTTGCTTAAGGAGCCCGGTAACGAAGTCACTGCTGCCAATATCTTTGTATTTATCGTCAAAATCGCGCTGATCAGCTTTCTTAGTCCATGTGATCACAATCTCGTGATCGGAAATTAGGTTAGCCAGTTGCGATGTCTGCTCAACGGGAGGTTGAGGCTCGATCCAGGCGTTGGCCAGCTTCACAACAATTTCTTTCAATCTTCCCTCGAGCAAAATGGCCAATGGTGCGAATGCGTTCTGCGATCTCGTCGATCATTTCTGCCAGTTCACCATAACTGCGCTTCGTACAGTTTATGAAACTCCATGAAGCTGGGCCCTCTACGCTCCAGTGATAGTTCCTCGTTTTGTTATAAAGAATATGTTCGCTCGGCCAATAACCGATTGAGGGCGGCGGCCACTGCTTGCCGGTTCTTCTCCTCCGTAATGCCAATATTTACTTTCATATGAAGTTTCTTTTAGGCAAAATTTAGATGAATCTGGGACAATACTGCTGGTGCCCTGCGATCGGTTAGTAAAGTGTCTCCACTTTGAAATAGGAGGCATGAGATGGGGCCGCAGAGAGCCGCAGTGAAGAGCGAGAGAGCCACAGAGAAAGCTCTCTCTGTGGCTCTCCTTGTACGTAATATTCTGCGGCTCTCTGTGGTTATGTATTTACACATCAGTGCAAGTCGCTGAATTTCAAACTGGAGAGCACTACCGATCGGTTTGATCGATTATTAACAATCTTGTAGAAGCTATCTAATCAATCAACTTACAAAGCGTTCAAGCAACTCGTTTTTTTGTGAACATCTTTGTCGCTTTCAAAACACTTGCTGAATTCCTCCAGCAGTTGATGAATTACTTTCTTGTTGGATTGAGGTTTGAAATAAGTTGCCGACAGGTGGAACGCGATACCCGTTTGAAATAACTTGTCTACATCCTGATGGGTGAACACCTGGCCGGAGGTAGGATCAATAAAGAATTCGATCTTATGAAAAGGATTGGGGAGATTCTCTTCGGAATAACCGGGTTTGAAATAGGCAACTATAAATTGCCGCGGGAATGCTGATTGCCTTGACGAGGAATGTCCAACAAGCTCGCACAACATCAGGTAAAGAATACCGTTGCTTATCTGGTTGCCCCTTTTTGCCTCGAGGGTTTTGTGCAATAAAAATTCATTGGGCTCCTTATAGTTGGTCTCATTGCCTTTTAATCCATAGTAACTGTACAGGATGCTTGTAACAATATTGATCTGCTCAAGTGGCGTGAGATAGTTATTGAGCTCGAGCCAAATATTGCGGCGAATCTTTTTCGATTTCCTGCTTAATTGAAGTGTCTGACAGATCGGGATATTGAAACTTGCAGGTCAACAGGGGCGCCCTGCATCAGGTCATGATGTCCTGATAAACTCCATTGGCGAAAATCTTCGGTGAGATCGCGATAGTGGAGACGATGGATCAGCAATTCAATGCGTTCCTGCGTTTGCTCGTCGGGGAGTAGTTTCCCAAAGATGTTCCAGGTTGGGAATAATAGGCTTGCCGTAGTCAACGATCTTCTGTGACACGGCATCAAATACCTCCTGATCAGGATCATCGATCAAATGAAGCAGGGCCGAAATTTCTTTGTTTGTTTCCATGGTGGTGATTCCAGCACAATTTAGGACGGTGGTGGTCAAACAAAATAATTAAACTTTTCCACAGATGGTAATGATATCCCCAACGAATTCTATGAAAACACCTATCCCGATACAAATGATCTGAGAGACACCAGCCGAATGTCAACGCCTCCCTCTTTCTCTTTTTCACTCCTTTAACCTCTTAGCTGAGCAAGCACCATCCAATCCCACGGCCGCGGTTCCTTCAGCCATGCCGGCGGTTTTCTGAATTCTGTTTGCCAGTTGTATTCAATCTTCTTACAATGGTGTATGAAAAATCCTTCGTTAGCCAAAAGCAATGATAATTCATCGCGTAGATAATGTTTGGTAGCAACACTGCTCTATTTCCTGCATTGCCCTGTTGGATGTTTTTGTAACGCTTTATTGCTTGTTTTCCGCTAAGTTTTTCATTGAACAGGTCGCGATCAATCTTCCATTTGTTTTGTATGATCCTTGTCAGCAACCATGATTCAAGCGAAGGAACAACCAAAACGAGATAACCGTTTTTGTTCAGGCATCGCGAAATATTATGAAAGAAAACATTTCGCTTTTTCAATAAATCCGTGAGGATGGCGTTGATACAAATAACCACATCTGTTTTTGGAAGCTTGATCCCATTTCGTGACAGATCCAGTCGCTGGTATTCTACATTTGCGAGATGGGGATGGATCTTTTTGCAATTGTCAAATTCTTTTGCTGATATATCTGTTGCGATCACTGTTTTAAACAATGGTGATAACAATGGCAGCCATTTACCAACCGCACAACCCGCGTCCAGAACGGTTTTGGAGGTGGATGATGTTTTTCTTATGGCTGACCTGATGATGCCTTTTAAGTCATTTTGTAAGACATCAAAGATCTCTTCGCTAGTACCTGGGAGCCTATTTTTCTCCCAATATTTCCTGTCCATGTGAATAAAATTTTTGCACAAAATTAAAGTTTGGAATGTTTTCTGCTGGCAAATGTTCGCCAGCCAAACTTACGATAGAACTCATTACAAAGCCATCCGCCCGAGCATTACCACCCCTTTATCGTTCACACTTAAACTCCTACGTGTATGAAACAGCTTAGTCGCCTATGCCTTATACTGGGCATACTTATGATTCCTGTTGTCATCTTTTATTCCTGTAAAAAAGAAAAGTCTGACTCCAGTATTCCCGAAGGACAGCAAAGGGTAAGAATAAGGCTTTCGGACAATCCCGTAAACTTCGATGCCGTTTATGTAGACATTCAAAAGTGATCGTCCAGGTTATCCCTGACAGTTGTCGGGGCAGGGAGACCGCAATGGCAACGATTGTTTTGATGATGCTGATGAAATTCGTTGTTCTGTCTGGGACACTCTCGATATCCGACCGGGAGTGTACAACCTGCTTGATCTTTCCAACGGTGCAGATACTTTATTGGCTACCGGACTTACTCTGAATGGCCGGATCAACAAAATCAAACTGGCGCGGGCACCAGCAACTCAGTGGTGATCGACAGTGTTTCTTATCCATTAACGCTTTGGAACAACGATCATACCGTGACCATTCAAGTGAAGGGACATGATATTGTCGAGATCACACCAGATGATCTGCAGATTCCGGCTTGACTTTGATGCCGGCGCTTCCATTGTCAGGATCAGCAACAATCACTTTGTTTTGAAACCAAGATTGAGGATTTGGGTGCCGGCCCAGACAGCTACTATCGCAGGAAAGGTATTCCCTGAGAGAGCTCATGCGATCGTGGCTGCGATTGTTAATGGGGATACATTGGTGGCCATTCCGAATCATGATGACGGCAGATTCAAAATAAGAGGATTGATAGGGACAAGCGCAGATATATTCATTAACGCGACAGCCAACGGCTACCAGGATACAACGATTGTGAATGTTCCATTGCATAGAGGTGGAGAAACTGATATAGGTACCGCAACAACTACATCAGATAATTTCTTGCCCTCTTGAAAACTGACAGCCCTCGGCCCTGCTTCACTGGACGGAAGCAGGGCTTTTTATTGAAAATTGAGTATTGAGCATTGAATATTGAGAATTCTTATCTCTTCTTCCTTGCAGCCGGTTTCTTCGTTGGCTTTGTCTTACCTACGGGTTTTTCGGCCTTCTTTGCCGCTTCTTTCTTTTCTTGCCAAAAAAGCATTTGAATTTGTTCCTCGATCCATTTCTTCACCTCTTCGATAGTCAGCTTTTTTCAGCTCATCCGCATATATTTTGTCTCGTCAGCTTACGCGGGATCTTGACGAGCTTCTTTCAAATTTAACCAGGGACCCCATCTTGCATTCTCGACCGAGATCTTTTCTATCGCGGCCAATGGTGAATATAGCGATTAGCTTCCCTTACCTTGGCGGCTATCAACTCATCAATGTCTGATTGTGGCAAGTCATCGAAATTATAGCGCTTTTAGAGCAATACGTAACTGAACGAAGTAC
>ERZ1370068.4094-contig-3186_pt1 | contig 29414 bp, 40 predicted proteins | sample MGYA00561227_ERZ1370068 | MGnify/ENA primary metagenome ERZ1370068 (study PRJEB38410, sample SAMEA6850437) | metagenome | study: Metagenomic assessment of the ecological functions of the soil: analysis of the soil microbiota associated with the...
AGTTACGTACATTGCTTCGAAAACAGCGTCTTTGGCCGTCATGAAGGCCATGAATGGCCAGACGATTGCGCTGTTCGCTGTTGATATCGCCCAGGTGTGTCCATGCAATATCGGGGAGCACGGTCGAGCCGCGCGAATTTCGGTCGGCGCAAGTCCGCAGAAAAGCGTGGCGAAGCGCCGGACCGGATCTTGCACCCGCCAAATGGGCGAACATATGCAAGCAGCGCCGATCGTGACGCCTGCTCGCCAGGAACCGGGGACCCAGAGATGGAGCCGCGTGTCTCTGCCAAACGTGCATTGATAATGGTTTCGGTCGAACCGGATCGAGCAGGCGCATGTTGGCCACTGCGTTGAGCGCAGTGCCCCCCAGTCAAAACGAGCCGGTCGCTGCCGGTTTGGCGTATCAGGTGAATGACGATTACGAAACAACACGTCCTCGAACACCATCTGAGTGGCCGCCGCCTTGTCGAGGCGCTCCTTTGGTGTTCGGCGTGTTGTTCTTCTCGATGTCGAGAACGGCAATCAGGATCCCACATATCCCGAAATTCAATCGGTCTGCCCAAATGCGAATGAGCTCCGACGTACGGATTGCGTGGACAAGATCGTGGTGCCAGTTTGCCAACGACCGGTTGAGATAGACCCGCCCTTCGGGCTCCAGAAAAACATCCTGCGGAGCGACAGGTAGAAGGGATTTGTCGCCTATCCAGGTTGCCGAAGCCAGCCGCTCCCATATAACGGCCTTCAACTCGTGGCCATGTCCAAACTACCTTGTGGCGCTGATTACGCCATAGAATATGCCTATGACCAAAGACGCTGCGATTGCACCGCAAAGCCAGCGCATTGTGCCGTGCTCGGCCACGTAGAGGGAGATCGCACCGAGATCGCCCACCCATCGAGAACGGCGATCATGACCGGTGACTTGCTGCGGGCGAACGGCGAGACGCTGAAGGAAAACCAAGCGTGATTCCGTGATGGGGAATCCTGATGATCGGCACAGGTCCCTTTGGCACCAAGCTGCCGCCCCAGCTCATCGGCGGTACAAATTGCGCGACTCAGGTCGAACGCTGGATTGGGGGCTCAGGCAGCCATTTCAGTGGGATGGGAAACTCTTCAAACCCGCTGCGGGATCAGTGTGGCCCAGAATGCGGCATAGTCAAAGGTGCCGAGCCAGGCAGCGATGCCAAACCGTTCCAATGCCGAGGCGATCGGCGGTTTTGATGAGAGCGTCGATTGTGTGTGGTGAGTGGATATTCGGTGGAATGCTTGCTGCCTGAGAATCGCTCTTCTCCTCATGATGCAGATGAGTCGCGGCCTGTGCTGGGCTGACACTGACGAGCTACCCTGAATTGTGCAGGCCGCCACAGGAGATACCGGCGAGATAAACTGGTCGCGCCGCGTTCCAAATCCGCGCGCACCGCGCCGAGGCGCTCCGCTGCAAACCTACTAGTGTCGATACGCGTGCTTATGGCGTAATAACGCGCGCAAGCGGTAACACAGCGAAACATCGCCTCACTGAGTCGAGGGTGACGAGGCTTAGCTGCTGGCATCTGCCGCGAACCCTTTGATCTGGCCTCGGCGAGAACGGAGGACGCTCGCCGCCTGCGAGACGGATCTGACTCGCGCATGCGCACGGCCGAGACACCCGCACCGTAAGTCGCCGGGACGCCCTCCCCTGGCGCGCCACCCCTGGTCACCCCGCCGTAAATCTGCCATTTGCCCCCGGAGCACGCGCTTTCTTGTAAATTCCTCACGTTCCAGCTCTCTGCGCTCCCTATCCTTCAACAAGGTATCCCCAGCGTCAACGGGTGGCCGGCGAAAGGAAACGACTGGCGAAGTCTTTGCGGAGACCGTTGCAGGAGGTCACTTTTCATCAACAGGCGCTGTCGATCGCGTGTGCATCTTAAGGCGAGATCCTCCACCACCGCGAGAGTCGAGCCGGCCGTCGACGGAGTGGATTTGAACCGACGCCCACCGGGGGAGCCTCCACACCTCCGGCGGCGCACGGACTGTTCTGTGCAAGCGCATGGACAAGCATCGACGGCTGCGCGCCTGGGCCTGATCTGCCGCACGGCGTGTCACGATGCACGTCCGCTCCGGAGGTGAAATGATACAGCCCAATATTATGGCATTATGCCTCCGGGATCGAATCGATCGAGCCCACGTCGGGTTGTGTTGCCACGAACACCGTGAACCGCGACGGGGACCTGCGCTGCGAACATCTCTTCGTGTCCCCCGATCATCTATTTTTCGAACACAGCGAATGTAGATAGCCTGACGTCTTCGGCGAAGCGAACGCCCGCCACCGAGAGCTGATTTTAGCCCAGTCAACCGAAAGCTCGCCCAATTATAGAACGCCACATAGGTGTTAAAGACACTTTCAGTGCATCGAATCAAAACGGGATGCCCAATTGTTCTCACCAGCAGTAAGGTGTCCATAATGCCATTCAGTATCAGGATTTCCCGCAGGCAAGAACTGGCCGCGAAGCCAATCCGCACCTTTGGTGCGGTGTTTGAGATAGAAAAATATGTAATAATGCAACATACGGTAATAGAAACCGCTTGGTTACGGATTGATCTGAGATGGTCCCTGTAGCGGCTTGCTTCACCAACCATGAGACCACCGGAGACAGATGCGGCTGTCTACCATTACGGTAAATTTCTCAAATCATCAGCGTTGTATATCGAAGCGAAAGCAGGTGTACCTTCCGGGAGACAACGTCCACGTTACTACTGAGTCATTTGCGTCAGATCCTGTATCCATTCCTTTGTTGTAAAGTGCTCATCATACAGGACGAGACCACGATCCTGATCTATCGCAGAGACCGGTGAGGTCAACCGACAACGTTTCCCGAACAAGAATCGGTGAAAGAGCTGCCAAGAGAGCGCGTGGCAATTCCACCGCGGGACCAAGAACAGTTAGCACCAGGAGGAATCCCGGCTTGAGATCGTCACCATGGTCCTCCACTTCAGCGGTATGTGTGCACGGACCGTCATTTTCGCGTAATGTCGCAGGAGCCCTCGGGCGAGGATGAGCATGAGTTCGTGAAAGCACAGGATGCTGAGGCAGCGCGACAGTCTCACTCAGCCTTCGTCCGGCGCTTCCCACGACTTCTTTGGCGGCATGCCGATGGCATCACTTCACGGTACCGACATCGAAACGTGCTCAACGAATCCTGGACCGTACTCGTCAATGATGCATGCAAGGGTATCGGGCGCGCGTCATGATGAAGATTGTGTCCCCCATCCAACCAGATAGTACGCGCTCCATTGGCAACTTGCACGAAGCCGTCCACATCAGACCTCCGTAAGGATTCGTTGCTGCTGCCATAGACGAGAGTCATGGCGAGCTTAATGCTCCGCAGCATTTCAACATAACTCCCTCCCGCGAAGCCGCCCGTGCCGCTGTACCCACGCCCGCGCGCGTGCGAAGGCGCATCCCAGCACCATCGAACGCCGCCAAGGTAGGGTTCGGTCAGGCGTGCAGCCATAGCTCGCGCCCGATTGGGTGTCAGCCGGGGATTGGCGACGGAGCGCTTGCTCGGCAGCTACTCATTCGGAAACACGATGTGCGGTGCCCAGTTGGACAGGGCGTCGAGATGCACGCGTAGTCGATCAATCGAACTTTCGTTTTCCCGGATGCTGGCGGCGGTTCGATGAACGAGGGAGTGCGCCCGTTCAGGGTAAGCTGCCGCGTACGCAGCGGCCATCGCTGCGCCCATCGTGAGTGGCCCACAAGGATGAACGGGGACGCGAATCGTGACCCGATTGCAAACAAGATTCAGTTGCTAGAAAATCCATGAATTGTGGTGGAGGCCGCTGGCGATATATGCGCGGAACGACTACCAGGGCAGCAGATCCATGCCACTACGCGATATCCGCGGGCAGCGAGTGGTCGGGCGACGGCATCCCATGCAGCGCCATGATCAAGGCATTATCCATGCATAATTAGTATGGCGGGCGCACCGCACGATCCCCACACACACCAGGCAAGTTGCAAGGCCACGCACTTCGACCATCTCTTCTTGCATGCGCGGTAGCGGGCGTCGCGCATTGAAACCGGGAGGGTCTGCAACGAGGTCGTCCGGCAACTCGTATCCGAAGCTGTTCGCCAGCGCCGTGGTCTCCGGAGATAGCCGCATTGGCAGTCGAATCGTCCTCCTCACGCGTCCGCAAGATCTCCCTCGATTTCATGATGGTTGTGGAAGTTCACATCCCCAATCGGTGCTGACTGCTTTGTAACCCCGTCGGTCATCCGCACTCCTTCGTACGGGCGCGCATTACAGCTGGGTCAAAGGAGCCCAAGGAATTGGCATACCCGGCGCATAGTCTCCTCCGGATAGCGCACACGAGCTGTTCGTAGCAGACCGAAAGCTTCTCGATCGTCACCACGCTACGAAAAACGAAGTGTGTTGGCATTACTTGAAACCCATGCGCGCTCAGCTATGGTACGGGTCGAGATCCGACTGGAGCCAATAGCTTGTCAAAACGCATGCGAACAAACAGATCTTCGATAACCGGATATGGGTGCCGAATGAGGTGTGAATGCCCACGTACTTTGCACCTTCGAACATCATTTCGCACGCTGGAGCGCACCAAAGTCGCTCGCCGCATAAGTTGGTGACTTGTCGATTAGCTTCTGAGGCGCAGACTTCCCCCGCAAGAACTCGTAGATCGATTGAAGACTGCATCCTCTTCTTTGAGCCAGCGTCGGACTCTCGCTTGCTCTCGGCGGCATCCAACCCGGCGAGTTCCCATCAAGGCGCGCTGCAACCCTCGGTAAGATAGCTGTTTCAAGCTTTCCGAGCCTCTCCTTTCATCCCCTGAATGGCAAGAGATGCAACTCGAGGTGAGAAAAGCTCTGATGCCCCGCCAACATACCCGAAGAAGGGTCGATCCCGAGCGCGGACTGCACAAGATGAAGCGGTAGGCCCCGGCGTCTTTCGCAGGATTGGGGACTCTTCTGACCGTTGCGCGGAGATGATTTCTATCGGCGAGACACAGTCGATCAGGGCCGACGGTTCAGAGTGCGTCCGGTCACGTCCGGCATGCATCCGCGCCGGAACTGGACAACCAGGTAATCACTCTGCGAGCAATATCAGAGCTTTCGGACGCTCGTAGAGCTCGCGTGGATAGAGCATTTGATCCCCAATGAGCGTTTCGCCGTTTAACACCTCCACGCGCGCCATCAGCGAATCCATTCCCAAATCGAGTGAGATTTGCCGAGCGCCCATCGGTCCTGGCAGAAAGTATTTGCCGCTAAGGGTTTGAAAACCAGCCTGGCGGACCAGCTCAACAATAGCGTCTCGGCGCTGCCGGCGCGTCATCGGTTCGGCACCTGATGGAAGGAAAGCGCGAGTCACGTCGCCGATCGGCTCCGATTCCGTGGCCAACAGTTCACCAAGAAGCGCTGGAACTTCGCGGCCAAGCCGAGGAGCGTCCTTTACCTTGGTCCAATTCATGGATATCGCGGTGACCCGCGCCACGTCACATTAATCGCTGCCGAGAACTCGGAGCGCGACATGTGGAGCAATCGAACGGCTTCCCGCCGCATTCCACTGGCTGGTTCGAACCTCGCTGACGGTCTGGCTATTCTACATTGGTCCACGTGCCCCAATTGACGCAGACCGCTGAGCGACCGCCTTCCTCGGCGGTACCAGTGCAAGTAAGCGCTCAAGGAACGCATTCGCTGCCGCATAGTTGGCCTGTCCTGCAGGACCTGAGCACCGACGCCGCCGACCCAAATAGCACGAAGTGGTCCAAGGCAACGTCTAACGTTGAGATGTAAATTCCATGCGCCCTGTACTTTGGGCCGAAACACCCTCTCGAAACGGGGCCAACTCTGATTGCAATAATCGCATCATCGAGCGTTCCAGCAGTGATGCATAATGCCGCGGGAGCGGCGCGAACTCACGGATAACGGCTTGAACCGACGCTTCATACCGGCGACGTGTCTAAAAGCGGATTTCGATCTGCGCTCCAGCCATCTCGAAGCTCGCGCACGACACCGCGAGCCTCCTCACCAAGTGACGTGCGCCCGAAGAACCAAGTGGCGACTTCCGCGTTCGTCATCCATTAGCAATACGGAGGCCAATGCCTCCCAGTCCACCCGTAATCAGATACGTTGCGTCGCCATGAAAGACGATCGGCACCTGGCAGGAACGATAACATGCTGCTCACGCACGAGCCGCGCCACATAACGCGTTTCTGCGGAATGCGATTTCTCGTTCAATATCCGTGCCGGTGAGGACAGTGGTTGCGATTGATACCGCATCGTGCTCCTCGGCCGGGATTCGTCGATTAGGCCGCCCCACAGATCTGATGTCATGAGCAGCACCGTCCGAGGCCCCAGAGGCGCTGATCTGATCGCAACCGGATCGCAATCGTGAACAGCCTGCGCTTTCGCGCGTAATAACCATAGACGCGGCGGCGGCGGTCCACCCTCGGCCAGCGAGTACTTGAGTGTGTGAAGCACGGCGGTTCCGTCACGCGTGCACGCTCGTCCGAGCTCACCTGCCGTGATTGCCTCGGTGAAGCGATGTACCCGCTCCCGAGATAAATAATGCCTTGAAGTGGCGGAAGATGGCGATCGCGTATCGTGTCCAGCGTGCGATCAATCTCGGCGTGGTCGAAATTGCGCCAGAAATGCATGGAGCTGCCCGCAAATAACGCCTGTGCGACAGGAATACGCAGACACTACCGCCTTTTGCTAGCCTGCCCGAAAGTGACCGGAACGAGTGCAATTTGATACCTGCTACAATAAGCAACCACGTCCCGGGTTTCATGCCCTCTTGGAGCTGGACGGCGGCTTTCCAAGGAAAGATCAGCTTTGTGGTCGGAACGCAACATTGTAAAGGAGTTCGGCGCTAGACATCGTATCAGCGACGCGCTCCTTCCGGCCTGGTGAGCGCGGTGCCGAGCGCGCGAGCAAAGTAGTGAGCCGCCCGCATCATAAATCGACACATCAACCATAACGCGATTCACACACCCCGTGCGGCCCTGAAGTTCGACTGCATGCGCGAGGCCGATACGCCGGGCGCACGCCAAACCGATGCTCACGCAGTTCGGTGACCCGGTAGGTGTTGTTAGTCTTGCGCTCGTCTTCGGTGAGGTAGCGGCAAACAGTTGAATAGCACCATCAAGAAGCGCCGGGTCGAACACGCATGGATGCCTTTTTGCGGTAGTTGCCGCAATCTCGCCGACAGCTTCCGGAGGCACCCACCCATAAGCGTTTCAGCGAGCGGCAGTGACTGCCATGGGCGTCGAGGCCGACGTGCTTCGAGGTCCGCATAAAAACGCCGCGCCAGAGAGTTCTGTACTGCATCGTCTTATCAATTCGGCCCGGATCCAGGCTGTCCTGAGGCGGCGCGCCAGTGTAGACCATTCAGGGTCGCAGTAGCATGAAGCGACCATGGAGCATCGTTCTCAATCGTCTTAGAAACGACGCGAACGGTTCGGCGCCCTTGTTTTGCCGGAGATAGCCGATCGTCTGAACGACTTGCGGCACACTAGGGACGAGAGACTGATGCACGGTCAGCGATCTGATCGAGAGCGGTTCTGCCAGCTGACGGTGGCGGTGGCGCGAGTGAATTTTCGCTAAGGCGGTAAGTGGGGAAAGCGACTTTTGGTTAAAGCTGCACAATGCTCGAGGGCCGAACTGATCTAATCGTCAGTCTGAAGAGCGTTTCCGCAACGCCTGCATGGGATCCGATCCTGGAGCAGCGGATGCCCACCGATGGTTCGGCGCGCTCGATGAGGCGATACTATTCGCCATCCGCCGCCCCCCTCCAGCCAGTAGCGCCGCCGCTCAAACGGATAGGTCGGCAGCGGCACTCCGGCGCGCAGTCCAAAGGCCCGAAGAATGCGCTCCCACTCCACCGGCTGCCCATGCGCGTACAAGCCGCCAAGCGCGCGTCAGGATCGAGGAGACCTCGTACGCGCTCCTTGCGCAACGCAGCCCACAATCGCGCACGCCCTTGCGCTCCTTCCGACAAGCCCTCCTGCACCAGCGCCGACAGAACACCCCTGCGGACCAAGCTCCAAAAACCGCTCGATGCCGGCTCGCTCCAGCGTTTGAACCGCTTGATAAAACCGCACCGTCCGGCGCGCGTGCAGCACCCAGTACTCCGCTGCCGTCAGCTCGTCCGCAGTGGCCAGCACGCCGGTCACATTCGAGGATGATCGGCACCGTCGGCGGTCGCAACTGCAGTTCACGCACCACGCGACCGAACGGCTCCAGCATCTCCTCCATGCGCCGCGAGTGAAACGCGTGACTGACCCGCAGTCGCGACACCCGTCGACCTTGCGCCTCGAACTGCCGGCCCACCGCCAGCACCGCGTCCTCCTCCCCCGACACCACCACCGCCTGCGGACCATTGACCGCCGCCACGTCGATGCAGCCCGCGTACTGCTCAACCAGCGGCGAAAGCTCCGCTTCGCTGGCGGAAAGCGCCAGCATCGCTCCCCCGCCGGCAGCCCCTGCATCAGCCGCCCGCGCGCGGCCACCAACTTGCTCGCATCCGCCAGCGACATCACCCCGCCACGTGCGCCGCGCTGATCTCCCCGATCGAATGACCCACAAGCATGTCCGGCCGAATGCCCCACGAGCTCAGCAGCCGGTACAGCGCCACTTCCAGCGCAAACAGCGCCGGTTGCGCAAACTCTCGTCCGATCGAGCAGCGCGGCCATCCTCGCTGTGCTCCTCCGCCCACAACAATCTCCTGCAGCGGGCGCGCGAGCTCCCTGCAAAGGCGCTGAACACGGCATCGAGCGCTTCGCGAAAGACTGCAAATCTCCCGTACAGCTCCTTGCCCATTCGAGGCCGCTGGCTGCCCTGTCCAGTGAACAGCACCGCCAGCTTGCCCCACCACTCCCGGCGCGACCCATAACGGCTTGTGCACAGGGCTCCCCCGCCGCCAGCGCCTGCAGCGCTGGCAACAGCGCCGCACGCCTGCCGCGCAATCACCAACCGCGCGCTGCTCAAACTGCGTGCGCGTCGTCGCCAGCGAATGCGCTACGCTCTCCCAGCGCCAGCTCAGGGCTCGCTTCCAGGTGCCCCGCAAGCCGCGCGCGCCTGCGCCGCCAGCGCGCTCTCGCTCTTGCCAGACAGCACAAACGGCAGCGCTCCAGCACTCAGCGCCAGCCACACGCCGCCCGCTTCGCTCCCCGCCGCAGCACCGTCTGCAGGCTCGCGCCGGTCCCGCCTCTTCCAAAATGACGTGCGCGTTGGTCCCGCTCACACCAAACGACGACACCCCCGCACGCCGCAGATGCCCGTTGCGCGCCACGGCCGAGCCTCGCTCAACAGCCGCACCGTCCCACTCGACCAGTCGACGTGCGGCGACGGCCTCCTCCGCGTGCAGCGTCTTCGGCAGAACCCCGTGCCCCAGCGCAAGCACCATCTTGATGATGCCCGCCACCCCGCCGCCGCCTGCGTATGACCGAGGTTCGACTTGATCGAGCCCAGCCACAGCGGTTGCTCCGCCAACCGATCCTGGCCGTAGGTCGCAATCAGCGCCTGCGCCTCGATCGGATCCCCAGCGTCGTCCCCGTCCCGTGCGCCTCAACCACGTCAATCTCGGAGGCAGACAGCTTCGCGTTGTGCAGCGCCTGCACGGATCACCTGCTGCTGCGAGGGACCGTTGGGCGCCGTCAGGCCCTGGCTCCTGCCGTCCTGATTGACCGCCGAACCGCGCACCAGCGCCAGCACCGAATGGCCGTTGCGCCGGGCATCCGGACAGACGCTCCAGCACCAGCATCCCAACGCCTTCGCTCCAGCCCGCGCCGTCCGCGCGCGCCGAGAACGCCTTGCAGCGCCCATCGCGCGAAAGCGCCACGCTGCCGGCTGAACTCGATGAAAGCGACCGGCGTCGACATCACCGTCACGCCGCCGGCCAGCGCCAGCGCGCATTCGCCCTGCCGAAGCGCCTGGCACGCCAGATGCACCGCCACCAGCGACGACGAGCACGCCGTGTCGACGCGTGATCGCAGGACCCTGCAGACCCAGCGTGTAGGCGATGCGGCCCGACGCAACGCTCGGCGCGCTGCCGGTGCCGAGATAGCCCTCGAGTCCCCGCAGGCGCGCGCAGCACGCGCGCGCCATAGTCGCTGTACAATCGACCCCGACGAACACGCCGGTGGGGCTGCCCTGCAGCGACGCCGGCGTCGATCCCCGCACGCTCCAGCGCCTCCCACGACGTCTCCAGCAGCAGCCGCTGCTGCGGGTCGATCGCCAGCGCCTCGCGCGCGCTGATGCCGAAAAACCCGCGTCGAACTCCGCCGCCCGATGCAAAAATCCGCCCGAGACGCGTGTATGTCTTGCCCTGCGCGTCGGGATCAGGGTCGTACAGCGCCTCAACATCCCAGCCGCGATCGGCCGGGAACCCGAGATCGCGTCACCTCCTCGCTTGCAGCAAATCCCACAGCGCTTCCGGCGTATCCGCACCCCAGGATAACGGCAGCTCATCCCCACGATCGCGACGGCTTCCGACGCCGCCGTCGCTGCGTCGATGGCCGCCCTTCGCTCCACCCGAGAACAAGACTGCCGACCCAGCTCCAGCTTCTCCAGCAGCAGCCGCGCATCGCCCGCGGCGTCGGATAGTCGAAGGCCAGCGTCGTCGGCAGCTTGCTCCCCACCCGCGCCGACAGCCGGTTGCGCAGCTCCACCGCCATCAACGAGATCCAGACCAAGCTCCTTCAGCGGCACATCCGCCGGCACCGACGACGCCCCGGGCAACGCCAGCACCGCCGCAATGTCCTCCTGCGCCAGCTCCACCAGCGCCTTCAGCCGCTCCGCATCGCTCGCCAGCGCCGCCAGCCGCGCCCGCAATGCGCTCGTCGTCTGCCGCTCGCCGCCGATGCACGCTGCAACCCGCCACGCAGCAACAGCGCGGTACAGCGCCGGCACCTCCGCGCCGCCGAGCTGCCGTTGCATCACACCCACGTCCAGACGCAGCGGGATGAGCACCGCCTCCGCCCGCGACAGCGCCGCATCCAGAAGCTCAAGCGCCAAGCTCGAGCGACAGCGGCAGCACACCTTGCCGCCGCATCCGCATCAGCTCCGCCTTGCCAAGGTGCGCCGTCATTCCCGCACCGCGCGGCTCCCAGAAGCCCCACATCAGGCTCATCCCGGCAAGACCACGATGCCGACGCTCCGCCGCCAGCGCGTCCAGGAACACGCTCGCCGCCGCGTAGTTCGCCTGCCCCGCACCGCCAAGCCCCGCAGCCGACGAGAACAGCACGAACGCCGCCAGGTCCTGCTCCGCCGTCAGCTCGTGCAGGTGATACGCACCATCGAGCTTCGGTCGCAGCACACGCTCCAGCCGCTCCCCGTCAGCGCCGAAACAATCCCGTCGTCCAGCACCCCGCCAGGTGAAACACACCCGTCAACCGCCGCTCCGCCGGAATGCCGCTCAATACCGAGCGCACCGACGTCCCGATCCGATACGTCGCAGCTCACCACCTGCACCGTCTGCGCACCCAGCGCCTGCAGTGCCGCCACCAACTCCGCCGCGCCCGGCGTCTCCAGCCCGCGACGTGACGTCAGAAGCAGGTGGCGCACGCCGTGACGATCGACCAGGTGCCGCGCCAGCTCCCGACCCAGCTCGCCCGCGCCGCCCGTGATCAGCACCGTCCCCGTCGGCTCCAGCCGCCGCGGCAGCTGCACCACTTGCTTGCCAACGTGCCGCCCATTCGCCATGTCGCTTCAGTGCGGCGGATACGTGACGCAAATCGTAGGCCGCGAGCGGCAATGGCTTCGAGAACCCCGAGCTCGAACAGCCTCAGCAACTCTGCTTCAGCAGCCGCTTGAATCCTCTTCCGGGCTTCTCGTCTGCAAGAGCGATCAATTCAAAAGGCATGTAACTGCGACGCCGCGGTGCTTCGCGGCTAGCTTGCCTTGATCCCGCAGGTCGGTCAGATCCCATCTCCAGAAAGCGACCGCCGCGCGGCAGAAGCCGCAGCGACGCATCCACAAACTCACCCGTCAGCGAGTTGAGGACGACATCCACTCCCTCGCCATCCGTTGCCGACAGCAATGTCCGTCTCGAAGCTCAGCGTCGCGCGAACTCGCGATGTGCCTCGCATCCAATCCCATCCCTTCCAGCACCGGCCACTTGCCTGCGCTCGCCGTGCCATACACCTCGGCGCCGAAGTGCCGGCAGAGCTGCACCGCGGCCATCCCCACGCCGCCCGCCGCCGCGTGCACCAGCACCCGCTCGCCCGCCTTGAACTTGCGCGAGATCTCTGCAGCGCCGTACAACGCCGTCATGATAGCACCGTTGGAACTGTCGCTGCCTGCTTTCGAAGGACAGCCCTGCCGGGATCTCGTACGATGAAGCGCTCGTCGGTAATAGCCCTCGTACCAAGCAACCGCTGCCCAAGCCGAGCACTCGGTCTCCAATTGCGAACCGAAGTCACACCTTCGCCGAGTGCCTCAACCTCTCCGGCAACTCGGCCCGCTGCCTGAGTGAGCGCCTCAAATCATTCCAAGCGCGCTCCAGCACATCGCGGAAGTTCATCCCGGCCGCACGCACGCTGACCCGCACTTGACTCGGCGCCAGCGGCTCCGACAGCAGCTCCGGCGCCGCCACCAGGCTCACTCCGTCGAGCCGACCGGGATGCGGTGATCGCAACTCCGGTAGTCCTCCGCTCGCTGTCAGGCGCCCGAAAGTGCACCCGTCCCCGACCCCGCACGCACCAGCCGCGGCGCCACCACCGAGCCGTGCCGCAGCGCCAGCTCCGGCTCCGCTGCCGTCGACAACAGCTTCGCCAGCAAAGCCGCCTCTGCGGGAGGCGCGTCCACGTCCAGCAGCTGCAGCTGCCGATCCGGGTGTTCCGCCCGCGCGCTCCGCACCAGGCCCCACAGCGGCGCTCGCGACAGCCCGGCCACTCCTTCCTCAGGCCCCGTGGCTACCGCGCCGCTCGTCAGCCACGCCACCGACGTCTCGTTCAGGCGAGCGTCGCTCAGGATGAACTGCAACTCGCTCAGCGCACGTTCGGCGCCAGCGTGCGTGGCGGCAAGAACCGTCCCCCACTGACCCGGCTCCGCCAAATGGTCGAATACCACCCGCGCCGGTACGCGCCCCTGCCCTCGTCGAGGCGCGCCACGACGGCCGCGACGCTGTCCACCCAGTCGAGGCCCAACCTCTTCGCCAGCTGACCGTCGCCACCGACAATCAGGGTGGAGTCGCTTCCGGCCCGGCCGCGCTCAACGCCACCGGACGCCAGTCCAGGCGGTACAGGTGCTGCGCCTCGCTGCGCGCCGCCTCTCGGATTTGCGCTTCGCTCGCTTCCCGCAGCCGCAGCCCGCCAACCCGCGCCACCGCCCGCCCGCTGCCATCGGCCAACTGCAGCTGCGGCCAAGGCTTCGCCCTCGCCACTCCGCTCCACCGACGCACGCACGCGCAGCTCCCGCGCCCCGGTCGCGAGCAGCGACACCTCCGACCACTCGAACGGCAACAGCAGCGAACCGTCGCTGACGCCCGCGACCCCGCGCATCCACGAGCCCCAACACGTGCAGCGCCGCATCGAGCAGCGCAGGATGCAACCCGTAAGCTCCCGCCGATTCCGACAGCGCCTCCGGCAGCACCGCCCGGCCGTACACCGCGTCACCGACGCGCCACGCTTCCCGCAGCCCCTGAAACGCCGGACCGTAGCCAAACCCATGAGCCTGCAACGTTGAATAAAGCCCCGTCAGGTCGATCGGCGTCCCACCCACGGGCGGCCAGGCCTCGAGCCCGACCTCTTCCGGCAGCGCAGCCGTCGCCTCCGCTCGCGCTCAGCATGCCCTGCGCGTGCAGCGTCCACGCGCGTCCCCTCGGGAGCTTCTTCCAACCGGCTATAGATGCTCAGCCCGCGCCGGCCGTCCTCGCCCGCCTCAGGCGCATCCACCTGCACCTGCACCCGCACCGCCCCGTCTTCCGGCAGCACCAGCGGCGTTACCAACGTCAGCTGCGACACCGTCGTCGCGCCCACCGCGCGCGCCGCTGCAAAACCCAGCTCCAACAGCCCCGTCCCCGGCACCAGCACCGTCCCGAACACCGCATGGTCGCCGAGCCATCCGGGCTCCGTCGCCGACAGCCGACCCGTCAACAGGAACCGCTCGCTGTCCGCCAACGGCGTCGCCGCTCCCAGCAGCGGATGCTCCGCCGACCACAGCCCCATCGTCGAGACGTCACCCGACGCGCGTTGCGGCCTCCAGCCAATAGCCGCTGCCGCTGAAACGCATAGGTCGGCAGCGCAACCAACCGCGGGCCGGCACGCGCTCCCAGCACCTTCTCCCAATCCACCGCAAATCCATGGCAGTGCAGAACGCCCAGATTGCGCAGCAGCTCCGACATCCCGCCGGCCTCGCGACGCAGCGAACCGACCACCACGCCTGCGCCCTCTCCGCTCGCCGTCGACAGCGGCATCGCCAGCACCGGGTGCGCGCTCGCTTCCACAAACACCCCGTGCCCATCACCAATCAGCTCCGCCAGCGCGAGGTCCAGACGCACCGGTCCGCCGCAGGTTCCGGCACCAATATGTTCCGTCCAGCGCTGTCCCTCGCAGCGCGCTCCCGTCACCGTCGACACCATCGGCACCTGCCCAGCCTGCGGCGCGAGGTCCGAAAGCGCACTTTCCAACTCCGACAAGATCGGGTCCATCTCGGCGCTGTGCGATGCGTAGTCCACATTCACCCGTCGGCAGAACACGCCTTCCTCGCCGAGCCGCTGCACCCAACGCTCCACCGCTTCGCTCGGGCCCGAGACCACCGTCGAGCTGGGCGTGTTCACTACCGCCAACGACAACCCGGACCACTCCGACGCCTGCAGCCGCTCTTCCACGGCCTCGACCGCAAGCTCCGTCACCGCCATCCCTGCCGCTGCCGCTCATCCGCCTCAGCAACCGGCTGCGCAGCGCCACCACCCGAGCGCCCTCTTCCAGTGATAAAATGCCAGCGACCACGGCCGCCGCTATCTCTCCTTGGCTGTGCCCCACCACAGCACGCCGGCTCCAACCCGAGACTTCGCCACACCGCCGCCAGCGCCACGTTCATCGCAAACAGCGCCGGCTGGATCACGTCCACACGCTCCAGCGGCGGCACGCCCCGCACCCTCGTCCCCGCGAAGCACCGCCGTGAGCGACCAGTCCGTGTGCCGACGCAACGCCGCGTCACACGCCGCAACGGTCTCGGCAAACACCGACGACTCCGCCAGCAGCGCTCGACCCATCGACGGCCACTGACTGCCTTGCCCGGGAAACACGAACACCACGCGACCACGCTCGCGCGCTGCTCCCAGCGACACCGCTGCATGCGACCGCCCTCGCCCAGCGCGCGCAGCGCTTCCGTCGCCTCCGCCGCGTCCCGCGCCGACACCGAGGCCCGCGCCGCAAAGTGCGTCCGATGCAACGCCGCCGTGCTCACGCACAGCGGCCCAATCGACATCCGCGATGCTGTCGACAGCCAGTCGGCATACCGCTCCAGCCTGCGCACGCAGCGCCGCCTCGTCTCGACCCGACACCAACAGCGGTATCGACAGCCGCGCTGCCGCTTCTCCGCCGCTCCGCGCCGCCGCGCCGTTCCTCTCGCCGCTGCTGCCCGCCGCGCCGGCCCCTCCTCCAGCACAACGTGCGCATTCGTTCCGCTGATGCCGAACGACGACACTCCCGCACGCCGCACCCGCGACGCCGTCCTCGCGCCACGCGCGCGCCTCCTGCAACAGCGACAGCCCGCTGCCCTGCCCACTCGATCTGCTCGCTCGGATGCTCCGCGTGCAAGCGTCTTCGGCAGACGCTCGTGCTGCAACGACAGCACCATCTTGATCACGCCCAGCACGCCCGCCGCCGCCTGCGCGTGCCCGATGTTCGACTTCGACGACCCCAGCCACAGCGGCCGCTCCTCGCCGCGCGCGTCGGCCCAAACACCGCCGCCAGATGCCCCAGCCTCGATCGGATCGCCCAGGCTGGTGCCCGTGCCGTGCGCCTCCACCGCGTCGATGTCGTCCGGGCTCACACCGCTCGCCGACAGCGCCGCACGGATCACCCGCTGCTGGCTCGGACCGTTCGGGCGCCGTCAGCCCCTGGCTGCGCCCGTCTTGGTTGCACCGCAGCTCCCCGGACCACCGCGAGCAATCTGATCGCCATCGCGCGTCGGCGTCCGACAGCCGCTTCAGCACCAACATCCCGCAGCCTCCGACCACCCCGCACCATCCGCCTCCGCCGAAAACGCCTTGCAGCGCCCATCGGGCGCCATCGCCGCTGTCCGGACCCAACGCCACCAATGCCGACGGCGTGCTACATCACCTGCACACCACCCGCCAGCGCCAGATCGCACTCGCCCTGCCGAAGCGCCGTGCACGCCAGATGCAGCGCCAGTCAGCGACGACGAGCACGCCGTGTCGACCGTCATCGCCGGGCCCCCGAGACCCAGCACATACGACAGGCGACCCGCCAGTACGCTCGACAGCGTGCCCGTCGCCGTCGCACATCGTCATCGTCTCGAGCGAGTGCCGCCGTGACCATAGTCGCACCCGATCGAGCCGAGGTACACGCCAGTGACTGACTGCTCATCAGCGCCTCCGGTCGTATGCCCGCACGCTCCAGCGCCTCCCACACCACCTCCAGCAGCAGCCGCTGCTGCGGGTCCATCTCGATCGCCTCCCGCGGCGAGATGCCAAAGAACCCGGCGTCGAAATCCTCCACCGCATCGAGGAAGCCGCCTGCTCGAGCCAAGCCCCCGTGGCAAGCTCCAACCGGCGCAACAGCCTCCGGCTCCAGCGCGCCGGCAGCGGCCCTACCGCGTCGCCCCCGCTCTCCAGAAGCGCCCAGTAGCTCTTCGGGCTCGTCAGACTCGCCGGCGCACGGCAGCTCATCCCCACGATCGCGATCGGCTTCCGACGCCGCCGTCGCTGCGTCGATCGCGCGCCTGCGCTCGCACCCGCGCGACGATCCCGACCCAGCTCCAGCTTCTCCAACAGCAGCTGCGCCATCGCCGTCGGCGTCGGATAGTCAAACGCCAGCGTCGTCGGCAGCTTGCTCCCCACCCGCGCCGACAGCCGGTTGCGCAGCTCCACCGCCATCAGCGAGATCCAGCCCAAGCTCCTTCAGCGGCACATCCGCCGGCACCGACGACGCCCCGGGCAACGCCAGCACCGCCGCAATGTCCTCCTGCGCCAGCTCCACCAGCGCCTTCAGCCGCTCCGCATCGCTCGCCAGCGCCGCCAGCCGCGCCCGCAATGCGCTCGTGTCGCCGCTCGCCGCCGATGCACGCTGCAACCCGCTACGCAGCAAGCCACGGTACAGCGCCGGCACCTCCGCGCCGCCGAGCTGCCGTTGCATCACACCCACGTCCAGACGCAGAGGAATGAGCACCGCCTCCGGCCGCGACAGCGCCGCATCCAGAAGCTCAAGGCCCAAGCTCGAGCGACAGCGGCAGCACACCTTGCCGCCGCATCCGCATCAGCTCCGCCCTGCCAAGGTGCGCCGTCATGCCCGCACCGCGCGGTTCCCAGAAGCCCCACATCAGGCTCAGCCCAGCAAGACCACGCTGCCGACGCTCCGCCGCCAGCGCATCCAGGAACACACTCGCCGCCGCGTAGTTCGCCTGCCCCGCACCGCCAAGCCCCGCCGCCGACGAGAACAGCACGAACGCGGCCAGGTCCTGATCCGCCGTCAGCTCGTGCAGGTGATACGCACCATCGAGCTTCGGCCGCAGCACACTGCTCCAGCCGCTCCACCCGTCAGCGCCGGAACAATCCCGTCGTCCAGCACCGCCGCCAGGTGAAACACACCCGTCAACGGCCGCTCCGCCGGAATGCCTGCTCAATACCGAGCGCACCGCAGTCCCGATCCGATACGTCGCAGCTCACCACCTGCACCGTCTCGCGCACCCAGCGCCTGCAGCGCCGCCACCAGCTCCGCCGCGCCCGGCGTCTCCAGCCCGCGACGTGACGTCAACAAGCAGGTGACGCACCCCGTGACCGATCGACCAGGTGCCGCGCCAGCTCCCGACCCAGCTCGCCCGCGCCCACCCGTGATCAGCACCGTCCCCGCCGGCTCAAGCCGGCGCGGCAGCTGCACCACTTGCTTGCCAACGTGCCGCCCATTCGCCATGCTGCTTCAGCGCGGCCGGACAAATGACGCACGTCGTAGGCCGCGTAGCGGCAGTGGCTTCGAGGATGCCCTGCTCAAACAGCCTCACCAGCTCTGCTTCAGCAGCGCCTGAATCCGCTCGGGATTCTCGCATGAGCTCGCTCAGCACAAAAGGCCTGGTAGCTCACGCCGCGGTGCTTCGGCGATCGAGCTGCCGCGGCCCGCACGTCGGCGAGCCCCATCTCCAGAAAGCGCCGCCGCGCGGCAGAAGCCGCAGCGACGCGTCCACAAACTCACCCGTCAGCGAGTTGAGGACGACATCCACATCCTCGCCATCCGTTGCCGACAGGAATTGTCGTCTCGAAGCTCAGCGTCGCGGGAACTCGCGATGTGCTGCGCATCCAATCCCATCCTCTCCAGCACCGGCCACTTGCCTGCGCTCGCCGTGCCATACACCTCCGCACCGAAGTGCCGGCACAGCTGCACCGCGGCCATCCCCACGCCGCCCGCCGCCGCGTGAACCAGAACCCGCTCGCCCGCCTTGACCTGCCCGAGATCCTGCAGCGCATACAATGCCGTCAGATAGGCACCAGCGGCACCGTCGCTGCCGCCTCAAACGACAGTCTCCGCTGGGATCTTTCGCCGATGCAGCTGCGTCGGCGTCACCGCTCGGGTTCCAAAGCACCCGATGCCCCAATCCAAACACTCGATCGCCAACCGGCAACCGACGTCACATCTGCGCCGACCGCTTCCACCACACCGGCAAACTCGAACCCGATGCCCGGTGACCTCAAATCTGTCCCAGCGCTCGATCAGCACATCGCGGAAGTTCATTCCGGCCGCACGCACGCTGACCCGTACTTGACCGGCGCCAGCGGCTCTGCACAGCTCCGGCGCCGCCACCAGGCTCACGCCGTCGAGCCGACCGGGATCGATGACCGCAACGCGGTAGTCCTCCGCTCCCGTCGGCGCCCGAAGTGCACCCGTCCCCGACCCCGCACGCACCAGCCGCGGCGCCACCACCGAGCCGTGCCGCAGCGCCAGCTCCGGCTCCGCTGCTGCCGACAACAGCTTCGCCAGCAATGCCGCCTCTGCAGGAGCGCGCGTCAACGTCCAGCAGCTGCAGCCGCCGCTCCGGATGTTCCGCCCGCGCGCTCCGCACCAGGCCCCCACAGCGGCGCTCGTGACAGCCCGGCCACTCCTTCCTCAGGCCCGGTGGCTACCGCGCCGCTCGTCAGCCACGCCACCGACGTCTCGTTCAGCCGAGCTTCGCTCAGGATCACCTGCAGCTCGCTCAGCGCACGTTCGGCGTCCAGCATGCGTGGCGGCGAGAATGGCTCCTCAGTCCGGCTCCGCCAGATGGTCGAACACCATCCGCGCCGGTACCGCTCGCTGCCCTGGTCAAGGCGCGCCACGAGGCGGCCGACGCTGTCAACGCGATCGAGACCCAACCTCTTCGCCAGCTCGACCGTCGCCACCGACAATCAGGCGGTGGCAGCGCTTCCGGCCCGGCCTCGCTCAACGCCACCGGACGCCACTCCAGGCGGTACAGGTGCTGCGCCTCGCTGCGCGCCGCCTCGCGGATCTTGCGCTTCGCTCGCTTCCCTCAGCCGCAGCCCGCCAACCCGCGCCACCGCCCGCCCGCTGCCATCGGCCAGCTGCAGCAGCGCGCCAACGCTTCGCCCTCGCCACTGACGCTCCACCGACGCACGCACGCGCAGCTCCCGCGCACCGGTCGCAACCAGCGACACCTCCGACCACTCGAACGGCAACAGCACCGAACCTCGTCGCCGCGACGCCGTCGTCCGCAAGCCCCAGAACATGCAGCGCCGCATCGAGCAGCGCAGGATGCAGCCCGTAACTTCCGCCGATTCCGACAGCGCCTCCGGCAGCACCGCGCGGCCGTACACCGCATCACCGACCCGCCACGCCTCCCGAAGCCCCTGAAACGACGGACCGTAGCCGTACCCGTGAGCCTGCAACGTTGAATAAAGCCCCGTCAGGTCGATCGGCGTCCCACCCACGGGCGGCCATGCCTCGAGCCCGGCCTCCTCCGCCGCCGCTTCTGCCGCCGAACTCAGCACGCCCTGCGCGTGCAGCGTCCACGCCGCCCCTTCAGGACGCGTCTTCCAACCGGCTATAGATGCTCAGCCCGCGCCGCTCTGTCGCCTGCCTCCGGCGCATCCACCTGCACCTGAACCCGCACCGCCCCGTCTTCCGGCAGCACCAGCGGCGCCACCAGCGTCAGCTGCGACACCGTCGTCGCGCCCACCGCGCGCGCCGCCGCAAAACCCAGCTCCAACAGCCCCGTCCCTGGCACCAGCACCGTCCCGAACACCGCATGATCTCTCGAGCCATCCGGCCTCGCCGCCGACAATCGCCCCGTCAACAAGAACCGCTCGCTGTCCGCCAACGGCGTCGCCGCTCCCAGCAGCGGATGCTCCGCCGACGACAGCCCCATCGTCGAGACGTCACCGCTCGCCTTCTCAGCCTCCAGCCAATAGCGCTGCCGCTGAAACGCATAGGTCGGCAGCGCAACAACCTGCTTGCTCGGCGCTGCGCCCCCAGCACCTTCTCCCACTCGACCGCAACACCATGGCAGTGCAGAACGCCCAGATTGCGCAGCAGCTCGACATCCCGCCGGCCTCGCGACGCAGCGAACCGACCACCACGCCTGCGCACTCTGCCGCTCGCCGTCGACAGCGGCATCGCCAGCACCGGTGCGCGCTCGCTTCGACAAACACCCCATGCCCACCACCAATCAGCTCCGCCAGCGCGCGGTCCAGACGCACCGTCTGCCGCAGGTTCCGGCACCAATACGTTCCGTCCAGCGCTGTCCCTCGCAGCGCGCTCCCGTCACCGTCGACACCATCGGCACCTGGCCCAGCCTGCGGCGCGAGGTCCGACAAGCAAACTTTCCAACTCCGACAAGATCGGGTCCACCTCGGCGCTGTGCGATGCGTAGTCCACATTCACCCGGCGGCAGAACACGCCTTCCTCACCGAGCCGCTGCACCCAACGCTCCACCGCTTCGCTCGGGCCCGAGACCACCGTCGAGCTTGGCGTGTTCACTACCGCCAGCGATAACCCCGACCATTCCGGTGCCTTGAGCCGCTCTTCCACGGCCTCGACCGCAAGCTCCGTCACCGCCATCCCGCCGCTGCCGCTCATCCGCCTCAGCAGCCGGCTGCGCAGCGCCACCACCTCGAGCGCCCTCTTCCAGTGATAAAATGCCAGCGACCACGGCCGCCGCGATCTCTCCCTGGCTGTGACCCACCACGCCGCAGCGGCTCCAACCCGAGGCTTCGCCACACCGCCGCCAGCGCCACGTTCATCGCAAACAGCGCCGGCTGGACCACGTCCACACGCTCCAGCGGCGGCACCCCCGCACCCTCGTCCCCACGAAGCACCGCCGTGAGCGACCAGTCCGTGTGCCGACCCAACGCCGCCTCACACGCCGCAACGGTCTCGGCAAACACCGACGACTCCGCCAGCAGCGCTCGACCCATCGCGGTCCACTGACTGCCTTGGCCCGGGAAACACGAACACCACGCGACCTCGCTCGCGCGCTGCTCCCACCGACACCGCTGCGATGCGACCGCCCTCGCCCAGCGCACGCAGCGCTGCCGTCGCCTCCGCCGCGTCCCGCGCCGACACCGATGCCCGCGCCGCAAAGTGCGTCCGATGCAACGCCGCCGTGCTCAGCACAGCAGCCCAATCGACATCCGGATGCGCTCGACAGCCAGTCGGCATACCGCTCCGCCTGCGCACGCAGCGCCGCCTCGTCTCGACCCGACACCAACAGCGGTATCGGAAGGCTCGCTGTCGCTTCTTCCCGACCGCCGCGCCGTTCGTCTCGCTGTTGCCTCCCGCCGCGCGCCGGCGCCTCTCCTCCAGCACCACGTGCGCATTCGTTCCGCTGATGCCGAACGACGACACCCCGCACGCCGCACCCGCGACGCCGTCCCGCGGCCACGCGGCGCGCCTCCTGCAACAGCGCACAGCCCGCTGCCCTGCCCACTCGATCTGCTCGCTCGGACGCTCCGCGTGCAGCGTCTTCGGCAGAAGCTCGTGCTGCAACGCCAGCACCATCTTGATCACGCCCAGCACGCCCGCCGCCGCCTGCGCGTGCCCGATGTTCGACTTCGACGACCCCAGCCACAGCGGGCGCGTCCTCGCCGCGGCGTCGGCCCAAACACCGCCGCCAATGCCCCAGCCTCGATCGGATCGCCCGAGGCTGGTGCCCGTGCCGTGCGCCTCCACCGCGTCGATGGCGTCCGGGCTCAGACCGCTCGCCGACAGCGCCGCACGGATCACCCGCTGCTGGCTCGGACCGTTGGGCGCCGTCAGCCCCTGGCTGCGCCCGTCTTGGTTCACCGCAGATCCCCGGATCACGGCGAGATCTCATCGCCATCCCGCTCGGCGTCCGACAGCCGCTTCGAGCACCAACACCCCGCAGCCTCCGACCAGCCCGCACCATCCGCCGCCGCCGAAAACGCCTTGCAGCGCCCATCGGGCGCCATCCCGCTGTCCAGACCCATCGCCACCAACAGCCGATGGCGTCGCACATCACCTGCACACCACCCGCCAGCGCCAGATCGCACTCGCCCTGCCGCAGCGCCTGACACGCCAAATGCAGCGCCAGTCAGCGATGACGAGCACGCCGTATCAACCGTCATCGCCGGGCCCTGCGAGACCCAGCACGTACGACACACGCGACCCGCCAGCACGCTCGACGTCGTGCCCGTCGCCGTCGCACATCGTCATCGTCTCGAGCGAGCGCAGCCCTGACCATAGTCGCTCCCGATCGAGCCGACATACACGCCAGTGCTGACTCTCCACTCAGCGCCTCCGGTCGTATGCCCGGCACGCTCCAGCGCCTCCCACACCACCTCCAGCAGCAGCCGCTGCTGCGGGTCCATCTCGAGCGCCTCCCGCGGCGAGATGCCGAAGAACCCGCGTCGAACTCCTCCACCGCATCGAGGAACCCGCCTTCCGGCGCCAAGCCCCCGTGGCCAGCTCCAATCGGCGCAACCACTCCGCGTCCAGCGCGCCGGCAGCGGCCCATCGCCGTCGCCCCCGCTCCTCCAAAAGCGCCCAGTAGCTCTCCGGGCTCGTCAGATCTCGTCGGCGCACGGCAGCTCATCCCCACGATCGCGATCGGCTCGACGCCGCCGTCGCTGCATCGACGCGCGCCTGCGCTCCACCGCGCGAGCATCCGAGCCCAGCTCCAGCTTCTCCAACAGCAGCTGCGCCATCGCCGTCGGCGTCGGATAGTCAAACGGCCAGCGTCGTCGGCAGCTTGCTCCCCACCCGCGCCGACAGCCGGTTGCGCAGCTCCACCGCCATCAACGAGTCCAGCCCAAGCTCCTTCAGCGGCACATCCGCCGGCACCGACGACGCCCCGGGCAACGCCAGCACCGCCGCCATGTCCTCCTGCGCCAGCTCCACCAGCGCCTTCAGCCGCTCCGCATCGCTCGCCAGCGCCGCCAGTCGCGCCCGCAATGTGCTCGTGTCAGCCGCTCGCCGCCGACGCACGCTGCAACCCGCCACGCAGCAACGCCACGGTACAGCGCCGGCACCTCCGCGCCTGCCGAGCTGCCGTTGCATCACGCCCACGTCCAGATGGAGAGGAATGAGCACCGCTTCCGGCCGCGACAGCGCCGCATCCAGAAGCTCAAGGCCCAGCTCGAGCGACAGCGGCAGCACACCTTGCCGCCGCATCCGCATCAGCTCCGCCCTGCCGAGGTGCGCCGTCATGCCCGCACCCTGCGGCTCCCAGAAGCCCCACATCGAGGCTCATGCCCAGCAAGACCCCGCTTGCCGACGCTCCGCCGCCAGCGCATCCAGGAACACATTGGCCGCCGCGTAGTTCGCCTGCCCGGCACTCGCCAAGCCCCGCCGCCGACGAGAACAGCACGAACGCCGCCAGGTCCTGCTCCGCCGTCAGCTCGTGCAGGTGGTACGCACCATCGAGCTTCGGCCGCAGCACCCGCTCCAGTCGCTCCGCCGTCAGCGCCGGCACCACCCCGTCGTCCAGCACCCCGCCAGGTGAAACACACCCGTCAGCCGCCGCTCCGCCGGAATGCCGCTCAGTACCGATCGCACCGACTCCCCGATCCGATACGTCGCAGCTCACCACCTGCACCGTCTCCGCACCCAGTGCCTGCAGCGCGGCCACCAGCTCCGGCGCTCCCGGCGTCTCCAGCCCGCGACGCGACGTCAACAGCAGGTGCCGCACCCCGTGACGATCGACCAGGTGCCGCGCCAGCTCCCGACCCAGCTCTCCCGCGCCCGCCCGTGATCAGCACCGTCCCTTCCGGCTCAAGCCGGCGCGGCTCGCCCGCAGGCGATACTCGTCCCCGACCCCGCACGCACCAGCCGCGGCGCCACCACCGAACCATGCCGGAGCGCCAGCTCCGGCTCCGCTGCCGTCGACAACAGCCTCGCCAGCAAAGCCGCCTCTGAGCCATGCGCGCGTCCACGTCCAGCAGCCGCAGCCGCCGCTCCGGATGTTCCGCCCGTGCGCTCCGCACCAGGCCCCACAGCGGCGCTCGTGACAGCCCCGCCGCTCCTTCCTCAGGCCCGGTGGCTACCGCACCCCACGTCAGCCACGCCACCGCCGTTTCGTTCAGGCGGGCTTCGCTCAGGATCGCCTGCAGCTCGCTCAGCGCACGTTCGGCGACCGCGTGCGCGGCGGCAAGAATGGCTCCCGTCAAGCCGGCTCCGCCAGATGGTCGAACACCACACTGGCCGGGACCGCCTCAGCCCTGGTCGAGGCGCGCGACAAGGGCAGCGACGCTGTCAACTCGATCGAGACCCAACCTCGCTCGCCAGCTCACCGTCGCCGCCGACAATCAGGGTGGTGGCAATCGCTTCCGGCCCCGGCCTCGCTCAGCGCCACCGGACGCCACTCCAGGCGGTACAGGTGCTGCGCCTCGCTCCGCGCTCGCCTCTCGGATTTGCGCTTCGCTCGCTTCGCCTCAGCCGCAACCCGCCCACACGCGCCACCGCCCGCCCGCTGCCATCGGCCAACTGCAGCAGCGCCCAGGCTTCGCCCTCGCCTACGACGCTCCACCGACGCACGCACGCGCAGCTCCCGCGCCCCGGTCGCGAACCGCGGCGACCTCCGACCACTCGAACGGCAACAACACCGAGCCGTCGCCGCCGCCGGCGTCGCCGTCCGCAAGCCCCAACACATGCAGCGCCGCATCGAGCAGCGCAGGATGCAGGCCGTAACCGCTCTGCCGATCCCGACAGCGCCTCGGGCAGCACCACGCGGCCGTACACCGCCTCGCCACCGCGCCACGCCTCCCGGAGCCCCTGAAACGCTGGACCGTAGCCCAACCCGTGAGCCTGCAACGTTGAATAAAGTCCCGTCAGGTCGATCGGCGTCCCACCCACGGGCGGCCATGCCTCGAGCCCGACCTCTTCCGGCAGCGCAGCCGTCGTCTCCGCTCGGCTCAGCACGCCCTGCGCGTGCAGCGTCCACGCGCGTCCCCGTCGGGAGCGTCTTCCAACCGGCTAAAGATGCTCAGCCCGCGCCGGCCTTCCTCGCCACGCCTCCGGCGCATCCACCTGCACCTGAACCCGCACCGCCCCGTCTTCCGGCAGCACCAGCGGCGTTACCAATGTCAGCTGCGACACCGTCGTCGACCCCACAGCTGCGCGCCGCTGCAAAACCCAGCTCCAACAGCCCCGTCCCGGGCACCAGCACCGTCCCGAACACCGCATGGTCTCTGAGCCATCCCGGCTCCGTCCGCCGACAACCGCCCCGTCAACAGGAACCGCTCGCTGTCCGCCAACGGCGTCGCCGCTCCCAGCGAGCGGATGCGCCACTGACGACTGACCCGCCGTCGAGACGTCACCACGCCGCTTCGTCGGGCCTCCGAGCCAATACCGCTGCCGCTGAAACGCATAGGTCGGAAGCGCCACCACCTGCCGGACCAGCACGCGACCTCAGCACCTTCTCCCACTCGACCGCCAAAACCATGGCAGTGCAGAACGCCCAGGTTGCGCAGCAGCTCCGACATCCGCCGGCCTGCGACGCAGCGAACCGACCACCACGCCTGCGCACTCTCCGCGCTGCGCCGTCGACAGCGGCATCGCCAGCACCGGGTGCGCGCTCGCTTCGACAAACACCCCATGCCCATCACCAATCAGCTCCGAGCGCGCGGTCCAGACGCACCGTCGCGCCGCAGGTTCCGGCACCAATACGTTCCGTCCAGCGTCGTGTCCCTCACGCACGCGCTCCCGTCACCGTCGACACCATCGGCACCTGCCCCGCCTGCGGCGCGAGGTCGGGAAGCGCGCTTTCCAACTCCGACAAGATCGGGTCCACTCCGGCGCTGTGAGATGCGTAGACCACATTCACCCGGCGGCAGAACGCGCCTTCCTCGCCAAGCCGCTGCACCCAACGCTCCACCACTTCGCTCGGGCCCGAGACCACCGTCGAGCTTGGCGTGTTCACTACCGCCAGCGATAACCCCGACCATTCCGGTGCCTTGAGCCGCTCTTCCACGGCCTCGACCGGCAAGCTCCGTCACCGCCATCCCGCCACTGCGCGCTCACCCGCCTCAGCAGCTGGCTGCGCAGCGCCACCACTCGAGCCCTCTTCCGATGATAAAATGCCAGCGACCACGGCCGCCGCTATCTCTCCCTGGCTGTGCCCCACCACGGCCGCCGGCTCCAACCCGAGGCTTCGCCACACCGCCGCCAGCGCCACGTTCATCGCAAACAGCGCGCGGCTGGATCACGTCCACGCGCTCTGCGCGGCAACTTTACACCCTCGTCCCACGCGGAGCACCGCCGTGAGCGACCAGTCCGGTGTGCCGACCCAACGCCGCCTCACACGCCGCAGCGGTCTCGGCAAACACCGACGACTCCGCCAGCAGCGCTCGACCCATCGACGTCCACTGACTGCCTTGGCCAGGAAACGCGAACGCCACGCGACGCCCGTCGCGCCGCTGCCCGCCGACACCGCTGCGTGCGACCGCCTCGCTCGGCGCCGCAGCACGCTGCCCGTCGCCTCCGCCGCGTCTCGCGCCGACACCGACGCCCGCGCCGCAAAGTGCGTCCGATGCAACGCCGCCGTGCTTTCAGAGCAGAGCTGCCCAAACCGACTTCCGGATGCTCGCGACAGCCAAGTCGGCATACCGCTCCGCCTGCGCACGCCAGCGCCGCGTCGTCTCCGACCAACACCGCGGCGTGCATCAGCGCCCGTCGTCCGCCGGCGCCGCGCCCGATCCCCGCCGCAGCGCCCGGCGCCTGCTCGCGCCACGCGAACATTCGGTTCCGCCGATGTAAACGACGACGCCACACGCCAGGCACGGCGCCTCCGCAGCCGCGCTCCTGCAATGACGCCAGCCCGCTGCCCGCCCGCTCAGTCACCTTGTAACCGGACGCTCCCCGCATGCAGCGTCCTCGGCAGGCTATCGGTGCTAACCCCAGCACCATCTTGATCCGCACCAGCACCCGCCGCCCGGGGCGCGGCTGTCAGGTGAGCGCGGAAGATTTTACCACGCCAGCGGACGCGCGCCACTGCCCGCGTCAGCCCAAACGCCTGCCAGCTGCCCCGCCGCCGATCAGATCCCCCGAGCTGGTCCGGTGCCGTGCGCCTCCCGCCGATCAATGGCGTCGCCTCAAACCACTCGCCGATGGCTGCGCACAGATCACCGCTGTACGGCTCGGACCGACCGGGCGCCGTCAGCTACGGCTCCGCCGTGTGATTAACCGCCGATCCCGGATCTGCGGCGAATCTCATCGCCATCCGCGCCGCATCCGATACCCGCTTGAGCACCAATACCCCACACCCTCAGAGACCACCCGCCCATTCGCCGCCGAAAAGCGCCCCAGCACAACGCCCGTCCGGCGTTGGCGTCGCGCCGCCCGCAGGGCTGTTGAGTGCCACATCCACCATCACACCACCGGCCAGCGCCGATCGCCTCGCCCTGCCTCCGTCCTGACGCCAGATGCACGGCGGTCAGCGATGACAGCGCATGCCGTATCCACCGTCATCCGCGCCGGGCCCTCAGGAGACCGCGTACGACACGGCCGCCAGCACGCTCGACAGCATGCCCGTCGCCGTCCGTCGTCATCGTCTCGACCGAGCGCGTTGCCGCGGTGCTGCCGATCGAGCGAGATACGCATACTGGCGGGCTATATATAAGCGCCTCGGTCGTATCCCGCACGCTCCAGCGCCTCCCACACCACCTCCAGCATCAACCGCTGCTGCGGGTCCATCTCGAAGCGCGGCAAGTGCAACGCGATAAAATCATCACCGCGTCGAAGCCGCCTTCCGGCAAAGCCTGGTGGCCAGCTCCCAGCCAGCGCCGACCACCCCGCCAGCGCCGCTGACGGCGGGCCACCTCTTGCTCGGGCGCCAGTAGCTCTCCGGGCTCGTCAGGTCTCGCGGCGCACGGCAGCCCATCCCCACCATCCTGTGGCTTCCGACGCCGCGTCACCGCCATCGAGCAGCGCGCCTGCGCAGCTCCACCGTGGGAAACGCCAGCCCGGCTCCAGCTTCTCCACCAGCAGCTGCGCCAATCGCCGCGCCGTCGGATGGTCGAGCATGCGCGTGATCGGAGCTTGCTCCCCACCCGCGCCGACAGCCGGTTGCGCAGCTCCACCGCCATCGGCGAGATCCGGCGCCCGCTCGCTTCAGCGGCAGCTCCGCCACGGCACCGCCGACGCGCGCCGGCAACGCCAGCGCCGCCGCCGATCTCCTCCTGGACCAGCTCCACCAGCACCTTCAGTCGCTCCGCATCACGACTTGCCATCGCCGCCAGTCGCGCCCGCAGTGTCGTCAGTGTGCCGCTCAGCGCCCGCGCGCACGCCGCAGCCCGGCACGCAACAGCACGCGGTACAGCGCCGGCACCTCACCGTCCTGACCCCCGGCTCGCGCCGCCTTCGCACCCACGTCGACACGCTGAGGGACGAGCACCGCCTCCGGCCGCGGCAGCGCCGCATCCGGGCTCCGGGGCCCGGCTCGAGCGACATCGGCAGCACACCTTGCCGCCGCTCGCATCCAGCATCCGCCCGGCCAGGTGCGCCGTCCAGTCCCGCCCACCCGGCTCCCACAAGCCACATGCAAGGCTCAGCCCAGCAAGGCCCGCTTCCCGGCGCTCCGCCTGCAACCTCTCACCTCTCTCTGCACCTACCCTTAGCACTTTATATAGCACCTTGTATATATCTTTGTCTTGTGTGCCACCTGCCATGTCTGCTGCACCTGCTCATGCTGCCTTCTTTTGCCTCACCTGCCTGCTCTTATCCTCTCTTTGCCTGCTCTTTTTTTGCCTCCTGTGTTGTTTCCTTTTTTTTCTTTTCTCTCTCTCTTACGTCAAGGT